>Ga0070740_10002975_pt1 | contig 18777 bp, 13 predicted proteins | sample Coa_R2_FD_67286 | JGI IMG/M metagenome (GOLD analysis project Ga0070740, IMG submission 67286) | Surface soil microbial communities from Centralia Pennsylvania, which are recovering from an underground coalmine fire - Coalmine... | ecosystem: Environmental > Terrestrial > Soil > Unclassified ...
GAACTCGCAATCCATCCGGATCGAAGGCCAGGATGCGTCTAACACCGGGACCCCGGGCGTCCCGGCGCAGACGCAACCCAGCGTCGATGCGATCCAGGAAACGGCGATTCAGACCAGCAATTTCGCGGCGGAATATGGGCAGGTTGGGGGCGGCATGTTCAACATCACGATGCGGTCCGGCACAAACCAGTTCCATGGCAGCGCCTATGACTACTTCGTGAACGAGATATTCAACGCAGGCAATCCGTTCGTCACGGGCAGCCCGCAGGGCAATCCGCGCCCGCGCGCCCGCCGCAACGATTACGGCTTCACCATCGGCGGTCCGGTATGGATTCCCAAAGTCTACAATGGCCACGACAAAACCTTCTTCTTCTTCAACTGGGAACAGTTTCGCGAAACCACGAAGGTGAACAATCAATTCCAGACGGTGCCGATCGCGGCTTACCGCCAAGGGAATTTCAGCCAGGCGATCCTGCCGAATGCCCGCGTGATCGGCACAGACCCAACGGGCGCCACCATGCTGGAGGGAATGATTTACGATCCGCGGACCCAGACGACGGCGGCCGACGGCCGGGTCTACCGGACGCAGTTTCCGAACAATAGCATTCCCGTGAGCCGGTTTGACCCGGTTGCGGCAAAAATCCAGGCGCTATTTCCGGCCCCTAGCGGACCCACGCCCAATGCGCTGACCAACAACTACCTGAACCCGTACGCTTACCACCGGACCACCGAAGTGCCGTCCGTGAAAATCGACCAGATCATCGGCACGAAGGGAAGGCTGGCGTTCTTCTGGCAGCGCACCAAGACGGAAAACCCGGATGGCAACACGATCTTCGGCCGGTCCGACGGTCTGCCCGATCCGCTGACGGGCGCGCTCGGAACATTCCAGCAGGCGCCTCTGTACCGTCTGAACTACGATCACACGCTGACCCCTACGATCCTGCTGCACTTCGGCGCGGGATATCGAAGCAATTACTTTTTCGTTCCCTCGGTGACCACGACGGGAAAAATCACAAACTACAATGCGCTGACCGAGCTCGGGCTGAAAGGCGGCCTGGAGTACAAGTGGTTTCCAACGATTACCGGACTGCTGGCCAGCAGCGGCGCAGGCGGCATGGTGGGCATCGGTTCGGAGGCCGGGACCAATCAGATCACGCAGAGTCCGTCATTCAATACTTCTCTAAGCTGGGTCCGGGGCAGCCATACCTACAAGTTTGGCGGCGAGTTCCGGACGGAAGGCTATCCACCCATCGTCGACGGCAACACTCTTGGGACCTACGCGTTCGCCCAGAACGAAACGGGCCAGCCGTTCCAGATCAACAACGTTGCTGGCTCCAATGTCGGTCTGGGATATGCCAGCTTCCTATTGGGTCTAGTCGATCAGGTGAGTATCAACCGTCCTACGCATCCGCGCCTGGGCAAAAAGCAACTCGGGCTGTACGCGCAGGATTCCTGGAAAGTCACGCGCAAGTTGACGTTGGATTACGGCCTGCGCTATGACTACTCGACGTATTTGCGGGAGCAGTACGGGCGGGCGCCGGAGTTTTCGCCGACGACGCCGAATCCGTCGGTGGGCGGCCTCCCGGGCGCCACGATCTTTGACGGCACTGGGCCGGGACGGTGCAATTGCGATATCGCGAAGAATTATCCCTGGGCATTCGGACCGCGGCTGGGCATAGCGTACCAGATCGATACGAAGACTGTTTTCCGGGCCGGGTTCGGCATCGTTTACGCGGGAACGGAAACCAACAACAACTCCGGCAGCGGGCTGGCCGCGTCGACTGCCAGCAACCTGCAGACAACGTTTGGCGCGCCGGTCACGACGCTGGCGGACGGCTATCCGGCCTCGGGCTATCCTCCCCCCTGGCCGAATTTCAATCCCGGCTTATATCCGAGCGCGGCGCCGGTTCCGGGTCCGTTCGGCGGCGCCTACATGGACCCCAACGCGGGCCGTCCTGGACGGCAGTATCAGTGGAGCGTCGGATTCCAGCGCGAGATCATGCGCGACATGGTAGTGGAGGCCACCTATGTCGGAAATCGCGGCGTGTGGTGGCAGGCTCCGGGTTTGCTGAACCTTGACGCCATCACGCCGGCGCTGCTGGCGGCGCACGGCCTGAACATCAACGATCCCAACGACCAGAAACTGTTAACCTCGACCCTGAACTCGCCGCTGGCGAAACAGCGGGGCTTCGGGACCGGACCGTATCCAGGGTTCCCGCTCGGCTTAACGGTTGCACAGGCGCTGCGGCCGTTCCCGCAGTTTTCGGGGATCCCGAGCGCGTTCAATCCGTTCCCAGTCGCCATCCCGGTCTACTGGGATCCGCTGGGCAAGAGCTGGTACGACGCCTTGCAGGTCAAGGGCACCAAGCGGCTCTCTCACGGGCTGTTCTTCCTGACTACCTTTACGTGGTCCAAGTCGCTCACTCTCGGTTCGGAAATCGGCGAGCCGAATCCCGGGAGCACGGGCAATGCCGTCTTCAATGACGTTTTCAACCGGAACCAGAACAAGTACATTTCGCTTTATGACCGGCCCTACGACTTCACGGTGGCCGTGACCTATACGACGCCGGGGATCGCAGGGAAAAGAGCCGTCTCCTGGCTGGTGAAGGACTGGACTTACGGAGCCAACCTGGAATATTCGAGCGGATTCCCGCTACAAGTGCCGTACGCCCAGAGCAATCTGTACAATTATTTGTTCCAGGGTCCGAGCTTCGCGAACCGGGTGCCGGGGCAGCCGCTGTTCACCGTGGATCTGAACTGCCACTGCTATGACCCCAACAAGACGTTTGTGCTCAATCCCGCGGCTTGGGCCGATCCGGCGCCGGGCCAATGGGGCACCTCGGCCGCTTATTACAGCGACTACCGCGACCAGCGCCGTCCGCGCGAGAACATGAATCTCGGCCGGAATTTCCGGATCACGGAGCGCGTCAACTTCAATCTCCGGATCGAGTTCACGAACGTGTTCAATCGCGCGTACTGGGGCGATCCCTCGGGCGCGTCCCTTACCAACGCGCAGTTGAAGCAGGTGTATTTCACCAGCGGCGCCACCAAAGGCAACACCTCCGCCGGATTCGGACGCGTGGTGACCACGGCGCCCAGCCAGTTCGGGAGCGCGGCGAACCTGTCGCCGCGGCAGGGCGTTCTGGTGGGGCGGGTTACATTCTGACGAAGCGGCCGTTTACCGCACCGGCTCGGCGCGATAGTCCGCTTCGCTGACCTCGCCGAGCCATTTCGTCTGGCCGTCGCTCACGTCGACGGAGAAGAGTGTGGCGGGACGGTCGGGGGCCGCGCCGTGCCAGTGCGGCACGCCGCCCGGAACGTAGGTGGTTTCGCCCGGACGCAACTCGCGCAATTTCTGCCCTTGTACCTGCGTGCGCGCAAGCCCGTCCTCGCACAGCAGGATCTGGCCGCGCTCGTGCGTGTGCCACCTGGTGCGTGCGCCGGGATCGAAGTGGATGCGCGCGGCGCGGACTTTCGGGGAGGCGTCGCGCGTCGCTTTCCCGGTGAAGTTTTCTTGCGGCGGTTGCTGGGCGCGCAGCATCCACAACGCTGGCAGCCCGGCCGCGGCGAGGGCGAATCCAAGGGGCAAAATCGGGCGAGTCATCCCTGGAGAGTATATACCGAAATCCGCCGGACCGGGACGAGCACACTGATGGGCGGGGCGTCTAACATCGTTAAGGAGGCCCATGACCCGAGATGAAACCGACGCAAGCACTGCACGATTTGGGACAGAGCATCTGGCTCGACACCATCACGCGCGACCTGCTGACCAGCGGAACGCTGGCGCGCTACATTCAGGAACTTTCGGTAACCGGCCTGACCTCGAATCCAACCATCTTCGATCACGCGATCAAGAACAGCACTTCCTATGACGCGTCCATCCAGGAAAGGATGAAGCAGGGCAAATCGGCGGAGGCGATGTTCTTCGACCTTGCCCTGGAAGATCTGACCGCCGCCGCAGCGCTGTTTCGCCCGGTGTACGAGCGAACCGATGGGGTGGATGGCTTCGTCTCACTGGAGGTGTCGCCGCTGCTGGCCTATGACACGGCGAGCACCATCGCCGCAGCCAGGAGTTTGTACGCGCGGGCGGGGCAACGGAATCTGTTCATCAAGATACCGGGGACAAAAGAAGGTCTTCCTGCGATTGAGGAATCGATTTTTGCGGGCGTGCCGGTGAACGTGACGCTTCTGTTTTCCCGGGAGCAATACGTGGCGGCGGCCGAAGCCTATCTTCGCGGCATCGAGCGCAGGATCGCAGCCGGATTAAACCCCGCCGTAGCCTCGGTGGCTTCGGTGTTCGTCAGCCGCTGGGACGCGGCGGTCCTGGGGAAAACTCCCGAATCGTTGCGAGCACGGCTGGGGATCGCGGTCGCGCAGCGCACTTACCAGGCATACCAGCAGGCGCTGGCATCCCCGCGGTGGCAGCGGGCGTTCAATTCGGGTGCGCGGCCTCAGAGGCTGCTATGGGCCAGCACGGGAACCAAGGACCCGAAAGCGTCCGACGTTTTGTATGTAGAAGGGCTGGCCGCTCCGTTCACCGTCAACACCATGCCGGAGGCGACGTTGAAGGCGCTGGCGGATCACGGAAAGATCGGCGCGGCCATGCCGGTGGACGGCGGGGACTGCGAAAAGACGCTTCAGGAATTTGCGAGGGCCGGCATTGATGTGGACGCGCTTGCGGCTCAGCTTCAGCAGGACGGCGCCAAGGCGTTCGTCGCCTCGTGGAACGAGCTCATGCAGGTGATCGCGTCGAAGACCGCGGCGCTCGAAGCCGTCCCGCGCTAGGCGAATCGCCATGGCAACTCGAGCCGCCACGATTCCGGCCGAAGGCGTACAACCGCTGCCAAAAAGAAAATCCTGGAAGGCGCTGCACGCGCATTCCAAGAAAATCCGCGACGCACATCTGCGCGATTTGTTTGGGGCCGACCCCGGGCGCGGCGAACGGCTGACCGCGGAAGGCGCCGGGATCTTTTTGGACTATTCGAAAAATCGCATGAACGACGAAACGCTCCGGCTGCTGATCCGGCTAGCGGAGGAATCGGGTCTTCGGGAGTGGATCGACGCGATGTTTCGGGGCGACAAGATCAACGTGACGGAGAATCGCGCGGCGCTGCACATCGCGCTGCGGGCGCCCAAGGAGGCGTCGATCCGGGTGGACGGCGAGAACGTCGTGCCGCAGGTTCATGCCGTGCTCGATAAAATGGCCGATTTTTCCGGGCGGATCCGAAGCGGCGAATGGAAGGGCCACACCGGCAAGCCGGTCCGCAACGTGATCAATATCGGCATCGGCGGCTCGGACCTGGGTCCGGTGATGGCCTACGAGGCGCTGCGGCACTACAGCGACCGCACGCTGACGATGCGCTTCGTCTCCAACGTCGACGGTACCGACTTCGCCGAGGCCGTTTACGGCCTGGACCCGGCGGAGACGCTGTTCATCGTGTCTTCGAAAACCTTCACGACGCTGGAGACGATGACGAACGCGCATACCGCGCGCCAGTGGTCGCTGGCTGCGTTCGGCGGCGATGAGAAGTCAATCGCGCGGCATTTCGTGGCCGTATCCACCAATGCGGGCGAGGTGGCCAAGTTCGGCATCGACACGCAAAACATGTTCGGGTTTTGGGATTGGGTGGGCGGCCGATATTCGATGGACTCCGCCATCGGGCTATCGACCATGGTGGCGGTGGGCCCGGAGAATTTTCGCGCGATGCTGAGCGGGTTCCGGCAGATGGACGAGCATTTTCAGAAGGCTCCGTTCGAGCAGAACCTGCCGGTTCTGATGGGCCTGCTGACGGTCTGGTACGCCGATTTCTTCGGCTCGCAGACCGTGGCCGTGCTGCCCTACGAGCAGTACCTGAAGCGATTCCCGGCTTACTTGCAGCAGTTGACGATGGAGAGCAACGGAAAGCATGTCACGGTGGAAGGCGTCGAAGTAGACTACGCGACCAGTCCCGTGTACTGGGGCGAGCCGGGCACCAATGGCCAGCACTCCTTCTATCAATTGATCCACCAAGGCACGCCGCTGATCCCCTGCGACTTTCTGGCGTTCCGGGAGCCGTTAAATCCGCTGGGCCGCCATCACGATCTGCTGATCGCCAACGTGTTGGCGCAGGCGGAAGCGCTCGCCTTCGGAAAAACCGCCGGGCAGGTGAAGGCCGAGGGCACGCCGGACTGGCTGGTGCCGCACCGCGTGTTCCCCGGAAACCGCCCGTCCAACATCATTTTCGCCGACCGGCTGACGCCGGAAAGCCTCGGAAAGCTGGTGGCCCTTTACGAGCACAGCGTGTTCACACAAGGCGCCATCTGGCAGATCAATTCGTTCGACCAGTGGGGCGTGGAACTGGGCAAAGCTCTGGCGCAGCGCATCGTGCCAGAGCTGGAGAGCGCGGGCGAGCCGTCGCTGGCGCATGACAGCTCCACCAACAACCTGATCCGGAGATATCGGGACGCGAAGCGGCGGCGGACGCCGGCCTAGTTGTCTCACGGCTTCGGCGCAGGCGGCGGAAGATCGCGCGCCGGGCAAACCGATTCGAATCCCTGGCGGCGGTGCGCGCCATCGCAGAACGGCTTGTTCTCGGAATGGCCGCAACGGCACAGACTGATCATGGTCCGGCCGCCGAGCCCAAACGGATTTCCTGCCTCGTCGGTGATGGTGAACTCGCCTTCAACACGGATGGAACCGTTATTTCTGATCGTGATCTTAGCTGGCATCCCCTCTATAATAAATGCAATGCGGACGCTGGCTGTTTTGTGCGCCGCGGCTCTGGGAATCGGGGCCCAAACGCCGGGAATCGAAATCCACATCGATGCTTCGTCTTCTTCGGACATACATCTCCAGGCGTCTATCCCGGAGGGCCCCCCGGTTTCTGAGAAAACGGCGGGCTCCGCGGTGAGCAAGGACACACCGCTTACGTCGGAAGCCCTGCTGCTGGCCCGCATCAAGCTCCACATGATGGAGATCCTGGAGAAGCAGCCGAACTACACGTGTCTCGAAACAGTGGAGCGCTCCCAGCGGGACGGCTATACGCGCGCCTATCGTCTCCAGGACACGCTACGCATCGAAGTGGCGCTGGTGAACGGCAAGGAGATGTTCTCCTGGCCGGGATCGAAGCAGTTCGAAGATAAGGATCTTCGGAAGATGGTGCCGACGGGCACTTTCGGCACGGGCGATTTCGCACTGCACGCGCGTTCGGTGTTCGGCGGCAGGGTCGCGAGCTTCGAGCCGCGCGGGCAGGAGTTATTGGACGGCGTGAGCGCGGTGCGCTACGACTTCCGCGTGCCGCTGCTACAGAGCGGCTACCGCATCCGGACCAACGATGCGCAGGCGTTCGTCGCATATCACGGATCTTTTTGGGTGGACCCGCAGTCGCTCGATCTGCGGCGGCTGGAGGTGATCGTGGACGATCCGCCCCCGGTCCTGAAGCTCAAGTCGGTGTCCGACCGCATGGATTACGCGCGCATCCGGATCGGCGACGGCGATTTTCTTCTGCCGGATTCGAGCGAAGTGGCGCTGATGGATATCCATGGCACGGAGAGCCGCAACCGGCTGCGATTCACCTCGTGCCGCCAGTACAGCGGCCAGTCCGTGCTGAGTTTCGGCGATCCGGGACCCGGGGCGGATGCGGCGCCCAGGCCGGCAAAGGTCGAACTGGAGCTGCCCAAAAACCAGCGGCTCGCGCTGAACCTGCTGAACGAGCTCGACCTGGATTCGGCCGCGGTGGGAGATCCGGTCGAGGCGCAGCTTCACCACGATCTGAAGGTCCACGGGCAGATGCTGCTGCCCAAGGGCGCGCTGTTTCATGGAAGAATCTCACGGCTGGAACGCGGCGAAAAATATATTGTGCTGGGGATGATTTTCACCGATGCCGAATCGGCCACGGCGCATGTGGATCTGAAGCTGGCGTTCGATCGCGTGATGGGCGTGATGGAATCGGTGGACTCTCCCGGGCAGAACTGGCAGATGGCTCCGCCGCTGGAGCATGAAGGACTGATGGTATTCCGCAACACCCGCGTGCGGCTGCGGCGCGGCATTCTTTTCTATTGGACAACCTGAACTCGGTGATTCATCTCTCAAACGAAAATGGAGCCCAGTTCGAGCATGCCTTTCAGTTCGCCCAAAAACAGGTGCGAAAGCTGGTGGAAAAGCATCCCGGATTTTATCCGCTCTACACCCAGAATGGCCGCTGGCAGCATGAGGGTCCGGCGTGGACGCACTGGTGCGACGGGTTTCTGCCCGGGCTCATGTGGATCTTTTACAAGCACGCAGACAAGGAATCAGCCGAAGGAAAATTCTGGCTGGAACACGCGATCCGCTACACCAAACCCCTGGAGCCGCGCAGCCGCGATTGCGAAGTCCACGACATGGGCTTCCTGTTTTTTTCCACTTACTACCGCTGGCACCGGCTGACCCGCGACCCGGCGCTGCGGGGCGTGCTGATCGAAGCGGGCAGGACGCTGGCGTTGCGGTTCCGGGAGAAGGGCCAGTATCTGAGGTCTTTCGTCGGGGAGAACTCGCTGACGATCGACATCATGATGAACGTCGGCATTATTTTTTACGCGGCGCGGGAGACGGGCGACCGGAAGCTGCACGACATCGCGATGCGGCATTCGCTGACCACGCGGCGGGTGCTGGTGCGCGGCGACGGATCGGCCGCGCATGAGGGGATTTTCGATATCGAGACGGGCGAGTTCCTGCGCCAGACCACGCACCAGGGATTTCGCGGCGATTCGTGCTGGTCGCGCGGGCTGACGTGGGCCATGTACGGGTTCACCACGGCCTACGAATACAGCCACGATCCGCGGTTTCTGGACACAGCCGAAGCGTGTGCGGACTTCTACCTGATGCACTGCCCGGCGGACGGGATTCCGCCATGGGATTTCAACGCGCCGGAGGAGAACCGGATGCTGCCGGACTCCTCGGCCGCGGCGATCTGCGCGGCGGGATTGCTGCGACTGTGCCGGCTAACGGCGGACTCGATGAAGGGACACCTGTACCGGTCGGCGGCGGTGAAGATTTTGCGCTCGCTGTGCGAAAAACACCTGGCCAAGTCCGACCCGACATGGGAAGGAATCCTCCGCGGAGGTGTCTACCACATCCATAAGGGATTGGGCGTGGATGAGAGCGTCATGTGGGGTGAATATTTCTTCTGCGAAGCTTTGGAACGCGTGTTGTGGTGAGCAAGCGTGGTCCCTGCTATACTAAAAGCGTCCACTTCAATCAGCAGTCCGGGTGCGCTTGCGCGCCAGCAAAAGCAATGCCAAAGAGAACATTTCAACCGAACAACCGCAAGCGCGCCAAGACGCATGGTTTTCGCGCGCGCATGAAGAGCAAGGATGGCCGGGCGGTGCTCGCCCGGAGGCGCGCTCGCGGCCGCTACAAGCTGACGGTCAGCGACGAACGAGCCGTCCGATACGCCAAAGCCGGCTAACCGGTTGTGTGCGTCCCGCCTGCCGGTCCGCGCACTTTCCCGCGATCTTTGCGGATTCTGCGCGCGGCGGAGTTCAGGCTCATCTATGACCAAGGTTTGCGCGTCTCCAGCCCGTTTTTTACGGCGTTCTGCCTGGCGCACAGGAGTACGGCGGATGCGGCCGGCCCGCGCATCGGCCTTACCGTACCCCGGGCGGTGGGCCGGGCGGTGGAGCGTAATCGCATGAAACGGCGGTTGCGGGAGGCTTTCCGGTTGCATCGAAGCGAGCTTGGAGCTCAGTGGGATATCGTGTTCAACCCGCGGCGCGCGATACTAAAAGCGGAGTTCGCCGACGTGGAACGGGCGCTGATGAAGGTCATTCAGAAATGCAACTCCAGCCAGCCATGAACCGTCGCGTCCGGGGGAACGCGCCCGCGGCGTTTCCGTACCTAAGTCATGTGGCGGATTCTTGCGCGCTCTTCCTGTTGCGGACGTATAAGCGGTGGGTCTCGCCCCTGCTGCCTTCCGCCTGCCGTTTCTATCCGACCTGTTCAGAATACGCGATAGAGGCGATTGAGAAGTACGGGATGCTCCGCGGACTCGGCTTGGGAATCCGGCGGCTGCTGCGCTGTCATCCATTCCATGCGGGAGGTTTCGATCCGGTCCGGTAACCGGCAGAGCATAGATGCCTGAGAAGAAGGAATTAACGATGGAGGTTCGCCTCCTGCTGGCGTTCGTGCTGATGGGCCTGGTGCTGTTCCTCACGCCCTACTTTTACAAGCAGCCGCCGGCGCCGGCGAACAAGCCTGCCCCCGCACAGGTGCAGCCCACTTCCGGCCAATCCGGAGCCGGCACAACGGCGGCGGCCATTCCCCCGCCCTCGAGCGAAGCCGCGGAAGTTCCGGGACAGATCCAGGCTGCTTCGGAAGAAGCCTTCACGATCGACACCGACCTGTACCGGGTGCAGTTTTCCAATCGCGGCGCCGTGGTGCGAAGCTGGATCCTAAAGCAATATAAAGACCGCGAGAATAAACCTGTCGATCTGGTGAACACTCGTGCCCTGGCGAAGGCGCCCGCGCCGTTTTCGCTGTACTTTAAAGGACAGGCGCCGGGCGATTTCAACAACGTTCTCTTCCAGGTCCAGCGGCCGGACAGTCTGACGGTAAATTTCGAATTTTCCGACGGTAAAACCGAGGTCAAGAAATCGTTCAAGTTCGGCCAGAAGAGCTACGAAGTCGCCATCAGCTCGGAGGTCTTGCAGAATGGCGGCGGAGTCCCGCACGCGCTGGAATGGCGGGGCGGATTCGGCGATCAGAGCGTGGTCAATCCCGCGAACTACGAGAACGCGCTGTTTTATGACGTCACCAACGCGAAGCTGGTGGTGAAGCCGGTGAAGGACGCCAAGGACGGGCCGGTCTCCATCGCCGGGCAGTACTCCTTTGCAGGCCTGCAAGACAGTTACTTCGCGGGGGTCTTTCTTCCCGAAGGCCGTTCTCTAGTGGAACTCACCGAGTTCGCCGATACGGTTCCCAATGCAGCGGGCGCGGAGGAACAGCGCGTGGGCGCGGCGGTGGGAGGCGAGGGTTCCAATCGCTTTACCCTGTTCGCCGGTCCGAAGGATTACGACCTGTTGGGCAAAATCAATCCGAAGCTCGAGACGCTGGTCGATTGGGGCTGGTTCGGGTTTCTGGCCAAGCCGCTGTTCATCGTCCTGAACTGGACGGCCGATCATATTGTCCACAACTACGGGTGGGCGATCATTCTGGTCACGATCGGAATCAACATCCTGCTGTTCCCGCTGAAGATCACCAGCCTGAAATCGTCGAAGAAGATGCAGGCCATCCAGCCGCTGGTGAACCAGATCAACGAGAAGTACAAGGGCATCCCGGTGCGCGATCCGCGCCAGGCGCAGAAGAACGAAGAGCTGATGGACCTGTACAAGAAATACGGCATCAACCCGCTGGGCGGCTGCCTGCCGATGCTGCTTCAGATCCCGTTTTTCTACGCGTATTACAAGGTGTTGCAGGTGGCGATCGAGATGCGCGGGGCCAGCTTCCTGTGGGTCCACGATCTTTCCCAGCCGGAGACGCTGGCGATCCGCATCCTGCCGGTGATCCTGGTGATCACGCAGTTCGTCTCGCAGAAGATGACGCCGCCGAGCCCGGGCATGGACCCGGCGCAACAGAAAATGATGATGTTCATGCCTCTGTTGTTCGGTTATATGTTCTACTTCGCGTCGGCGGGGCTCGTATTATACTGGTTGACTAGCAATGTTGTCGGAATTGTGCAGCAGTGGCTGTTGAATCGCGGCACTCCGGCGCCGGTGGTGGATATTCCCAAGCCGCCCGCTAAAAAGAAGAACAGGAACTGACGTTGAAAAAGCTGACGCTCGGCGAAGACGGCCCGCGGATTGAAGATTTCCTGGACACGGTGCTCGATCTGGCGGACTTCGACCTGGATTTCGAAGTCAGCGAAGGCGAGACTCTCCATCCCGATTTCGAAAACCCCGACCTGATCGTGCGCTTCACGGGCAGCGATGTGGATCTGCTGCTGGCGAACAAGGCGGAACTGCTCCTGGCCTTGGAGCAGTTGACCATGGAAGCGCTGCGCATGCCTCCGGAGGAGCATTCCCTGTTGTGCTTCGACGCCAACGATCATCGCATGCTGAGGATCGAGGAGCTGCGCATGAGCGCGCAGGCGGCGGCCGAGCGAGTGAAGAAGACTCGGGTGCCGTTCCACTTCAGCCCGATGAACAGCCGGGAGCGCCGCATCCTGCACCTTTCCTTGCGCGGCGAGACAGAAGTGCGCAGCGAGAGCGTGGGCGAGGGGCCGATCCGGCAAGTGGTGATTGTGCCCGCGGATATGAAGACCCTGCCGGAGCCGATTCGTCCGCACCGGCCCCGTCCGGAAGCTCCGGGCCGACCGGGCGACCGGGAACGCGGGCATGGACGGGACCGGGGACGCGGGCGAGGCGGGAACGGCCGGCGCGGGCCGGGGGGCCGGGATCGCGGCCGGAGCTAGCACAGTTCAGCATTCCACTCATCCATGCAGCTCCGCGACACCATCGCGGCCATTTCCACACCGCCGGGCCGGGGCGGGCTCGGCGTCATCCGGCTTTCCGGGCCGCAGGCGCGCGAGATCGCAGAAAAAATTTTGGGTTTCCGGCGCGGTCACGAGTGGAAGGCGCGATACGCAGCGATGGCGGTCCTTCACGACGCCGAAGGCCAGCCCGTCGACCAGGTGGTAGTGACCTGGTTTGCCGAGCCGCGGTCGTATACGGCGCAGGACGTCATCGAGATTTCCTGCCATGGCTCGCCCACTGTGCTGCGGTATGCGCTGGAGCGCGCGGTCCAGTCCGGAGCGCGGCTGGCAGAGCCGGGCGAGTTCACCCTGCGCGCGTACCTGAATGGCCGCATCGACCTGCCGCAAGCCGAGGCCGTGCGGGATCTGATCGAAGCGACGACGCTGTATCAGGCGCGCATCGCGGCGCAGCAGGCGGAAGGCTCGGTCTCGCGCCGGCTCCAGCCGCTGAAGGAGAAACTGCTGGAGTTGATCGCGCTGCTGGAAGCCGGCATCGATTTCGCGGAGGACGATATCGACGTGGCGCCCGCGGAAGAGATTCTGCGCCGTATCGAGGAAATCGCGGGCGAGGTTTCGCGGCTGATCGACAGCTTCGCCTACGGCAAGCTGGTGCACGACGGGTTCACGCTGGCCATCGTCGGCCGGCCTAATGTGGGCAAGAGCAGTCTGTTCAACCGCCTGTTGCAGCAGGACCGCGCGATTGTGACCGATCTTCCGGGAACCACGCGCGACGTAGTGTCGGAGACCGCTGAGATCGAAGGCATTCCGGTGAAGTTCGTCGATACGGCAGGAATTCGCGAGGGGCAGGAGCTGGTGGAAAGGCTCGGGATCGAGCGCAGTTATCAGGCGATGGCGGACGCGGATCTGACGCTGGTGGTGGTGGACGCTTCGGAACCGCTGAGGGAGGAGGACCGCGCCTTGATTCGCCGCGCGAGCGAGCAAGGCAAACACCTGGTGGCGGCCAACAAAATCGATTTGGGAGTAACCGGCGCCGCCCCCGGAGTGGGCGTTTCTGCGCTGACCGGCGACGGGATTCCGGAGCTACGGCGCGACCTCCTCGAAGCGCTGGCGCCGCGAGGCCGGTGGGAGCAGGAAGGCGGCTTCCTCACCAGCGTGCGGCACGAACAGCTCCTGCGCGAAGCGCGGGAGGCGCTGGACCAGGCGCGTCTCGCCACCCGGACCGGCCTCCCGCACGAGATGCTACTGCTGGATCTGTACGCAACGCTGCGGCCCATCGACGCGATCACGGGAGCGACCACGGCGGACGACATTCTGAATCGCATCTTCTCGACGTTCTGTATCGGAAAATAGGGACTACATGCAAAGACTCAAGGATATGCTGTGCCGCAAGTCACTTCAGTTCGGCGAGTTCACGCTGGTATCGGGCGAGAAGAGCACATTTTACGTGGATTCGAAGCTGACCACCTATTCGGCGGAAGCGATGCCGCTGATCGGCAGTGCGTTTCTCGCCAAAATGATCGAGCGCGGCTGGATGCCGGACGCTGTGGGCGGCTTGACGCTAGGAGCCGATCCGATCGCCTTCGCCATCGCCCGCGAAAGCGCCGGGACGGAGCATCCGATTGACGCCTTCGTGGTCCGCAAAGCGGCCAAGGATCACGGCACGCAGAAGTTCATCGAAGGCATCGCGGCGCCCGCAGGACGCCGCGTGGTGATTCTCGACGATGTCTGCACCAAGGGCGGCTCCACGGCGCAAGCCGTAGAGAGGGCGCTGGAAGCCGGCATGGAGATTTTGGGAGCGATCTGCCTGGTGGATCGCGAGCAGGGCGCCGCCGGGATGCTGCGCGAGCGCTTCGGCATTTCGCTCGATCGGGTGTTTACGATTCAGGAGCTTCTCACTCGGAAGAAGGAGCTTGGTGCGTGATTCCGAATTAGCGCAGATGGCGCGCCTGGCCGCGCCGATCGTGCTGGCCGAGCTGGGCTGGATGGCGATGGGCGTGGTGGACACGATGGTGGTGGGCCGGGTGGACGCGGATGCCATCGCCGCAATGGGTTTGGGCGCGATCGCCTACAACGCGGCCGGAATGTGCGCCGCAGGAGCGCTGCTGGGGATGGACACGCTGGTGGCGCACTCGTTCGGCGCGGGAGACCGCGAGGAGGGCCGGCGGACGCTGATCAACGGGTTGTGGATCGCGCTGCTGTTGATGCCCGTGGTGATGGGCACGGTGCGGCTGTTCGATCCGCTGCTGGCGATGTTCGGGATCAACGCCGGGGTGCTTCGGTTCACGCGGCCGTATCTGCACGCCTTGAACTGGAGCACGCTCGCGCTGCTGGTGTATTTTGCACTCCGCCGCTATTTGCAGGCGGTCCACGCGGTACGGCCGGTGATGTGGACGCTGCTGACGGCCAATGTGGTGAATCTGGCGGGGAACTGGGTGTTGGTGTTCGGACGCCTGGGCGCGCCGCGCATGGGCGCGGAAGGGTCGGGCTGGGCGACGTGCATTTCGCGGGGGTACATGGCGCTGGCCTTGGCCGTCGTGGTGTGGCGGCGCGAGCCGGGCATCGTTCGTTCGCGCTGGAGTGCGGACTGTAAGCGCATGCTGGCGCTGCTGCGGCTCGGGGTGCCGGCGGCGGGGCAGATTCTGGTGGAAGTGGCGGTGTTCGCGGTGGTGACGTTTCTGATCGGGCGGCTGGACGCGCTCGCGCTGGCCGCCAACCAGATCGCGCTGACGACCGTGAGCACGACGTTTATGATGCCGCTGGGGATCAGTTCGGCCGCCGCGGTTCGGGTGGGCCACGGATTGGGGCGGGGGGACGCCAGCGCGGCGGCGCGGTCGGGCTGGACGGCGCTGGCGCTGGGCGCGGGAGTGATGTCGGCGTCGGCGGTGATGCTGATGACGGCGCCGCAGTGGATTGCGCGGCTGTTCACGGCGGAGGCAGACGTGATCGGCGCATCCGTCGTGCTGCTGCGGGTGGCGGCGCTGTTTCAGTTGTTCGACGGCTTGCAAGTGGTGGCGACGGGCGCGCTGCGGGGCGCGGGCGATACGCGCACTCCGATGCTGTGGCACTTCGCGGGGTACTGGCTGGTGGGGTTGCCGCTGGGCGCGCTGCTGTGTTTCGGTCGAGGGATGGGAGCGGCGGGGCTATGGACAGGGCTTTCGGCGGGGCTGATCATGATCGGGAGTGTGCTCGCGCTGATGTGGCGGCGGACGGCTCGTGGGTGGGCGATGTTAGAATAGAAGAACCTCGAAGGAAGTCTCCGCGAAGGGATCCCGGCCAGGTAGCTCAGTTGGTAGAGCGCAGCCCTGAAAAGGCTGGCGTCGGCGGTTCGATTCCGTCCCTGGCCACCACGTTTTCAAAGAACTTAGTTGTTCTAGCATAGACTTGACCTGACAAGCCCATAATTCAGGCGGTGTTCCCGCGCGCTCCGCCTACGCCTCCGCTACGCTCAGCATGGCATCGCTCCAGCTCCGGCTCCGCGCGCTGCCGACCGATGTCGGAGGGAGCCGTAGTCGTCAGGCGGTCCAGCATTTTCGCCTGTGCCAAGTGCGCCGAATCGCGGAATGTCTGCGAGGGCGCCTTGCCGAAGCAAGTATTTGCCGGAGTGCGCGCGCTCCTCATTGTACTCGCGCAGCTAACCATCCAGATCTGCTTGCAACGGCTCCAACGAAGTGTACCGTTTCTTGCGAAAGGCGACGCTGTAAAACTCCTCCTGGATCGTGCGATGAAAGCGTTCGCAAATGCCGTTGGTCTGCGGCGATTTCGCGCGCGTGCGGGGGTGGTCGATATTTTCCACCGCCAGATACAACTGATACTCGTGGGCCCGGTGGTTTATGTAGTCGCTTGAAAATCAACGCATTACGTGCTAACCATGGTAGCTACCATAGCAAGGTCGAAGGCAGCCCGGCAGCTTAGCCTCTACTCGGAAACTGAGGAGCCGCCGGTTGTCGTCAAGACCGACACTACTTCCACCTTGGCTGGCAATGTCTCCCTTCCCGTTCACCGCTGGTTTCGCTATTCGGCGGGCTTCTCCGCAGTGTGGGCGCACGCACTCATGGAGAAAGAAAAGGCGAAAGTCCGCAAGACAGTTTTGGACCCGTTCTCTGGATCTGGCACTACCGTCCTTGAGGCTGAGCAATGTGGAATGGAGGCCATGGGCGTTGAGGCACACCCGCTTGTGGCTCATGTCGGCAGGGCCAAGCCCCTATGGCGACACGACGCCGAGGCGTTCAAAGAGTTCGCTCATCGAATCCTCGACCGAGCAATGCGCCGGAAGCCTGAAGGTAAAGCGCCACCGCCGCTTTTGGCCAAGTGCTTTCCGCCTGATGTTCTGGCCAAGCTCTATTCGCTGCGGGCAGCATGGCAGGAGCAAAATGATGAATCAATGTAGGGGACTGCATGACCAGCGGCTCAAAAAGCCTCTGGACTTGAACGGGAAGGAGGTTAAGCCATTGAACTGCTTAGAATTGGTCGGGGCGAGTGGATTCGAACCACCGACCTCCTGGTCCCGAACCATCGCCCGACGTGGGATCAAAGACTTGGCGGGATTGCGCTGAGTTGATCCCGGTTACGCACAACTGCCAAGGGTTCAAGCACTTACGGCCCTTCCCGCGCCAGCCGCGCGCAACCGCGCGCAGCAGAGAGAAGCACAGGGTGGGCACAGTGGATGGTGCGATCACTTCTCTGCTTAACCGGCGCAGCTTCGCACAGAAGTATAATCTCCCTAATCGACAGGAAACGAAGCGCGGGCGAAATGCTGCATGACCGACTCACAAAAGTTCGATGCCTTTTTCAAGCAAACCGCCGGATTCAATCCATACGAATGGCAACGGCAGATCGCGCTGAACGGATTGCCCGAAATCTTGCCGGTGCCAACAGGACTCGGTAAGACAGAAGGAGCCACGCTTGCGTGGGCGTGGCGGCGAACCGTCCAAAAGGACGAAGCCGAGCCGCTTCATCTAGTCTACTGCTTGCCGATGCGCAGCCTTGTCCGGCAAACAGTCGAGCGGCTCCGGAAGTACTTCGCCAACCTCAGAACAGCCCAGTACGCCGAAATCAGTGTCTACCAACTGATGGGCGGCGCCATCGACGAAGAGTGGGCGGGCAAGCCCGATCAGCCGTGGGTGCTGGTGGGCACGCAGGACCAACTCCTTTCTCGAGCGCTCAATCGAGGCTACTCGATGAGCCGCTACGAATGGCCTGTGCACTTCGGGTTGCTCAATCAGGATTGCCGCTGGATTATCGACGAGGTGCAGTTGATGGGGCCCGGTCTGTGGACCACGGCCCAACTCGACTGGATGCGACAAAAGCGCTTCGCGTCCGTTAAGCCCTGCCTGACTACCTGGATGAGTGCAACGATGGGCACATCCTTCCTGGTCACCACGGACCGGAGGAAAGACAAGTGCGACAATGTCCCCGCTCCCAATCTGAACGTCAATGATCCAGCACTTGAAGCCAGGCGAAATGCCAGCCGGCCGATCGATTGGGCAGAGAAAAACGATCCCAAAGGAATTGCAGAACTGGTCATCCGTGAGCACCAAGCCGGCACCCTTTCCCTGGTCGTATGCAATAACGTCGAGACGGCGCGCGAGGTATTTCAGGCAGTTCCCGAAGACAAGCCAAAGATCTTGCTGACCTCCCGCTTCCGTCGTCAGGACCGTGACGCGAACGAAACGCGCTTACTCGAGTTCGAAGACAGGCGCAGGAGACATGCTGGGCCGATCCCAGAAGATCCGGGCCTGATCTGCGTCAGCACCCAGGTGGTGGAGGCTGGACTTGATATCTCCGCGCACCATCTGTGGTCCGAACTGGCGCCCTGGCCATCCATTATTCAACGACTGGGCCGCTTGAATCGGGACGGGCTCGACAACAACGCCAAGGCATGGTTCTGGGAGACGCCTTCGGTGGGCGGGAAAGGAAAAAAGAAGGACGAGAGGATTGGGCCCTACGCCGCCTCCGACATCGCCGCGGCGAAGAAACTCCTCTGTGCGCTGATCCCGCTCTCTGCCGATCGGTTTGCCGCAGCGATTGAGAAACTGGAGCAGAAGCACGGCGTAGATGTCAAGAAAGCCCTCGAGCCTAAGCCCGAGCCCATGCCGCGCGCGCTGGATGTCCACGGGCTATTCTCCACCGAACCGGATTTGCACGGAGGCTTCACCGACGTCAGCGCGTTTGTGCGCTCGACGGATCCGGACATGGATGTGACCGTGTTCTGGCGGGATTGGAAAGGCAAGAACAGCGCGCCACCGAAGGAAGAAGATCTCGACGGGCCAGATTTGGACCTTAACCAGGAGGGTTGCCCTGTACCCGTCTTCCGCTTGCAGGAGTTTTTGAA
>Ga0070740_10002980_pt1 | contig 18736 bp, 16 predicted proteins | sample Coa_R2_FD_67286 | JGI IMG/M metagenome (GOLD analysis project Ga0070740, IMG submission 67286) | Surface soil microbial communities from Centralia Pennsylvania, which are recovering from an underground coalmine fire - Coalmine... | ecosystem: Environmental > Terrestrial > Soil > Unclassified ...
ATCCGCGAGCGCACGCAGGCGTTCGATCAACTGCGGCACATGTGATACCGGCACCACCACGTCCTCATTGATCTTGTGCGGCGAGATCGTGCGCAGCGCCGGCGACAACGCCTTGCGCGCGTTCCACAGCGCTGCGCTTTCGGCGGCGTTCGCCGCCGCGCGCAGCTGGACCAGACCTCTTACTCGCGCCGCACGCGACACGGCATCGACCGAAGATGTGAGCGCGCTTTCTTCGCCGTCCACTTCGATCAGCAGCAGCGCACCGATGCCTGTGGGAATGTCGCCGCCGTGTTCGCGCGCCAGCTTCAGTGCGGAATCATCCATGAACTCCAGCGCGCACGGTGTGACCGGTTGCGCCATGATCCGCGCGACCGCTTCCGCCGCCGCAGCGACATCGATGTAGTCGGCGCGCAGCGTGCGAATTACGGAAGGTTTCGGCGTCAGTTTCAACGTCGCTTCGGTGATCAGCGCCAGCGTGCCTTCCGAACCGATCAAGTAACGCGTCAGGTCGTAGCCGACCGAGCCTTTGGTGGTGCGCGTGCCGCAGCGGAACGATTGGCCATTGCCCGCGACCGCGCGCAAGCCGAGCACGTTGTCGCGCGTCGCGCCGTACTTCACCGCGCGCGGACCGCCGGCGTTGCAGGCGAGATTGCCGCCGATGGTGCAGTACGGCGCGGACGTGGGATCGGGCGGCCAGAACAAACCGTGTTCGGCCAGCGCGCGTTGCAGATCTGCGTTCAGCACGCCGGGTTCGACGATCGCGATGCGATCCCCCGGTTCGATCGCGAGAATGCGGTTCATGCGCTCGAAACTCGCGACGATGCCGCCGCAGTCGGGAACAGTTGCGCCCGTAGCGTTGGTGCCGCGGCCGCGCGCGATCAGCGGCGTTCGGTGCTCACGGCAAGCCTGCACCAGCGCGACGACTTGCTCGTGCGTGGTCGGGAATACCACGGCATCCGGCAGCGCGATCCGCCGCGAGTTGTCGTACGCATAGGCCGCGCGCGTGGCTTCGTCCTGCGCGAATGCATCGGCGGCGAAGATTTCGTGCAGTGCGGATTGCAGGCTTGCTGACAGAGACATCCCGCAAGTTTAGAAGGGGCGAGGGGCGAGTAGCGAGGGCGCTCCGATTTTGTTCCGCCGAACGCACGCGAGGCCAGGTTTCTCGCGCCCTCGCTACGACCCCTAATTCCTAATCCGTGTACTCGAACACCCTCACCACTTTCTGCACGCCGGCGACATGGCGCGCGACATCGGTCACCGCGTCGGCTTCGCGGTGGCTGACCAGTCCCATCAAGTAAACATTGCCGTGCGCGGTGCTGACCTTGACGCGGCCGGGATCGAAACCGGGCAGGCTGGTGATGTTCAGCAGCGAGGCCTTGACGCGCGCGGTCAGCCCCGCATCGCCGGTGCGTTGCGAGAACGGCGGGATCGGCATCACGTCGATCTCGTTGTCGACGCGGCGCACGCCTTCGAAACCAGTCACGTCGGCTTCCGCGCGCTGCTTCAAATCCTCGCTCGGCGCTTCGCCGATCAGCAGCAAAACGCCGTCGTACACTGCGGTGCCGATGCGAACCTTGCCCTTGAGCGCGGGGTCGTTGTCCAGCGCACGCTGCGCGCTGAGCTGCACGTTGCGGTCGTTCATTGCGCGGTTGAAGCCGCGGCGATCGGTGAAGGTGCTGCACGCTGCCAGCGTCAGCAGCGCGAGCAACGGCAAAATCAAAAGTCTGCGCATCGTCATCATCCGGTCAGGTCGAAATCGAATGCGGCGCGCTGCCATTCGCAACGCGGCGCATCGGGTTCACCGTCGAACGCTAGCACATCGAAGCGGCAAGGCAACGCCGCGAGCTGCGGGTGCGCCTGCAGGAACAATTGCGCCGCTTTCATCAGCCGCTCGCGCTTGGCCGCGCCGACCGACGCCGCGCCGCCGCCGAACGCGCCGTGTCTTCGATAGCGCACTTCCACGAACACCAGCGACTCGCCCTCGCGCATCACCAGATCGAGTTCGCCGAAACGCGTGTTGAAGTTGCGGGCGACGAGGCGCAAACCCGCACACTGCAAGTGTGCGAGCGCCTGCTCCTCGAATGACGCGCCGGAAGCGCGCGTGTTCACTGCGTCGAAGACGCCGGCGCGGGCGTGCTGTCCAGTCCGGCGGCGACGGGCCGCGCCAAGCCGCCCTGGAAAACCACCCAGATCGGCACGCGGTGCACGCGGCCCTGCTCGTCTTCGGTCAACTGGCCGGTGGCACCGGGCAAATAGGTGCCCGGATGCGTGCGCAGCCAATCCAGATACGGTGTCAACGCGTACGCATCCATGCCGAACGCGAACAACCGCGCTGCCGCGTTGCGCGCATCCGGCAATTGCGCCGCGATCGTGCCGTGATCGGGCAGGCCGGGCTGCGCGTCGAACAGCCACGGCGCGTCGCAGAATTCCACTCCGTCCAGGTCGTTGTCCGCGGTGGCGTTGTCGCCGCCGCCGTAGACCAGCGATGTCGCGAAGACCGGCTGCGTGGCGCCGGCCAGCTTCAATTGCGGCATCAGCAGCCGTGCGGTCTGCGCGCGCATCAAGAGCAGAATTGCGCTGCCTTCACCGGCGTTGGCGAGGGCGGCCTTGATCTGCTCCGAGTAATCAACGTTGCCGGCGGGCAGTTCCGTTTGGCTCGTCACCTGGCCGCCGAGACTTTCGAATTGCGCCTTGAATGCCGAGGCCGCGCGTTTGGCGCGATCGTCGTTCGAAACGAAGACGATCGCCTGCTTGATGCCGCGCTCGTTCATGTGTGCGGCGGCCTGCGCGCCTTCCGCTTCCGGCAGCAAGCCGAATTCGGCGCTGCCCTCGGGCGGCGGAACATTGTTGTCGGGATGATTGAGCGCCAGCAACGGCACCGGCAAGGAACCTTGCGCGAACATCGCCGCCACGCTGTCGCGGCCGAGCGGACCGATCACCAGTTGCGCGCCGTCATTCACTGCCTGCTTGTAAGCGGCCAGGGACTGCGCGGGCGTGCTGCCGCTGTCATAGCTGCGCACATCGGGCCGGGGCGAATCGCTCTTGTCGTCGAAATAGGCGGTGAAAAAACCTTCCCGCACCGCCGAGGCAGGGACCGCCAGCGCGCCGTCGGTGGGCAACAGCAACGCGATCTTCGAAGGCATCGCATAACCTTCGCGCTGGGCCGCCGTGCCTTCACCTATTTGCGTGCCGACCGGATGATCGAGTTGCGGCAGCTCGCGCGGCAGCGCCACGCCCATTTGTTCCAGCGTTGCGCGTGCGTAGGGTTTCAGCGGATCGCCTTCGGCGAGCGCGTCGTAGCGCGCCTTCAACTGATCCTTGCCGAGCGATGCGAGCAGGGTATTGATCTCGCGTTCGTTTGATGCGTGTTGCGCGCCGGTCAGCAACGGCGACAATTGCGCGCGCGTCTGCGCTGCGCCCCAGAAGTCGCCGGACGCCTGTTGATCGCGCGCGCGCTGGGTCAGCATGGGAATCTGCTGCTCCGGCGGCAGCGTGGAGGTTGCAGGAGTTTCCGCGCCGGGTCTGGAAAGGAATTGGCCGACGCTCGTGCAGCCCGCGAGCAGCGTGATCATGCACAGCAACAGGCAGATCCGTCGGATTGCCGGCGTCGGTGTTCGGCGCTTCATTGCGGTCCTCTCCATCTTTTTCCACGATCATAGCCCAATGCGTCCGCCCCAACGGTGCCTTTGAATGAACGTCAAGAAATCCGGCGTCCTGTGGATCGTTGCCACGCCGATCGGCAATCTGGAAGATCTTTCGCCGCGCGCGCAGCGGGTGCTGCGCGAAGTGAAGTTGATCGCGGCAGAAGATACGCGCCACAGCAAACCGCTGCTCGCGCATTTCGGCATTGGCACGCCTTTGACCGCGTTGCACGAACACAACGAGCGTGAGGCGATCGCGCCGTTGTTGGCGAGATTGAAAGCAGGCGAGGACATCGCCTTGATTTCGGATGCCGGTACGCCGCTGATCAGCGATCCGGGTTTTCGTCTGGTGCGTGCCGCGCACGAAAGCGGAATTCGAATCGGCGCCGTGCCGGGACCCTGCGCGGCGATCACGGCGTTGTCGATCGCCGGATTGCCGAGCGATCGCTTCGTATTCGAAGGATTCCTGCCGGCGACGGCAACGGCGCGGCGCGTGCGACTGCGAGAACTCGCGCACGAACAGCGCACACTGGTATTGTACGAATCTTCGCACCGCATCCGCGAGTGCTGCAAGGATTTGCGCGACATCTTCGGCGCGCAACGAGAAGCGCGCCTGCTGCGCGAGCTGACCAAGTTGCACGAAACGGTTCTGGGCGAAACGCTGGGAGAAATCGCCGAACACGTGGCTATTGATGCGGATCAGCGCCGCGGCGAGTTCGTGCTGGTGGTCGGCGGTGCGGACGAACGAGGCGATGACAAACTCGTCGAAGGTCGTCGCGTCTATAAACTGTTGCGCGAGGAACTGCCGCCCGCGCAGGCAGCAAAACTCGCTGCCGCAATTAGCGGTGCGCCGCGCAAGTCGCTTTACGGTGATTAATTCCTTGCGCTGCTAAAATTGTCGGCGGAGTCGGCCGGACAGTCGCGACGCGCAAGTATCGAGGAAAGTCCGGGCTCCGCAGGGCAAGGTGCCAGGTAACGCCTGGGCGGCGCGAGCCGACGGAAAGTGCAACAGAGAGCAGACCGCCGATGGCCCCGAAAGGGGATCAGGCAAGGGTGAAACGGTGCGGCAAGAGCGCACCGCGAGTCGGGCAACCGACCGGCACGGCAAACCCCACCTGGAGCAAGACCGAATAGGGGAACGATAACGCGGCCCGCGTTGTTCCCGGGTAGGTCGCTGGAGCGACGCAGCGATGCGCCGCCGAGAGGAATGACTGTCACGCCGCGAGGCGAACAGAACCCGGCTTACAGGCCGACTCCACAGCTCAATAAAGCTCCTCATCCATCCCGATGAGGAGCCATTCGCTTGCCGAAGCGCGAAAACTCTTCGCTTTCAAATACCTTCCAGACCTATCTCAGAAGTGGCTTGAAACAATGCCATGATTTCGCCTTTCCCATTGATCCACAAGCGAAAATTTCCTTGACAGTCTCATCACCTGCGACTAAGGTGGGTTTCGGTGTGATTTTGTGGGAAAACGTGGGCGAATCTTGGCGATGTTTCAGGGCGAAACCGCGATTACCGTGGACGACAAGGGCCGGCTGGCGATTCCTTCCGCCTACCGCGAGCCGATCGCGCGCGCCTGCAACAACCATCTGGTGATCGCCTACAACCCGTTCGAACACGGCTGTCTGTGGATGTTCCCGCAGCCGGAATGGGAGCGGGTGCGCGATCAGGTCAATGCACTGCCGAGCGTCAAGCGCGTGCATCGCGACCTCCAACTGAAACTGGTCGGCGCCGCCACGCACGTGGAACTCGACTCCGCCGCGCGCGTGCTGCTGCCGGCCAGCCAACGTGGCGCGGCGGGCATCGAAAAGAAGGCGGTGCTGCTCGGCATGGGCAATAAGTTCGAGCTTTGGAGCGAGCAGGCGCACCTCGACAAGATCAAGCAGACGATCGGCGAAGCCGATATCAGCGAGGACATGGCGGGACTGCGGTTGTGATCCGCGCGCCACGCGAAAGGCGTCGCGCGCGGCGGTGTGAACAACGGAATGCGCGGCGCGGCTTCCGCGCATGGACAGGTTGATGGACGGGATGGGGGTAATGACGGAGCGTGCATCCACGCACATCCCGGTGATGCGCGATGAAGTGCTCGCCGGGTTGGCGGTGCGGGCGGACGGACGCTATTTCGATGGCACCTTCGGGCGCGGCGGGCACGCGCGCGCGATCCTCGCGCATTTGAACGCGCAGGGCCGTCTGCTGTTGATGGACCGCGACGCCGATGCCATTGCCGAAGCGCAGCGCGCATTCGCCGGCGATCCGCGCGTTTCGATCCGCCACGGCAATTTCGCCGATGCCGGCGATTGGAACGAAGCGCACGATCTGGACGGCGCGTTGCTGGATCTGGGCGTGTCCTCGCCGCAACTGGACGATCCCGGGCGCGGTTTTTCCTTCCTGCACGATGCGCCGCTGGACATGCGCATGGATCGCAGCGCGGCTGAAGGCGCGTCGGATTTCTTGAACTCTGCAGACGAGCGCGAAATCGCCGACGTGTTGTGGCGCTATGGCGAGGAGCGGCAAAGCCGCCGCATCGCGCGCGCGATCGTTGAACAACGCGCGCAGTCTCCGATCCGAACCACGCGTGAACTGGCCGAACTGGTGGAGCGCAACATTGGCCGTCGCGAGCGCAACAAACATCCAGCCACGCGCACGTTTCAGGCGCTGCGCATCCACGTCAACGATGAACTCGGTTCGCTGCAGCGCGGCTTGCGCGCGCTCACGGCTGCGCTGAAACCCGGCGGAAGGCTGGCCGTGATCAGCTTCCACTCGCTGGAAGACCGCATCGTCAAGAATTTCATCCGCGGAGAGCAACCCGTGAGGGCCCGGCGCGGATTGCCGCCGCCGCAGACAGCGCCATCGCCGTTGCGAGCCATAGGCCGCGCGCAATTTCCCTCCGAAGCCGAAATCGCTGCCAATCCGCGCGCGCGTTCGGCGGTGCTGCGCATCGCGGAAAAAATTCTGCCGGAGGCCGGCGGATGAAAGCCATCGGCGCACTCGCATTCGCGGTGTTGCTGCTGGCGGTGGTGGCCAGCGCGATCGCCGTGGTATGGGCGCGCCATCAGGGCCGCGTCGCGTTCGTGCAGCTCACGCAACTGCAGAACCAGCGCGATGCCTTGAACGTGGACTACGGCCGCCTGGAACTGGAGCAGGCCACGTGGGCCGCGCCCGGCCGCATCGAGCAGATCGCGCGCGGCCAGCTCGGCATGGTGGATCCCGCGCCGGATCAGACGGAGCTCATTCGTCAATGAATCCGCGCGCTCCCACGCCGCCGCCGATGTCCGCGCGCCGACCGCCGGCGCCGAATCCGCGCAAGCGGCTGGTGCTGGTGTTGTTCGTGCTGGGTTGCGTTTCCGTCGGTCTGATCGCGCGCGCGATCGATCTGCAGGTGATCCGCAAACAGTTCTATCAGGACCAGGGCGACGCGCGTTTCCTGCGCGAGGTGCCGATCCCGGTTTCGCGCGGCACCATATTCGACCGCAACGGCGTGCCGCTGGCGGTGTCGACGCCGGTCGTGTCGATCTGGGCGAATCCTTCCGAGTTGATGGATCACGCCGACCAGATTCCGGAACTGGCGAAAGCGCTGGACGTCGATGCGAGCGAGTTGAGCAAGCGCCTGAAGGAACGCAGCGAACGCGAGTTCGTCTATCTGCGCCGGCAGATGAGCCCGGAAGCCGCGCAGGACGTGCTGAATCTCGGCATCCCCGGCGTCAACAGCCAGCGCGAATACAAGCGGTACTACCCGTCGGGCGCGGTGACCGCGCACGTGCTCGGCTTCACCAATATCGACGATCGCGGTCAGGAAGGACTGGAGCTCGCCTACGACTCGTGGCTCGCAGGCAAGCCCGGTTTGAAACGCGTGATCCGCGATGCCCAGGGCCGCACGGTGGAAGACGTGGAGCAGATCCGCGCACCGGTGCCGGGGCACGACCTCACGCTCAGCATCGACAGCCGCATCCAGTATCTGGCCTACACCGCGCTGATGCAGGCCATCACCAAGCACACCGCGACTTCCGGTTCGATGGTGATCCTCGACATCGCCTCCGGCGAAATCCTCGCGATGGTGAACGTGCCCTCGTACAACCCCAACGCGATCGACGGCAGCGAAGCCGCCGCGCGCCGCAACCGGGCGGTGACAGACGTGGTCGAACCCGGTTCGACCATGAAAACCTTCACCGTCGCGGCTGCACTGGAATCGGGCAAGTGGACTCCGACCACGCCGCTCGACACCACCCCCGGATCGTTGACGCTGGGCGGTCACGTGTTCAAGGACACGCACAGTCACGGGCTGATCGACGTCAGCCACATGATCACGTATTCCAGCGATGTCGGCGCCATCAAGATTTCGCAGACGCTCACCGCCGAACAGATGTGGGACATGCTGCACCGCTTCGGCTTCGGCCAGAGCACCGGCAGCGGCTTTCCCGGCGAATCGACCGGCTACCTGCCGGTGCCGCGCAAGTGGGGCGTGCTCACCAAAGCGAACATCTCGTTCGGCTACGGCCTCAATGTCACGCCACTGCAACTGGCGCAGGCGTACGCGGCGATGGCGAACGATGGCCGCATCCGCGAGCCGACGTTCGTGAGAGGTGCCGACAATCCGGTGAACGACATCCTCGATCCGCGCATCGCGCACGAAGTGATGCAGATGCTGCAGACGGTCGTGACGCCGATCGGCACCGCGCCGGACGCGGCGGTCACCAACTACACCGTCGCCGGCAAGACCGGCACCTCGCACATCGCGACCGGCGGCGGTTATGCGGACAAATATTTTTCGCTGTTCGCGGGAATCATTCCGGCCGGCGATCCGCGCCTGGTCGGCGTGGTGATGATCAAGGATCCCGGCGGTCACGGCGGCGAGTATTACGGCGGCCTGGTCGCAGCACCGGTGTTCAGTGAAGTGATGACCGGCGCGATGCGATTGCTGGACGTGCCGCCCGACAACGTGCAGCGCTGGTATGCCGGCGGTCCGCAGACGCCGCCGCCCGCCGCGCCCATCGGCACCATCGCGCGGAGCCGCGACCCATGAACGCGCGCGCGATGAAACTCTCCGAACTGCTGAGCGGCATCGCCGACGCGCCGAACGCCGGCGACATCGTCGTGACCGGACTGACGCAGGATTCGCGCAGCGTTCGTGCGGGCGATGCATTCGTCGCGCTGCAAGGCGGACGGATGCACGGGATCGAATTCGCGCTGCAGGCGGTGGAGCGCGGGGCGGCGGCAGTGCTGGCGGAAGAAACGAAAAACGGGAGACGGGAGACGGGAGACGGAGCACACGTCATTTGGATCGATCATTTGCGCGCGCATCTCGGCGAAATCGCCGCGCGCTTTTTCGATCGCCCTTCGGAACACTTGACCGTCATCGGCGTCACCGGCACCAACGGCAAGACTTCCACCGTGCAGCTCCTGGCCCAGGCGTTCACGCACCTTGGTCTTCGCGCCGCCACCATCGGAACATTGGGCGCGGGCCTGCACGACGCGGTGCTGTCCGGCGAACGCACCACGCCGGATGTGATCAGCGTGCATGCCCTGCTGGCGGAATTCCGCGAGCGGGGTGCTTCGCACGTGTCGATGGAAGTGTCCTCGCACGCGCTCGCACAGGGCCGTGTTGACGACGTCGGCTTCGATGTCGCGGTATTCACCAATCTCACCCGCGATCATCTCGACTACCACGGCACGATGGAAGCCTACGGCGCTGCCAAGGCCAAGTTGTTCGCCTGGCCCACGCTGCGCGCCGCGGTGATCAACGTAGACGATGCGTTCGGCCGGGAGCTGGCCAAGAAATTCGAAGATTCTGTTCGTCATCCCGGCCACGGATTGGCCGGGAGCCAGACCCAGGGACGAAAAAAGCTCCTCCGCTACGCGATCGAAAATGACGACGCCGACATCCACGCGACGGATGTGCGCACCCACGCCGACGGCATCGATTTCGTCGTGCACACGCCGCGGGGCGAAGGCGCGGTGCATTCGCACCTGCTCGGCGCGTTCAATGTTGCCAATGTGCTGGCGGTGGCGGGCGTTTTGAGTGCGTTGGAAGTTCCATTCGATTCCATCCGGGATTCGCTGGAAATGCTGCAACCTGTTGCCGGCCGCATGAATCGCCTGGGCGGCGGCGCCTGCCCGCTGGTGGTGGTGGATTACTCGCACACACCCGATGCCCTGCAGCAGGCGCTGACTACGTTGCGCGCGCACTGCGAAGGAAAATTGATTTGCGTTTTCGGCGCGGGTGGCGAGCGCGACCAGGGCAAGCGTCCGCAGATGGGCGCGATCGCGGAAAAATATTCCGATCTCGCCATCGTCACCGACGACAACCCGCGCGGCGAAGACGGCGACACCATCGCTGCGCAGATTCTCGCCGGCTTCGCGCAGCCGCAGCGCGCGCGTGTGCAGCGCGACCGTGCGCGCGCAATCGAACTGGCGTTGAACGAAGCGCAAGCCGGCGACGTGGTGCTGATCGCCGGCAAAGGCCACGAGCCGTATCAAGAGATCGGTGGAATCAAGCGGCCGTTCGACGATCTCGCGGTTGCCCGCGATGTCCTGGCGAGGACGCACGCATGTTGAACCTGCGTCTCTCCGAAGTCGCCTTGTGGACGCACGGCACGCTGCACGGCGCGGACGCGCAAGCGCGCGGCGTTTCAACCGACACGCGCAAGCTGGCGCCCGGCGAGTTGTTCGTGGCGATCAAGGGCGAACACCACGACGGCCACGATCATCTCGCACAGGCTGCGCAACTCAGCGCGGCCGGCGCGCTGGTTTCGCGGCGGGTCGATGCGCAGCTTCCGCATGTGATCGTCGCCGATACCGTGCTTGCACTCGGCGATCTCGCGAGCGCCGTGCGCGCGCAGCGGCGCGCGCGTGTGGTCGGCATCACCGGATCCAACGGCAAGACCACGGTGAAGACGCTCACGGCGTCCATCCTGCAGCACCACGGCCGCACGCATAGCAACGCCGGCAATTTCAACAACGAGATCGGCCTTCCGCTGTCGCTGCTGTCGATGCCCGAAGATGCGCAATATGCCGTGATCGAAATGGGTGCGGGCAAGCCGGGCGACATCGCCTACCTCGCCGCCATCGCGCGGCCCGAAGTCGGCCTCGTCAACAACATCGCGCCCGCGCATCTTGAGCGCATGGGTTCGCTGGAAGGCGTCGCCGAAACCAAGGGCGCGATGTATCAGGCGCTGCCGGCCGACGGGACCGCGGTGATCAATGCCGACGACGCATTCGCGGATTTCTTTGCCGGCCTCGCGGGTTCGAGGCGCGTGCTGCGGTTCGGATTCGACGGCGATGCCGATGTTCGCGCAAATGCCATCGAGATGCGCGCGGAGGGCAGCACATTCACCCTGATCACGCCGGACGGTTCGCAGCGCGTGCGACTGCCGTTGCCTGGCCGCCACAACATCGCCAACGCGCTGGCGGCATCCGCGCTCGCGTTCGCACTGGATGTACCGCTGACCACGATCGTCGTCGGGCTGGAGAACGTCAATGCGGTCGGCGGACGGCTGCAACGCCGCAAAGCGCCGGGCGGCTGGCACGTGATCGACGACAGCTACAACGCCAATCCCGGATCGGCCGCCGCAGCGATCGCGACGCTGGCATTGCAATCGGGAGAGCGCTGGCTGGTGCTGGGCGACATGGCGGAACTCGGCGCGAACGCGGCGGCGCTGCACGCGCAGATCGGCGAACAGGCGCGCGATGCAGGTATCGACAGACTGTTCGCCGTCGGTGCGTTGTCGCAAAACGCAACGCGTGCATTCGGCAAGAACGCGCAGCACTTCGATGACCAAGCCGGGTTGATCGCCGCATTGCGCACGGCGCTGCATCCGGGCGTAACGGTGCTGGTCAAGGGTTCGCGTTCCTCGGCGATGGAGCGCGTGGTTGCGGGCCTGCTGGACGGCAACGGCGGAGGCGCGCGCCATGCTGCTTGAACTCGCGCTGTGGCTGGAACGTCACTACGGTGCCTTCCGTCTGTTCGAATACATCACCTTCCGTACGATCCTGGCGGCGTTGACCTCGCTGGCAGTTTCGTTGTGGGCGGGACCTGCGCTGATCCGCCGTCTGACCGCGATCAAGGTGGGGCAGGTAGTACGCAGCGACGGTCCGCAATCGCACCTGTCCAAGGCCGGCACGCCGACCATGGGTGGCGCGCTGATCCTCGCGGCGATCGGGGTTTCGACACTGCTGTGGGCGGACCTGCGCAACCGCTACGTGTGGACGGTGCTGATCGTCACGATCGCCTTCGGTGCGATCGGCTTCTACGACGACTACCGCAAGCTGGTGCTGCGCGATTCCCGCGGACTGCCGGCGCGCTGGAAATACCTGTTGCAATCGCTGATCGGGCTGGCCGCCGCGCTGTTTCTGTTCTACAGCGCCGACGTGCCGGCGGCGACCGCGTTGTACGTGCCGCTGTTCAAGCAGGTCGCGCATCCGCTCGGCGCGGTATTCGTGGTGATCGGCTATTTCTGGATCGTCGGTTTTTCCAACGCGGTAAATCTCACCGACGGCCTGGATGGCCTGGCGATCATGCCGACCGTGTTGGTGGCCGGTGCGCTGGGCGTGTTCGCGTATCTGTCCGGCAACGTGGTGTTCTCCAACTATCTGGCAATTCCCGGCATTCCCGGCGCCGGCGAACTTGCGGTGTTCTGCGGTTCGCTGACCGGCGCGGGCCTCGGCTTCCTCTGGTTCAACACCTATCCGGCGCAGGTGTTCATGGGCGACATCGGCGCGTTGGCGGTGGGCGCCGCGCTCGGTTGCGTGGCCGTGATCGTGCGCCAGGAAATCATCCTGCTGGTGATGGGTGGACTTTTCGTGATGGAAACCGCTTCGGTGATGTTGCAGGTCGCGAGTTTCAAATTGACCGGCAAGCGCATCTTCCGGATGGCGCCGATCCACCACCACTTCGAATTGAAAGGCTGGCCCGAGCCGCGCGTGATCGTGCGCTTCTGGATCATTTCCGTCGTATTGGTGCTGGTTGGTTTGGCAACGCTGAAGGTCAGGTAGCCATGAAGCACTTTGAAAAGCGGGACCGGGGACCGGGGACCGGGAACCAGAAGATCCCCGCGCCGTCTCGGCTTTTGCCGGTCCCTGGTCCCTCGTCCCTGGTTCTCAATCAATGACCGACTGGTTCGCGCAATCGCAAGCACAGCGCCGGCAAGGCCGCTATGACCCGTGGCTGCTGGCGGCAGCGATCACGCTCGCGGTATTCGGCGTGGTCATGGTCGCGTCCAGTTCGATCGCGGTCGCTGATGGTCAGCACATCGGCGAGTTCTACTACCTGCAGCGGCATGTGATGTTCCTCGGGCTGGGCAGCGCCATGGGCTTCGCGTTGATGAAGGTCGAGCTCAAGCTGATGGAGAAGTACGCCTTCGGCGCGATGCTGATCGGTTTCGCGCTGCTGCTGGCGGTGTTCATGCCGCACTTCGGCATGCGCATCAATGGCGCGCGGCGCTGGATCAATCTCGGCCTGATCGGTTTCCAGCCGGTGGAAGCGGTGAAGCTGGTGATCGTGCTGTATCTGGCGAGTTATCTCGTGCGTCATCGCGAAGGCGTGGAGCGGCAGTTCTTCGGCGTGCTGAAACCGATGTGCGTGGCGGGCCTCACCGCGGTGCTGCTGCTGGCGCAGCCGGATTTCGGTTCGGCCGCGCTGATCGGCGTCGTGACCGTCGGCATGGTCTGGCTGGCAGGCGCGCGCATGCGTTATCTCGTGATCCTCGGCACGCCGCTGATTCCGGTGGCGATGTATCTGGCGCTGTCCACCGACTATCGCGTCAAGCGCCTGACTTCGTTCCTCGATCCGTGGAAGGACCCGTTCAATGACGGCTTCCAGTTGACGCAGGCGCTGATCGCGATCGGCCGCGGCGAGTGGTTCGGCGTCGGTCTCGGCGCCAGCGTGCAGAAACTTTTCTATCTGCCCGAAGCGCACACCGATTTCATCCTCGCGGTGATCGGCGAGGAACTCGGGCTCGCGGGCATCGTTTTCGTGCTCGGTCTGTTCGCGCTGCTGGTCGGTCGCGGATTGATGCTGGGACTGCGCGGCGTGGAGGTCAATCAACGCTTCGCCGGTTACGTCGCCTTCGGCATCTCGCTGATGATCGGCCTGCAGGCGCTGGTGTCGGTCGGCGTGAATCTGGGCGTGCTGCCGACCAAAGGCTTGACGTTGCCGCTGATCAGCTCGGGCGGTTCCAGCGTGCTGATGACCTGCGTGATGCTGGGCGTGCTGCTGCGCGCCAGCTTCGAAATCCATCGCGCGGAAGACACGCGCCGCATGGCCACGCGTCGCGATCCCCATGGATTGGCGCAGGTGCGCGAGCCGTCGCGCACCGCAAATCCGCTTCCGCTGGCCGCGCGGGCGCGCATCGAGCCGCACATCGGGCAGGTGCATGCGTATGAATGACACCGTGCCTGCTCCGATCCTGATCATGGCCGGCGGCACCGGCGGCCATATCTTTCCCGGCCTCGCGGTGGCCGAAGATTTGCGCGCGCGCAAAGTGCCGGTGCTGTGGCTGGGCGCGGCCGGCGGCATGGAAACGACATTGGTGCCGGCTCGCAACATCGCGCTTCGCACCGTGCCGGTCTCGGGCGTGCGCGGGAAAAATCTGCTTACGCGGATCGCGGCGCCGTGGATGATGCTGCGCGCGCTGTTCGCCTCGTTGCGCATCCTGCGCGAAGAAAATCCGCGCTGCGTGTTGTCGATGGGGGGGTATGTGGCAGGCCCCGGCGGCATTGCCGCGTGGCTGACGCGCAAGCCGCTGCTGGTGCACGAGCAGAACCGCATTCCCGGTTTCACCAATCGCGCATTGGCGCGCGTCGCCAAACGCATACTGGCCGGTTTTGCCGATGCGTTTCCCGAGCAGGCGCACGCGGAGTGGACCGGCAATCCGGTGCGCGCCTCGATCGCCGCGTTGCCGCCGCCCGAGCAGCGTTTCGCATCGCGCGGCGATTCGCCCGCGCAACTGCTGGTGCTGGGCGGTAGCCGCGGCGCGCGTACCTTGAACCTGCGCGTGCCGGACGCGCTCGCGCTGATTCCGGAAGAGAAGCGTCCGCGCGTGCGCCATCAATGCGGCGCGGATCACGTCGAAGCCACGCGCGCGGCGTATGCGCGCGCGCAGGTCGAGGCGGAGGTCGTGCCTTTCGTCGAGGACATGGCTGCGGCGTACGCGCAGGCCGATCTCGCGGTCTGCCGTGCGGGCGCGTTGACCCTGGCCGAACTCGCCGCCACAGGTTTGGGCGCAATCCTGATCCCGTTTCCGCATGCGGTGGACGATCACCAGACCCGCAACGCGCAAGCCTTCGTGGACATCCACGCGGCGGAGCTGGTGCAGGAGCGCGATTTCCAGATGGCGCGTTTCGCCACGTTGCTGCAACGCCTGCTGGGCGATCGCGCGAAGTTGCTGGCGATGGCGAAGGCTGCGCGCACGCTGGCGAAACCGGAAGCCGCCGCCACGATCGCGCAGCGCTGCCTGGAGGCCGCCACATGACGCCGCGGCCGCTGCCCCCGCACGGCGACATCATGCAGGCGTTCCGCCGCGTGCATTTCATCGGCATCGGTGGCGCCGGTATGAGCGGGATTGCCGAGGTGCTGCACACGCTCGGTTACGCGGTGTCCGGTTCCGATGTGCACGCATCGCCGGTCACCGAACGATTGCACAAGATGGGCGTCGAGGTGCACATCGGCCACGAGGCGCGCAACGTCGATCATGCCGATGCGGTGGTGACCTCCAGCGCGATCAAGCGCGACAACCCGGAACTCGTCGCCGCGCGCGAACGCCGCATCCCGGTGGTGCCGCGCGCGGAGATGCTGGGTGAGCTGATGCGTTTCCGGCGCGGCATCGCGGTCGCGGGTACGCATGGAAAGACCACGACCACCAGCCTGGTCGCAAGCGTGCTGGCCGAAGCCGGCTACGACCCGACCTTCGTGATCGGCGGGCAACTGTTGTCCGCCGGCGCACACGCGAAACTCGGCGCGGGCGAGTACCTCGTCGCCGAAGCCGACGAGTCGGATGGGTCGTTCCTGCTGCTCTCGCCGGTGATCGCGGTAGTCACGAACATCGATGCCGATCATTTGGAGAACTACCACGGCGATTTCGCCGAGTTGAAGAAGGCATTCGCGGATTTCCTGCACCGGCTGCCGTTCTACGGTCTCGCCGTGTTGTGCGTGGACGATCCGGAGGTCGCGCAACTGGCGCGCGCCACGCCGCGCAATGTATTGACCTACGCGATCGAGCATGACGCCGACGTGCGCGCGACCGACGTGCGCGCCGCGGGCGGCACGATGCGCTTCGACCTGCACCTTCCCGACGGCGCCGCGCAAGCGGTGATGTTGAATCTGCCGGGCCGCCACAACGTGCTCAACGCGCTGGCCGCCAGCGCGATCGGCTGGCAACTGGGCGTGGAACCGCAGGCGATCGCGCACGCGCTGGAGACATTCCAGGGCGTGGGCCGGCGTTTCAACCGGCGCGGCGAGATCGCACTGGATCACGGCCGCGTTCTGCTGATCGACGACTATGGCCATCACCCGCGCGAACTCGCGGCGGTGTTCGAGGCCGCGCGCGGCGGCTGGCCCGATCGCAGGCTGGTCGTCGTGTTCCAGCCGCACCGCTACACGCGCACGCGCGATCTGCTGGATGACTTCGCCGCGGTGTTGAGCGAAGTCGACGTGCTGTTGCTCACCGACGTGTATCCCGCCGGTGAAGCGCCGATCGCCAATGCCGATGGCCGCGCGCTGGCGCGCGCGGTGCGCGCGCGCGGCAAGGTCGATCCGGTGTTCGTCGAACATCCGCGCGAATTGCACGCCGCGCTGCCGGCGCTGCTGCGCGACGGCGATCTGTTGTTGCTGCTGGGCGCGGGAGACATCGGCGCTGCTGCGAACGAACTCGCCGCTTCGGGTGAATTGAAGACGCGGGGTGCGGCATGAAGCGCATCGACGATCCGCGCGCATTCGGCCGCGTCGCCGTAGTGATGGGCGGCCGTTCGGCCGAGCGCGAGGTGTCGCTGGATTCCGGACGCAACGTGCTCGCCGCGTTGAAAGCCCGCGGCGTCGACGCGCACGCGATCGACGGCATTCCCGCGCTGCTGGACGCCGTGCGTGCCGGCCACTTCGCGCGCGTGTTCAACATCCTGCACGGTCAGCACGGCGGCGGCGAGGACGGCGTGCTGCAGGGCGCACTGCAATCGCTCGGCATCCCGTTCACCGGTTCGGGCGTGCTCGGTTCGGCGCTGTCGATGGACAAGGTGCGCAGCAAGTACGTGTGGGTCGCGCTTGGTCTGCCTACGCCGAAGTTCGTGCCGCTGCGGCGCGGCGCGGAAGCATCGCAAGTGCACGCGGCCGCGCACGAGATCGGATTCCCGCTGATCGTGAAGCCTGCCTGCGAAGGCTCCAGCGTGGGCGTGTCGCGCGTGTTCGAAGAAAAAGATCTCGACGACGCGGTCGAGCTGGCGCGGCGTTATCCGGGCGACCTGCTGATGGAGATGCTGATCGAAGGCGACGAGCTGACGGTGGCGATCCTCGGCCGCGAGGTGTTGCCCAGCATCCATATCGTGCCCAAGGGCGCGTATTACGACTACAACGCCAAGTACATCGCCGAGGACACGCAATACCTCTGTCCCGGTTTGCAGGGCGACGCGGAGAGCGATTTGCGCGCGCTGGCCTTGCGTGCGTTCGATGCGCTCGGCTGTTCGGGTTGGGGACGCGTGGACGTGATGCGCGATCGTTCCTGCCGCAACTGGCTGCTGGAAGCGAATACAGCGCCGGGCATGACTTCGCACTCGCTGGTGCCGAAGGCCGCCGCGCATGCCGGCATGGATTACGGAACGCTGTGCTGGCGCGTGCTGGAAACCAGTTTCGACGGGGACCAGGGACCAGGGACCAGGGACCAGGAGCACACGCTCGCAGATAACCGGTCCCCGGTCCCTGGTCCCTGGTCCCGCGCCTCCGAAGGAGGCGCACCATGAAAGGCGCTTCCGTCACCCGCTTGCTCGCCTGGCTGGTCGCGATCACGCTGATCGCGCTGCCGCTGGTGGGTGTGCTGCAGGGCTGGTTCGCGGCGGACCGCTGGCCGGTGCGGCAGTTGCAGGTGCAGGGCGAATTCAAGCATGTCAGCGCGGAACAGTTGCGCGCCGCGGTGGCGCCGGATCTGCGCGCGGGTTTCTTTGCGCTGGATCTGGACCGTGTGCGCCGGAGCGTTGCGGCGCTGCCGTGGGTGGCGGAAGTCGAGGCGCGCAAGCGCTGGCCCGACACGCTCGATTTGCGCGTGCTGGAACTGCATCCCTTCGCGCACTGGGGCCAGGGGCGGTTGCTGGCCCGCGACGGCCGCTTGTTCGCGGTGCCCGATGCGGATGCAGTGGAGAACTTGCCGCATCTGTCCGGCCCCGACGATCGCGTCGTCGACGTGGTCGATTTCTACGAAGAAGCCCGGCGCGAATTCGCGCGGTTCCGCCTGCGCGTGGACACGGTCGATCTGTCAGAACGCGGAAGCTGGAGCTTGCAACTCTCCAACGGCGGCACGGTGGTGATCGGCCGCGATCAGCCGGAACAGCGGCTGGCGCGATTCATTGCGGTGATGCCGATCCTGATGCAAGGCCGCAGCGAGGGCTTCGTCTATGCCGATCTGCGCTACAGCAACGGTTTCGCGGTGAAGTGGCCGGACGCGCCCGCCGCACCTCCTTCCGATTCGAAAGCGAGTACGCCCCATGCTCCTGCCCGAGACGTTTAAACCCATGAACCGCAAGAGCGACAAGCACCTGGTCGTCGGTCTCGACATCGGCACCTCGAAAGTGGTGGCGATCGTCGGCGAATACCTGCCGGGCGAACCGGTAGAAGTGATCGGGCTGGGTTCGCATGTTTCGCGCGGCATGAAGAAAGGCGCGGTGGTGGACATCGAATCCACCGTGCACTCGATCCAGCGCGCGGTCGAGGAAGCCGAGCTGATGGCCGGCTGCGACATCCGCTCGGTGTACGCGTCGATCTCCGGTTCTCATCTAGAAACGCGCAACTCGCACGGCACCGCTGCAATCCGCGACCGCGAGGTGACGCCCGGCGATCTGGATCAGGTGCTGGAAGCCGCCAGCGCCGTTGCAATCCCCGCTGATCGCAAGGTGCTCTACAAGG
>Ga0070740_10002982_pt1 | contig 18731 bp, 12 predicted proteins | sample Coa_R2_FD_67286 | JGI IMG/M metagenome (GOLD analysis project Ga0070740, IMG submission 67286) | Surface soil microbial communities from Centralia Pennsylvania, which are recovering from an underground coalmine fire - Coalmine... | ecosystem: Environmental > Terrestrial > Soil > Unclassified ...
AAATATCTCTGAGTTGAAGAAGGATCTTGTTGTCTTGTTGAGCATTATCGTTGACAAATTTCTCAACTTCAGTAATAGTACCATTCCAAGGGTTATAATCGAGTTGAGTCTTAAATAAATCATCAACACCAAATGTTCTAGTATGGTTACTAACTAAAGCCATTAAAATTCTGTTTTTATCTCCTGTAGCTCTAAACCCAACTCTCTTCGCTATATTCTTAGGATGATACTTACTTTCCTGAAAATTGTCAACGAAACCAAATTCCCTTTCGAAATCTCCAATAAGCTGTCCATATTCTGTTTCAATCGCGTCAGAAAACCTAGATATGCGAGCTTGCTCTTCATCATAAGAGAAGTTAAAAGGACAGATATTCTCTACTTCATTGTCTATACTTTCTGAAATTAAAACCATAGCAAGTTTCAGAACATAAGCCAAAGCCATTCCCTTACCAGGACAATTATTACTAATAACTCTTTGAGGATGACATTTCATAAGTTTGTAATGAAAACCAGGAAGGATGTCCTTGAAATAATGTCTAAGTTTATCGTCGATATAGAATGTATAATGTTCGTCGAATAATGGTTCAAACCTAACAATCTGTTTCTTATGATAGTTGATAAAAATAAGATTAGTATGTAATGTCGCTAAATTAGGATCCTTATCTGTAGTTCCGTTTATAATGACTTTAATCAGACGAAGATTTCCTAAAGCTAAGTTAATAGCATTTGGATCGAAATCTATATTTAAATCAATTGTTCTGCCTTTACAACCATTTTCTAGTTCTACGAATTCACCATGATGAACTCTAATTATCATTTCATTTAGTACAAGACCTTTGAAAGGAAACAATACTGTTTCAAAATACCTACTATCCAAATAGCATTTTTGACTAAATTTAGAATGATGTTTATACTTATGCCAAAAATTCAACAATTGGTCCATAGTTCCTAATTTAATTCCTTCTTGTTCTAGTTCTCGTCTTGCTTCATTCTTCAAATTTTCAAGACGTTCGGCCAAAATTTCTTGACTCATTTTTTCAAAATTTTTAATTTGAAATTTTCTTTTCTTGATAATTTTTTGATTATCAAGTTTTATTATTTATTGGATAGGCTCATGTTTGCAACCTTTATTAGCTATAATTAACAATTCGAGTAATTTTTTACAAATGTCGGCAATCTGTCTAAAATTATCTACAGTCATTATTTTTGCTAACATATCGAAAGCATGTTCTTGTTGATTTGGAAGTACTCTAATCTGTAAAGCTTTTATGTCATATGTTATAGGATTGGTAAAAAAGCATCTTACTTCATCATAATTCAAAATAGTAGTATCGTAAGTTAGACATAACTTTTCAGCAGAATGCATTTTATCTGCAGTTAGAATTTTAAGTTGTAATTGTTCTCTAGCTGCTTCTATATTTTTTATGGAACCATAATGTTTAATTAATTGATAGTTTTTTACGGGACCATATCCGTCACAATTGTCATTAAAATCTGTACCGAACATTATGCACATGTCTATAAATTGTGAATGTGTAAGTCCTAAAACGGAAAGGACGTTGGAGAAAAGGTAACATTGAACTATTGGTTGCCCTCTTACGCGTATTCCTGTAGCTAAAGTTATCGAATTTATCATTATAGGACAACCGTAAACAAGACAGTCAGAATCTACTGTAAACACAGCCATGACATCTTTCATTTTACACATCTGAGCACACGTTTGTTCTGCCTCAGATTGGGCATAAACATGAGGAATTCCTAAAGTGCTAAATATTGTTCCAAGAATTAAATAATCATGCGACGTTATAACTACCCACTGTTTAATTTCTGCTAATAAAATCTTTTTAAGATCATCTATTGTTTGTACTGGTCTTCTTTTCTTTTCATATTTTCTCAAAAAAGCTATATCAAACTCAGTTAAATGATAAGGTTCATTGCTGTTATTAAGATTAGAAACTTTAGTTTCAAAACCAACGAATTCTGTATTAGGTGTTCCATCCTTATTATATTCGTGACTACGATTACCGGTATTGCCTAAAAGACCTCGTAAAATTCTTCTTAAATGTTCGATATTATCTTTCTTATTGTCTGATTTCTTTTTTCGGTTAGCCTTTGTTCTTTGCTTTAATTTTGGCGCAGTTCCATCAAATACAGGAACTGGAATAGCACCTGCATATAATATATTTTCTAATATTCCCAAAATCTTTTTAATCATAAACATAGTACAATAATGATAATCTATATCTTCATAAACTAAATCTAATTTTGTAGCTAATTTACTTATAGCGTCTGATTTCTTTTGATAACATAATACAGGTAAATCAAGAGCGATTCTATAACCTTTAAAATCTGATAATTTTGTGTGTTGTACTATTTCAGGACATAACTCTCTAAGAAATGCTAATAAACCGTCTATTCCCATTTGTATTAAAATTGAAACGAATTTTTTCGATATTCAAATAAAAAATTCAAAAAGTCATTTTATTTGTAAAATGGAAATACATGTTCCATTCTTCAATAGAGATAAAATTATAGAATACGAAAATATAGTTGAATGGAATCCTATAGACATAGATGAGGATATAAAAACAGGAGATTTATTGTTATTTAGTTCCACAGGATTATTATCATCAACTATAAAAGCTTTTACATTTTCTAAATGGAATCATATAGGTATTGCTTGTTGGTGTAATTTATTAATGAAGGATGGATCTATAAAACAAGATCTTTTTTGTTATGAAATGGGTAGCCAAGAATATGAAGATTTAATGACTAGAACAGTAGTAGATAAAGGCGTTAGACTAGTCCGTTTAGCTAATATAGCAGAAATGTATGATTTGATTGCTGTTAGAAAAATAAATAGAAGATTTATTAAAGGCGACGATTCGTTTATAAATGAATTCAAAAATTTTATGCAGAAGTGGAAATCATTACCATTTCCCAATCCTCTTACCTTATTAAAAGCGTACGTTTTTAAACCAGGATATGATAATGGTCAAGTTACTTGTGCTCATCTTTCTGCATTAATGCTCGAACATATGAAGTTAATTGAACTTAATATGGATCCTTCTCAATTGAGTCCTGGACACTTTTCTCATGAGTCTAGAACATTTCCAGACGATATATATTTAGATAAAGAGACAATCATTTATCGAGATACTAGATGGTTAGAGAAAAGACAATTATTTATATTCGTTATAGTTATCGTTCTGATTATAATACTTATTCTCATACATGTATACTATAAATCAAATAAGAAATTCAAAAATAAACTTTAATTAGTATGGTCGATTAAATCATAAAATAGTTTTATGATTTATGTGAATATTTATCACAATTTAATGTTGGATGAAGTTGTCTTCAATTGTTGAACGACATTTTGATTAAAAATTTTCATTATTTCTTCCATAGGTTTCCCATACATAATTCCTTCCTTAGTCATAAGAACGAATAGAGCTTCATAAAATGCTCTATGTTTTAAATAAGTAAAACATGTGGGTTTGAAAATTTCAAAATCTAACACTTGAAGAATTAGCCTTTCCAATTTAATAATTTCTGGAGGCTCTATTTCTCCAATACTTTCCGGAAATAAATCCCATAAATGATCACTAGCTTCATCTAGAAAATATTTACTAGCTATATATCCTGAACACCATGCTAATTTCTTATAAGTTTCTTTATCTTCCATAGGATAAATTCTTAATAATAATCTAGAGTAAATATCGAGACCGTGAAATCTTACAGAAAAGGCTAATTCTTCATCGTACTTTCCTGGATTTGGTGTTATCTCTATAAAAACATCTGCACCTACTTTCCAATGCGCATGTTTTCTAGGAAATTCTTGAATAACTGACGGCTCTTGCTCGAATTTTAAATTTCCATCTTTCAATTTTTCAATCTTCGGTTTCCATAAACCAAATTGTCTAGGGTTTTCGACAAAGAAATCAGAAAAGAAAGGATGTCCTAAGACTTGATTCATTGATAATCTCTTTTCCGGATGCAAGACTAACATTTTTGTAAGTAAATCACAAAAGTTAGATAATGTTCCCGGATTTGCTAGATTATCTACGACCATTTCGTCAAATAACATCCTATCATTTTTGTTCAGCGCGAGTAAACCTCTAATAGGTTTTGGTTTATAATTTCCCAAAGAAATTGTTATATTTCCTGGATTAAGTCTTGCAAATGTTTCTTTATCTGGAGATCCTCTCTTTTCGAAGATAATTTGTAAAAGTTCTAAATCGGTGTTAGCTCTAAACAGAGTTTTTCTACTAGCCATTTCGAAAAAAGAACAAGCTAAAGACCAAACGTCCATAGACATTCCATACTCCATATTTTTCATGATCAATTCTGGAGCCCTATAATACAAAGTTCCAGCATGAGTAGAATTTTTGTTCACTATATTTATAGGTTTTGTCATACCGAAATCTGTTAGTTTAACAGTAAGAACTCCATTATCGTAGTAACAGAGAAAGTTGCCTGGTTTAAGATCTCTATGAGCTATACTACGGCTATGAAGATATTGAACCGCGCATGTTACTTGAAACATTGCCCGTTTAATGTGAGATATAGGAGCTTTAAAATTATGGACGAGTTCATGACACGTATATTCTGCTTTACTCATAAGAAAAAACATTCTATCGAATCCTTGATTAGCACTCATAAAATGATTATCAACTGGGCATGGGTCTTCAAAATACACCTTTAAAGAATTTTGAATGTAGGGATGTTTAATACATGCCATGATATAAAGTTCTTTCATGTTTATAATTCCTGTTGATTGTTTTAGAAATTTCTTCTCATGAAACGGCTTCTTTAAAGCGTAAACTTTGCCTTCTCTGTCTTTAACGGCAAGGACAACAGCATATCCTCCTTTACCTAAAGTATTGACGACTTCATATTCGTTTATTTTGTTCTGCATTCTTATGATTTTTATTTTATTATAGTTTTATTAAATAGCAAGACTTTTATGTTGAAATAACAACATAAAATCAGAATTTCCGTTTTTGTACTTCATGACTTTATATTAGGCGTGCCGTTAATCGTCGTATTTATTAAAAAACATATCATAATAAGATATAATATCAGTTTTTACTCGATCGACAAGATTTTGATTAATCATCGATTCCTTCACGCGTAATCTAATAACTTCTTCTGCCCAATTTGTTAAACTTCTTTGAGCCATTACTGATGAAGATAAACTATTTTGCACTTGTTGATTTGACAAGTCTATGTAACCAGGTAAACTTATATAAAGAAATGCAGCTACAGCCAAAATTGCTCCATCAAGATCATCTGCATGTCTTATGGTTTTAGCGACATTAGCTAATTGTGCTTTGTCAGCGTCTGACATCTCAACAAAAATTTTACTTATACTTTCCATTAATACGTCATTTACAGATCTTGTAGGCGTTTTCTTCTTCTCATCTTCTATTTTACGATCTCTTACTAATAGAAGTTCTGGAGCGAAAATAGAAGCTCTTCCTGTAGGTCCTTGTCTTAGCCTTCTAAAATCTTCTTTTTGTTCGTCCGTAGTTTCATCCATTTTTCTTTAATTTTGGGAAAATTAAAAATAGTTTTTCATTTTTCTAAATTTTTTACAAAGTCTAAACGGGAAAATCTATAAGTAGTTTAAATCTGAGGCGATTTTAAATTATTGAAATTTCAATAACACTCCTGTGTTTTATTTTCCCATTAATTTTCTTATTATTTATCGTATATGAAGATAAATTTTTATAACAGAACAATAAAAGTTATACATATGGAATGATAAAATCGAATAATCATTCTAGAATAAAAAGTCTTCTTAATTTAAAGTTTGAAGTTATAGAGAATAAGCTTCGAAAAAATAATTGTAAAATTTGGCAAAAACAGACTTTTAAATTTTATCATCGCATGAAATCAAAAATTGCATCTTTTTTACAATAAAAAAAAATGGCATTTCAACCTGGACCTATCATGTCTCTTCCTCCTGGAGTTGATCTCACTGCCTTGTTGCAGCAGACAAATTTCCAGCAAGGATTTGCTCCTACCGCACAGACGCAACAAGCAGCTGCCGCCATGCTTGCAGCCCCTCAAAAGGCCAAGAAGAAGACGCCGACAGCTGAGGAGAAGCGAGAGGCTCTTGTCCTGAATGTCCTTCAAGGTAAGGATAAGTTGGGATTTGATTATTGCAATCTTCTGTATCAGATGTCTCAGGAGGATCTGCAACAGTTCGCTGCTGCAGTGAAGGTTAAGCATGGTCTTCCCTAAACGTATTTCTCTTTTAAAAAAGTTTTCATACAATCGTATGAAAACGAAATTGGAAAATATTCGATAAAAATTATAATTATTTAAAATGCAATTTAGCAACGATTTAGACATTACTCCAGAAATTAGCCACTCTGATGTTTATAGTGGTCCCATCTCAGAAGAGGAAAGAAGAAAATCAGATCCTTCATTTCTTGAAAATACAGAATGTGGATTGAGCGATAATGAAAAATTTCAATTCATAGCATGTTTCACTGCGTGGACAGGATTACAATACGACGATCAAAATGGAGATAAATGGAATTATGGACCTAACGGTTACGATGAAGATGAAAGAGTTTATGGAAAACTAAGCAGTAATTTCTGGTTAACAGGTAAAGTTAGAGATTTAGAACGCGCAGCAACAGTTTATGCTAAAAGAGTGGATGAAGGATATACTGAACAAGAAATGCTAGATGAGTTAATGAGTGTTAAAAATTTTTTAAAGGACGATTTAAATGAAGTGTTAGGGCTTAAAGGCAGAATGGCAGAATTGAACACTGTGATGTTTATGAAAGATTTAGAATCATTTACTGAACAGGAACTTCTAGATTATGTAGAAATGTTTCATATAGATGTGAGCCATGTTAATGATGTTTTAGAAAATATCGAGGAAAATTATGGCCAGTTATCTATAGTTTCTGATATTACCGACAACGATTTAGAGAAACAACAAGAAATGAATAACAGAATGTATCTTCAAGCATTAAAATCTACTATTTTAGAATTTAAAATTTGGATGTTAGATAGATTAAGATTATGGAGATGGCGTGAAGAGGTGTTACTTTCCAGAACGGGCGATCAACTTCCCATTTATCCTGGAGTTCCTATCATTTGCCGTTTCGAAAGTGCGACAGAATTATTAAGTTTTGGAATTCGAAGCTACTATCTAAGAGTAGGAGAAATAAAAAGAGAAGATTTGATGGAAAGATATCATTATTTCGATCTTTATCATATGGCAGGTAAATTATCTCATGCATATTCTGGAAATATTAGATTTGATACAAACATGACATTCGAAGATTTAGCAGATTTTATTCTCTATCTGATTCAAGATTTAGCAATAGATCCGCGGCATATTATAACGCCTTTAGGTGTTTATCGTATATTCAATTTTGAAGTTAATGAAACTATTTTTAATTTATGCGATACTAAAGGAGGAAATGGCCATGATATTTGTAAATTAACTCTTGCGTGTTCGCATGCCGGTATAGATATTAATACTGTTACAGAAATAGAATCATCATTAACGAAAAATAAAAATACAAAACCCGGACAATTTGTTAAAATTAGTGATCCTAAACCACCAAATGTACTTCTTGAAGAGTTAACTTCACAATACATATCTCCACAATTCTTTACTGGAGTGGAAAATCATAGAGACTTTCCTGCTGCTCTTCTAACCCTAAAAACTTTATCAGGAAAACGTATTACAAATGCTAATAAATCAGAATTGGTATTTTATGGTGTTGGCGATGGATTATCAAAATACGGGACATATACTCCAAGAGAATTAGCTAACGTTTTTTCGTCAACTAAATCTTTTTTCGATCCAATATCGATTAAAGATAATCCTGACAATCCTTTCCAATGGTTTAGATTTTCAGCTCAAAGCATTAAAAGATTATTAACAATCGTTATCCCAAGAATGAGAATGATGTCCCATACTACAAGTCATGAAGGGGAAATTTTAGATGTAAATCCTACAGAAGCAGAAATTGAAAATAGAGTTGCTACTATCGAAGAAACTGGAGATTATTTTAGAAGAGATTTGGACGATTTAGAAAAAGCTATTTTAGATAATTTTGATGTTTTAGATAATGAAGACCCAGAAACTATAGATGAAATGATTAAGCCTAGAGGAAGACAAAAAGTTATTGTCGACTTTCTTAAATCTAAATTAGACGATTTTCAAACCGATAAAAATGGAGAGGTTGTAAATTTAGGTATAAGAAGTAGTTTGGGTTTACTATTTGCTCATTTGTATAATATGGGAGTACAATTTTCTGATTGGGACAATTTTGTAGAATTAAGCGAGCTCGTAGTTCATAGAGCTATATTAAATGATTATAATTATAAAAGAGTCAATCCAGAATGGAGTACTCAATTAAGCGAAAAGATATTTAATATGGTAACTTTAGAAATTGAGAAATATTTTAACGTAACGCGAGTTATGTCTGAATCAGAAAATATAGGCAATTTAGGAGAGAAGATTAATCAAACCATTTCTGAGTTTCGTAAATCTGAACCAGTAAGTGCAGACAAAGCGGCAGCCATAGAAAATTATTCAGAATTTTTAAGAAATTTACGTCTTGTTAAATTTTATAACGATGCTTACAGAATAGATTGGAACGACGAATTATCCACTATTCAAGGACAATTAGCAAGAGTTGTCCAAGCTAACAAATTAGGACTTTATGAATATATAAGAATGACTGGTAATTGGCTTATGTCAACCGCTAATTACTATTCCGTTCTCTTCTTTGATACTACTATAGGTGTTAATAGCATAGATGTTACAGGTGAACCCTCTACAATCAAAGATTATAAATTAGATGCGGAACATCAGTAATAATACAAGAAAAAAGTTTAAACAAATTTTGTTTAAACGAAGAAAAGTGAAATTTGATTTAAGCTTATGTTCAAATAAAATAAAATTCAGAGAAATAAAGACGAAAACTAAGAGATGGCTAACGTAATGCATGATAAAATGCCAAAATATGACGAAAAAGACATTTTGTCTAATATTATTCTAAAACTTAGAAATTTTAGAGTCTATAACAATGCTGAAATTAGAATTCCTTTAAATTCTACAACTCTTATAGTAGGACCATCAGGAATAGGAAAAACAAGTATTCTGGAAGCATTCGTATTTATTCTATATGATGGTGTAACTAAACCGGAGAAATTTCAAACTAAAAATGTTTCTGGTTGGCTTTTTATGAACGGGATCATCTTTTATAGACAAAAGAATCCTGGACTTTTTAAAGTTTGGCGCAAGGAGAAAGAATTTTTTGGTAATGATGTCAGAGAAATAACTAAGGAGTATACTCAAGATAATGCCCAGACACTGGTAAATTCGATTTACGGAAACAATAATGTTTTTATTTCTTGTTCCTATTTAAGACAACGCGAATTCTCTCCCTTTCTTGGATCTACCGATGCCGACAAACTTCAAATTATAAAGGAAGTAGCGTTTAAAGGATCAGAATTGGATGAACTTAAAGAACCGATAAAAGAAGCTACTAAAAAGCTTCAAGAACAATATTCTATCGTAACGGGACAATTACAGATGGCTCTTAAAAGTCTTAATGATTTTGATGCTAGAAATCCGAGCATTGCTAAGGTTCAAATTCCTGAAAATAGTGAAGATGTTCTAAAGAAAGTTAAAGAATTGAGATCTGCTATGGATCAATTCGATAAAGACTATGAAGTAGCTCTTCAGAGAGAAGTTAATATTAGAGTTTTTAAAGATCAAGCAGATCAGGCCAAAGCTAAGCAAGCGATTATTTTAAACAGTCTTAATCAGACAAATATTACTGCAATTAGAGCTAGACTGCAAGAAATTGAATTCAAACTTAAAGAATTTTCCAGTATGTCCTTCGATGCAGAAAAGATTGCTAAAGCTCATATTTTTAAGCAATGGACTTCTGAGAAGAATCAACTGCAATTGAAGAATACTGCAGCAACACAAGAAGTTTTAGTTCTTGAAAGTAATATAGACAAAGTTTTTAATGATTTCTCTAAGAATGCAGATAAGGTAGCTTATGCTGATAGCTTAAAAGTAGATATTCAACATTTCCAACAGTTGCAGAATGAGATTAAGACTTTACTTAATCAAATAGGCCAGACAAAATTACAAGATGCTAAAACTGCTTTGATCGTTGCTGAAAAAGAATTAGTTACAGCAAAGGAGAATGAAGAAAAGGTTAGAAAAGATTTTGAAGAAAGTAAAGCTAGGTCAGAAGCAGAAGCCGAAGCAGCTAGAGTTAAAGCAGAAAAAGAACTACAAGAAGCTCAAGAAAAAATGGAACGAGAGAAAGAAAGGATAGAAAAAGAAAGAGAACAGGATAAGGAAAAGATAAAAGCCGAAAATGATAAGATTAGATTAGCTAACAAAATGAAATGTCCCAATTGTCAAACCATGTTGATTGTGGGTGAAGATGGAAAACATTTGGAAAAATCTATAGATACTCCAAGTGGAATAGAAGCTATGCTAGGATCGAAAATTTCACCTATAGCTCAAATGACTATTCAACAAAATGCGACTCCTCCTTCCCATCCCATTACGCAGACTCCTCAAATAGACACGACTAAATCTCCAGCAGTTTCTAAACAATCTTTTAACATTCAATCTTCTAATCCTATTCTTTCCGCAATAGTTCCTCCTCAACCGACTCCGATTATTTCTACCACTCCTGTACGTAAAATCACGACTGAAGATCTTATGAAGGCTATTAATAATTTAGCTACAGCTAGTAATAAGAGAGATAGAATAAAAGTTATAGTCGATGCTTGTGAGGAAAAGCTTAAAAATGTGTCTAACAATTTCGACAAGCCAGATGAAGTTATTCAAATACTACCTCAATTAACGAAATATGTAGAAATTAGAAAGAATGTCGAAATTCTAACATCTCAATTGCTGGAACATGAAAAGAGGAAACCTGAAGAAATTACAGAAAAAGTTATTGATACTAAAGAGAAGGACCATCTTGAAAGCGAAAAGGCGACACTAAATAGTATTAACGACAATTATAACAAAATGAGTAAGGAAATAGAGATGGAGGAAACTAAAAACAAACAATTTACTCAAATGATAATAGAGATTATGAATCAAAATAATCAAAGCTCTATGGACATTAGAAGAAATAAGCAAACTATTCAAAATCAAATAGATCAACTAATGCATCTCAATTCTGCTTCCGAATTGCTTGCGCAAAGAACTATTTTAGAAAAGACTATGAGAGAAAAAGCTGTCGAAGCTGAAAGTATCAAAAATGAGTATGAGGCCGCTCAAAGATGTTTGACAAAGACTATTGAAGCAGAAAGAATTTATCTCCAAACTGCCGTTGACAAAATAAATATTCTACTAGGTCAATCTTTGCAAAAATTATTTCCAGATAAACCTATTTCAGTTGAAATTAGTACGACTAAAGAATTAAAATCTAAGAAAAATCAAGTTTCTCAAAGATTTAATGTTAAGATTTTTTACAATGATGCGGAGTATGATAGCTCGAAACAATTATCCGGCGGTGAAAAAGATAGAGTTTCTCTTGCTATAACATTGGCAATGAGTATGACTTTTGGAAGTCCTATTTTGTTTTTAGATGAAACTTTATCTTCTCTAGACGCTGAATTGAAATCGGAAGCTGTGAGTTTGCTTAAACAAATTTGTAAAACTAAGACATGTGTAGTTATTAGTCACGAAGAGACTGAAGGACTCTACGACAATGTTTTGAAGCTTAAGACGGATTAACCTTCATATTAGAACTCATATAATTTTATAAAATTATATGAAAACATAGAATCTAAGAAAACTCAAATGAAAAATAAAAAATAGAAAGTTTTTAGAAAAATAAAAATAAAAGTTCATCGATCATTTCTGATTTTTCTAAAATTTTAGCACGAATAAAATCCCGAAAAATTTTGATCAAAAAATGCAAGAAAAAATTTGAAAGCCTACTTAAGCCGACGCCTTAAATTTTTTGGCCACTACTGAAAATTGAATTTTTCGTTTTCTCCATAGTCTCTTCTCTCTTCGACAGAAAAATTTTAACGAAATTTTTCTTTTTCCAAAACTTTAAAAAAGTTCATTCGAGTTTTGCAAAATAAATTTTGCAAAATTTTTTACGAAACCCAGAAATTAGTTGATTTTCCATTTTTACAAATTAAACACTTTAATAGAAAACCGTTTAATAATAATGATTTAATTCATTAAAATAAATCTATAGTTATTTTATATTATTATCCAAGAATATGCCATAGATTTTAACAAACTTTATTCGTAGTTCTTAGATTATTGGATTTTAAATTAAATGTTAAAAATCTAGATGGATTATAAGAAGAATTCTTATAACTAGTCTGTTAAGAAAGCTATTTCTAATCATCTCTGTAATATTTGAAATCGAGATAAATTTTCATCAAGCTAATTTATTTTATAATAAAAACAACAAACCTAAAATGGATTTTAATGTATTCGTCTATGATCCAATAACTAAAGAATTAAAATATACTAAACCTCGTGGTGTAGAAATACCAGAATCAGCATATCAAACAGAAGAACCTCCCATAATAGTTAAAAGTCCAAAATCTACTTCTCCTTTACTTGTAGTTTTGTTAGTAATTTTCATTCTAATTTTAATCTTCACTCTTATTTATTTAGTATGGATAGTTTTTATCAAAAAATCTACGGATACTCCATTGTCATTCTTTCTGTGGTTAACGGGTAGAGGTTAATTTGAAACAGGCGATTTATTCATTTAAAATGAATAAAATTTTCAGATTCAATTCCTTTTTAACAGGAATAGTCCATTATCTTTATGAATAATATCTCCTTTAATAACAGCTCTATCGAAAAAATTATTAGCCAAAACTATTCTAATCGACAATTCTGGAATTTCTTTAACCCACGTCCCATAAGAATTCGCAATTTGCTTAACAAATGCTACTTTTATTTTAGGATTTTCCTCTTTTGAAATCATTTTCATCAGGAATTGACAAATACCGTCATATTTACTTTCTACTTCCAAATCTATAACGTTTTTATCTCCAGATGTTTGTTCGTAATGCTTTTTAGATAAATTGGCGAGAACTTCAGAGAATACTGTATCGTCGTCAAGAATGATGTTTAATTTTTCTTTTCCTTTATGTTCTCTGATGTTCGTAATCTTTTGCTTATTATCAACAACTAACTTAAGAAACAGATCAAGATGATTTTTAACTAATTTAGCTTTAGCATTGTTTTCAATTACATTAGAAAATTGTACTTTTAGATGTTCTATATCCTTTTCTATTTGATTAAGTTCAACGAATAACGAATTCAATTTCCCGATATCGTTTGCCGCTTTGTTGATAAGATCATCTAGTAAAATGGAGACTTTATTTACGAATTCAGCATCATTAGATTCTATAGTCTTTTTAACTAAAGCTAGATTAAAAGCTTCTCTTACTCTTTTAGAAGATTCCTCTATTTTTGCTGAAGTTTCTTCAGATTTCTGTAAGGTTTCCTTAGAAGTTTTGGGAGATTTCTTCTTTTTACTACGAAAGGGTTTAGTTACGGGAATATCTTCTTCACTAGCTGTAATTTCACTTGAATCTGCTTCTTGAATCTGTATTAAATTTTTCTCTTCCTCTAAATCCCTTTGTTTTTCCTCTTCTATAACTTTTTGCCTGGCAGCTAAATTAGATGCCGTAGAATTAGTAGATTTCAATTCTATCGTACGCATTTTAATAGTTTGCGCAACTTTATCATAAAAATCAAATAATTTCTCTTCTGCTAATTCAATTAGATATTGATAAGCCCTAACTTCTCTAACATTTCTATCAATATTTTGCCATCTCTTGTAGGAGTTTACTATTTGGTTTACTAATACTGATATACGTCTCGGCTCATTTCCACAAACTAAAGGAACTATCCATGCAAAAAGCAACGTCTTTTCTTCTTCTTTATCGAAAGGTACTTTATCTAGAGCCGCCCTTTCTCCTAACCACCTTTTTGTAGGGACTCTATTTATTAAGGGAAAATAGATTCGATATGACAGAATAGCATCATTTGCAGCATAGATATATTCGTCATCCGTAGGTCTAATGTAAGATCCTAATTTAGTCTCATTACCTACAAAATCTTCAACATACTTATGAGCAAGTTTCTCTAAGGAAAGTCCCAGATCTCCAAAAGTTCTTGCAATCGATTGCAAATCTATAAACCCGTTAGTAACAGGCTTATATTTTCTTAATTTATTAGAATCGTTCCCATTTTTGATCGTTCGAGCTTTCGTCTTGTTCAAATGCTTTATTATTTTATTAATATCCCCGTCTATATCAACTCCTACTTTTATTCTGTCTTTTGAAGACATAAATTTTGTTAAAACACAGTCTGTATCAGGAATTAAAGCATTTGCAGAGAAAATGTATACTGAGTGACCGTCGAAAATTTGAATTAATCTAAGTTCTGTGGTGTTACAGTCGGATTCTGTATCCATTCCATAAATACCTGGAGGAAATCTTTTGTCTTCTAAATTTTCAACAATAATTATAGGACTGCCGTCATAAGCCTTCAACTCTTTGGGAATATGTACTACATGTTTATTATTCTCTCTTTTTCCAATGTTATTCTTTAGATCTTCTGACTTTAGCTTCTGAGGTTTGAAATCGGGACTGTTAGGATCTAGTTTAACTTTTGTTGAACTTCTTTCTCTATTTTTGACCTCGCTTGAAGCTTTGTTAAATTTCTTCATTGTTTTGTTGTTCTTTCTTTTTCTTAAAAATTAAACAATTAAAAATTCAATTTTAATTAACATTTATAAATGTTAATATTTACACCTTTTCCAAGTTTTCTTTTCGCATATGTACAAAACATATTTCAATGCTCGTATTTCGATAATTCATATTGTTTCAATCCGAAAATAAATTGTTCTCCATCTTCGAATTTCAAATTATTTATACAATTTTCCAATTTAGCAAAATCCAAATAGTTTTGTTGTGTTCTCCATCTATATTCGTCAATGTTGGATCCTTTAAAGGTCTTCTTGTTCCAATCTCCTACTTTACCGTTCTTAATTGCGTTTACTAAATTCGAATGTTTTCTCGATTTATACCAGTTTTGAGGAACGGGTCTTAAAGAAATTGGAATATACATAACAGGAATATCTATGTCATTTTTCTCTATTTTATAAGGTATTCTACAGTCGAAAATCAAAACATCTCCAGGATTTAAATCTATTTCAACCCATTTCAATAGTCTAATATCTTTAATTCCGAAATATTTTTTACTTATTTCTTGGTTGACAAGTTCAATATTTAAATTATCTAACACAGTATAATCCGCATCTTTCTTCTGTTTTTCCAAAGGAAATTTACCTCTATTGTCGACTAAGGTCTTAATAAAATCGAAATGATAATCGAAATTTTCCAGAAGACTCATTTTTCCACTACTTTGTCCTTTAGAACTCGAAATACACACCATACAGGAATAATGAAAAGGATTATTTAGACCATTGAAGTCTTCAAGATTTTGATTTATTTTACAATCTAGAGTTGGAGGATATTCTTCCGATCCCTTAACCTTATATATGATATGATCTAATCCGTTAGTAAATGCTAATTTATCATTCTTATAAATGTCAGTCAGAATACTGTAAATAGTTTTATCTTTTCTAATAGTCATAATTTGAGGAGACAGAAATAGATTAGTCTTTCCACTCTTTTTCATAATTTTTTCATTTCTAGAATTTTTCTCTTTATTTTGGAACTCAAAATTAGGAATTATTTGACTCCTTTGAGAATGATCAAATATCATTTTTGTAGTATCCATACCATAATTTTCAATAAGTAACGATGTATGGTTTTGGAAAAACAAATGACAAATTTCGAGGGTGGTTTGAATGAAACAATTTTGACAGGCTACCGGAGAAACAGAACTTAAATAAATTCTATAACCGTTATGCTGAATATATTTTTTATTTTCACTCATTTATTTTTAAACCGACGGTTCGTGTCTTTTTTGCCAAGCTTAAAGAACTTTTTTGATTTTCAAAAGAAAAGTCAGAAAAATCACTTTTAAAAGAAATTCAAAATTTTTGAATTTTGAATTATTAACTTCCTATCTGTCACAGAAGTAGTTCTCTCAATTTGTTACCAACTTCGTCTGGTGTTTGAAAATTATCTATCTCTACAAGAACTTTATCGGCAAAATCTTCAAGAATTACGGAAGGCAATCCTTTATCAACATCCAATCTATTAATTGGTGAAAGAACTTCGTTAGAAAGAATTTGAAAATCATTACGATTTAATTCAGAAAATATTTCTGGCGCAATACCATAACTATCGGCGAAATCGAAAAACTTATTTAGTCTTCTCTTTATTTCTCTATCATAATATTCTTGAGTTCTTTCTGGAGTTGCTTCAAAAATTTCATCAACTGCTTTATTGATTGACGGAGTTCTATTATCTAAGCCCTGACTTTCAACCATATTTAATTTTCTTTGCATCTCATCTATAACTTGTATCGGAACTGGTGCTCCATGAGATCCATTATTATTTCTTGCCCAAGGATTCGTTTTCGTTCTTATAATATCGGGAAAATCGTTAGAAATAAAACACCACGTGTCATTACCATCAAAATACGTAACTCTATCTATTTCTGGAACATCTTCTATCGGTAATGGTAATGATGTGGCATTAGAGCAAATAGGCATTTGATTTTCTCTAGCTGCTTTTGGCGTTAATTCGTTTCTTTCGGAATTATTCGAATTCAAAGTAGGTTTCCTTCGTTTTCCAGATATAATTTCTGCAGCTGATGTAGATTCTATAATTATATGATTCTTATTAACATCGTGTAAAGTTTCTTTTACTCTATGAGGATCGGTTTTAGATAAATCTTCCAGAGTTGAACATATTTGTTCTTTGTTAGATCCTAAAGGTATTCCTAGTTTTCTAGCTACGTCCTTCATATCTGGATTAATTTCTCCTCCTTTAACTTTACACATGTGTTTCCATGCGGGAGTTGAATATTCCTTTCTTATAGCTTCTTGAACGCGCGGCTCAAAAGCCAATTCCGTCATCTGATCGCTACTAAGGCCATATCCATGCTCTACATAATCAATAATACACTTATTTAAAATCTGACATAAGATAGGAAATGATCTACATATATTTTTTGCAGCTCTTATAGTAGTAGATCTAACACTATAATCAGGAACTATACCTATATCCAATAACAATTTTATTCCTGTTTGATTGTAATAAGCAATTGACCAGTCGAAAAGTAAAAGTTCTAACTCTTTTTGTCTTGGAGTAGTTTTTTCATCGCCAATTAACTCTATAACTTGCAATCTAGGTATAATTATTTCTAGAGATTTATTATCTTGGAAAATAAACATTTCTCTGAGATTATCTGCAATGCCATAAATATCACTTAAAGTTAAAATTTCAGGAAGATCCAAAAGAATTGCATAATTTAGTAATCTTATATCTCTGTTCCTATCTATTCCGAAAACGCTTTGTAAACTTCCTTTCCATTCTTGGAAGAATTTAATTTCGCTGATTATAGTTTGAGATAGATTTGTATTCGTAGAATCTAATTTCATATCAGCATAGATTGAAGAAAAGAATTGAGGATTATTTATTGCAAATTTAGTTGCATTTATATCATTTTTATTTAACAATTCTGCTGTGGTGATAGGTAAATCGGGATTGAAATCTTTTATAGTCATCATAGATATAATATCTACAAATGTTACTTGTTTTAAGGTATAACGTTCTTGAATTTCTGAATTATCTCTAGGAGGCGTGAATTTCCATGTGTCGGTCACTATATTTTCTGATTCTCCTAATTCGAAATCCCCAAACAATTCTCTATCTTTTCTAAAACTTTCTTCCACAGTTCTAGGAACTAGATCCCAAAGTCTTTTAGCTAAAGGTACAGGTATTTTAATTATTTCTTCTGTTTCAACTGTTTGGTTTTCATCTACTGAATTTCTTTCCGTATAATAAAATGTAAATCCTGCTTCTACATAGACATTAACATCTGCACCATAACGTAAAGCTAAAGCAGTAAATCTTATAAATAAATCATCATATTCTATGGCCATTATAGAACTTTCTATAAGAAGTTCTGTTGGATCCATCCTTTTGGATAATAATGCTAATCTAAATATCGCATACGTTTCCGGCGATTTAGATCTATACAATAGTGCGTTTTTAATTTTTCCGTTATCAAATTTTTTCCTTTGTATTATAGATTCTTGAAGTTCATTGAATGCTTTGGAGGCCATGATTTTTGTATTCTTGATTTTTATTGTTTGGAAAAATCAATTAAGAATATAAAAATTGCATCAAAATTTAATTTGAAAACAATGATTATAGCAAAAATTCAAACACCTTTTGGCAAACAACAGCATGAGACTACAAATAAATTAGTAGTCCATTCTCCTGATGGACAGACCAACGCGTCTAAACCAATGACTGTAAAAAGATCGACGAGACATCGCGTAGAAGAGAAACAAATAAAAACAGTCGAAGAATTTCAATTTAAACCTTTAGAAATCAAATGGTCGTTTGATTATGATATTTTGTTTGTAAATGATACGGTGATAGAATACTTAAAATCTAAAAATGAAAGGCGAGAGACTTTGGAAAAGACTATAAATAATTTCAAAAATTTTCCTAGTATGAACACGACAATAGAAGAGATTGTAAATACTAAAGCTAAAATTGAAGAGCTA
>Ga0070740_10002983_pt1 | contig 18722 bp, 18 predicted proteins | sample Coa_R2_FD_67286 | JGI IMG/M metagenome (GOLD analysis project Ga0070740, IMG submission 67286) | Surface soil microbial communities from Centralia Pennsylvania, which are recovering from an underground coalmine fire - Coalmine... | ecosystem: Environmental > Terrestrial > Soil > Unclassified ...
CTGCGGAGTTTGTATCGCGATCGGCTTCCATCCCCGCACGTCGGGACGCACGCGGCGGTAGAAGCGCACCAGGACTTCGTCCGGCTCAGGCCGGGTGAGAAAGGTGACGGCAACCCAGACGCAAGTTGTCACAACGGTTGTGACCAGCGCGCTTTTGGCGAAGACGACCGAGCTGTTGCCGGCGAAAGGCTGCCAGCGGTCGAGGATGATGGTCATCAGCAGCGAGCAAGCCATGGCCGAGATCTCGCTCCAGGCGTTGATGCGCCACCAGTACCAGCGCAGCAGCAGCACACCGCCGGTCCCGGCTCCGGTGACCAGCAACAGCTTCCATGCCGCGGCGATCGAATCGAGATACGAGGTCACCACCGCGGACAGGACGGTGAGCAGCACCGTCGCAATGCGCGACGCCGTAACGTAGCGCCCCTGGTCCGCGTGCGGGCGCACGAAGCGGCGGTAAAAGTCGTTCACCAGGTAGCTCGCGCCCCAGTTCAGTTGCGTCGCGATGGTCGACATATACGCCGCTGCGAACGCCGCCACCATCAGGCCCCGCAACGACGGCGGCAGCACCGCAATCATCACGCGAATGTAGCCGGTTTCCGGCTTGGCGAGCCCCGGAAACAAAATCAGCGAGGCCAGCGCCACTAGAATCCACGGCCATGGCCGCACCGCGTAATGCGCCACGTTGAACCACAGCGTGGCCAGCAGCGAATGCCGCTCATCGCGCGCGCTCAGCATGCGCTGCGCTACGTAGCCTCCCCCGCCCGGCTCTGCGCCCGGATACCACGTGGCCCACCAGTTCAGGGAAATGTACACCAGAAACGCGATCAGCGGCATCCACGCCGAGTTCAGATCCGGCACGAAGTTCAGCACCGACCCCTGATTGTTGCGCGAGGCGTCCACCAGCGCCAGCTTCTGCTTCATCGCTTCGATGCCGCCTACCGCTCGCACTGCGAACACCGCCAGCACGATCACCATGCCCATCTTGACCGCGAACTGGAACAGATCGGTGACCAAAACGCCCCACAGGCCCGAAAGCGCGGAGACAAATGAGGTCAGCGCGATGATTCCCAGCACGATCGCCAGCGCTTGGCGCTCGGTTACGCCGAGAATCAGCGTGAGGATGTCCACCATCGCCTTATTGACCCAGCCCAAAATAATGCAGTTGATCGGAATGCCCAGGTACAGCGCGCGAAAGCCGCGCAGAAACGCAGCGGGCCGGCCCGAATACCGGATCTCGGCGAATTCGATGTCCGTCATGACTCCGGATCGCCGCCACAAGCGCGCGTAGAAAAATACCGTGAGCATGCCACTCGCCACGAAGCACCACCACAGCCAGTTCCCCGCGATGCCCCCGACGGCGACCATGCCCGTCACCGCCAGCGGCGTGTCCGCGGCGAATGTCGTTGCGACCATCGATGTCCCCGCCAGCCACCACGGCACGTCGCGCCCGGAGAGAAAGAACTCATCCACGCTCGATTTCGCACGCGTCCGGTAGTACAACCCGATGCTGAGGTTGAAGAGGAAATAGAGCGCGACGACGCTCCAGTCAAGAGGCGTGAGCTGCACAGTACCTGGGCATTATAGCGGGCGCAGTTCGCAGAAAACCGGCGCGGCCAAACGCCGCCAGCGAAGTCGTTGAAGCGGGCTGCTCTTCAGGCCGGATGGGACTGCGCCGCCGCGCGTGCCGGCAAGCTCTTTTCGAGAATGCCGTTCACCGCTTGCATGAACGCGATAAATTCCCGAGGCTTCACCACGTAATCCTTCGCGCCAAACGCGAGCGCGATCTCCCGATCAGTTGGATTGTCGGATCCGGTAAAGACAACGACAGGCGGTCCGGCTTCAAGGCGGCGCCTGTCCAGAACCGCGTGCCCCCTGACCTTCGGAACATTCAAGTCAAGAATCACAAGATCGAAACGCGACCTCGAAAGGAGATCTAATCCCTGCTCTCCGTCGGAAGCGACCACGAGATCGGCGGGAACCGGAGACCGCCGCACTCCCTCACGCACCAGCAGCACATCCGGGGGGCTGTCCTCGATAAGCAAGACGTGAAGCATATTTTCCTGCGCGGCCGCCTTCCGCGATCTCCTTAACATGCTTCCTGCGCGGAACGTTGTCAATCGTGCCGGCAGTGTACTGGCCGTGTGTGATGACTCCGGCCCGGCCGCTTGCTTTTGCCTCCCGGAAACGTCGTTGTAGACCCACTGCTCCGCCAACAGAAAGTTCGCGGGAGCGCAGAGCGCGATGGCCACAACCGCGGACGGCAGCGCCGGAAGTTGGAGTTTTTCCCGCAGAACGTACATCAACAGCGTATTGCCGGCGATCGAGACCAAACCATTCCCCGCGTGGAACCGCAACAGCCGGATTACGCTCCGGCGGACGCTGCCACAGCCCCGGTCGCTCCAGGTGAATCGTTCATGCCAGAAGAAATTGTGCAACAGGGCGGCCTCCACGGCTGCCGGCGCCGCCGCTTCTCCGATATGGAAGCAGCGCACCAGAACCTCGGTCAGCAGCACCTGGAATCCTGCGCCCAATAGCCCGATTGCGTTGAACTTTGCGAACCTCGCGCGCCCTGCCGCCCGCCCCCGGTTCACCGCACGGTCTCCTGCCGGTAGAGCACCGACGTGTGCCGTACCGCGGCCAGGATCGCCATCACCGCCATTACCGCTAATGCGATCGCACCACCCACATCGAATAGCAGGAACCGCCGCCCCGCCATCTCCAAGTACGGATGAACGGACGCCACCGCGTTTCCAATCGCCAGCACGATGCGTATCTCCGTCGGGCCGAGCGGCCCATGGGAAAGATGAAAACGGCCGAGCGTATAGGTGGTCAGATAGCTTTCAATCGATAAGACATAGAACCCGACCAGCATGCCCGCCGCGATCGGCCAGTGGACCAGACCGGAGAAGCCCAGGCCTCCCATCAGCGCCAACGCCCCGAGTGTATCGGCGATGTGATCGACATAGAATCCATAGCGCGGGCGTTGTTGCTCCCGAACCCGGGCAAGAGTGCCGTCCAGGCTGTCGCCGAACCAGTTCAGGGCGAGGAACACGTTGACCAGCCAGAGAGCCCGGCCGTCCCGCGACGCCAGCCCATAAGCCGCACCTGCGAGTAGCTGCGCGATAAACGCCAAGGCCGTCAGATGATCCGGGTTGACGGCGGCAGGGATGCGGTTTGCCATCCACACCAATAACCGTCTTTCGACATCGGCTGTAAGCGCCGTATGAATCCGCGGGGCATTTACGAACCCGCTCTCCCTCGTGCCGCCTGAGGGAGGCTGTTTCACCGGATCCGCCATATTAGTGAGCATCGGGGCGGCTCCTCGGAATGCTCTCCAACAGAGCGTTTCTGGTCGCGGTCATTGTGAACTCGATCGACTCTCGCGGAACCGAGTCAATCAGGGGCGAAATGATCCAGCCCAGCCCGGCCGGGACGTCGCGAGTGAGCGAAACGGCTTCGCATTCGATCAGGACTCCCCTGCCCCAGTTCACGAAGCTCCAGTACGAATTCAGCCGCCATAGGAAGCCGTCGTCTTCCCCCTCCACCCGGCGGCGCTCCTCCGCCGAGCCGGCATTGTCCACTTCCCAGATATGCGTGCTCCGCGAGGTTTGATATCCACAGACGCCGCTTAGCCCGGACTGGGTTCTAAATTCGGCATCCAGTACGACGGTGATCGCCATTCGCCGTTTGAATCTCACCGCGACGGCGTCACCCGATACCCGGCGCGCGGACACGACCTCGGGCGCGTAGTATCGCGGCAGGTTCTCATAATCCCGGAGCACCCGGATCATGTCCTTTGTCCCGGCATCGGGCACGAAGGCCGCCGCGCGCCAGTGATGCAACAGCGCTCCGCCGGTCTCCCGGCGTCCGGCATTCAGGGGTTCGGTTCGAACACTGCCGGCCAGCACATCCCGGACCATCGCGTTGCGCGCCTGCTCGCGGTCCCCGGAAAGCAGCGCAACGCACCGGTCCGGATCTTCGTGTTGCTGCCGGAGGCGTGCCTCCACAGTAGCGATGTAGCTTCTGAATGCGGAATCGGCAGACTGGCTGAGGTGGGCCGCTGGAGCGAGTATTGGACCCAGGAACAAGGTTGCCGCCGTGTAAAAATTCCTTTGCACGATTCACCTCGCCCCGCATTTTGCAACGCCCGCCCGGCGGGCTCAATAGCTGGCGCCTCAAAAAGGGGATCTTTTCGATCTCAAGGTGCAATCGTTTGAATATAGAGTGGTTATGCAAAATCATTCAGTGGATTAAACTGGGAAATTACGATGGGGGGCAAGGTGGAACGCCGCATCTTCCGCTTCGGCGTATTTGAAGCGGACACGGCGTCGGGCGAACTGCGCAAACACGGCGTTCGCATTAAGCTCCACTCCCAACCTTTTCAAGTCCTTCTCATGCTGCTCGAAAGGCCTTCAGATGTTGTCACCCGAGAGGAAATGCGGCAGCGGCTCTGGGGAGACGATACCTTCGTCGACTTCAACCACAGTTTGAACAGCGCGATTAACAAAATCCGGGAGGCGCTGGCCGATTCGGCCTCCCAGCCGCGGTACGTGGAGACGATCTCGGGGAAGGGATATCGCTTCATTGCGCCGGTTTCTTCGGCTTCCCCGCCCGGTCAGGCGAGTCCGGCGAGTGCCCCGGGCGGTCGCCTAGCCACCACGCCCGGCCCGGGTGAGTCCCCGGCAGCCGCGGTCCTGACAACCTCCGACGACCTGCCCGCTGCACCCAAAACGCTGGTGCGCACCCTATTGCTACTGATCCAGGCTCTCTATTGCACCTTTTACGTTTCCGCGCTGGCGAATCTTAGCGAGATCGACGAAATCTTCTTCGAAGCCCGCCTGCCCTCAGGCATCCTGATCACGGGCCTCATTCTTACGGCCGCCCTGCTCATTCCCGTCCGGCTGTTTCTTTTCTCAGCCGTGGCGTTCGATTACCGGCGCCTCCCCTCCAGGTTTACAAGAATGTTTCCGGTTCTGCTGCCCTTCGACCTGTTGTGGTCGGTTTCTCCTTTCCTCCTCGTTCATCACATTCCCGTCGGACTGGCGTTGGGAATGACCACAGCTTTGGTTTACTTGCCGTTTGCGCAGCGCTCGCTGGTGCTGATGTACGGCGGAGAACCCTGACGCCATCCGCCCGCAATTTAATTTTGGTTCGACCGAACAAAAGCGAGAAAAACAACGTCATAGGTCCTGAGTTCTTCGGGTGTAACTTTTGGCCGCGTCGCGCGTATTACTGGCAGCAAGTGAACGCGCTGCATTCTGAGGCCCCCGAGCGGACGGCGCCGAGTTGGTAAGACCCGCTCCCGGTTCGTCCGCCGCAGACTTGCCAGGCTGTTACAAGGTCGTGACAGGCCCCCACGAGAGGAAAGATGGTGCATCATCTGGGGAACATTCCCGAAAATGCTCTGAACGGTGCGTTCGCCGCCATTGAACGCGTCGCCGGTGAACTTGGCGCTGGTAGCGTGGCAGTGTTGGTATCGGAGGCCGACCGGGTCGAGATCGTTTACCGTTCCCCGGCGGGGCCCGGGTGCGATTCGGAGTTACAGCAGGCGTTGATCGGCGCATACGGCTCTGCGGACGCGCAGGCCATGCTGGCGCGCCTTCACACTGGGTCCGACTCCTGGCTTTTGTTCATCTCGGACGCGACACGGCGCGCGGTTTTCGTCGCCTTCCTGTACTCTCAGGCGCTCCCTCCGGCCGTGTTTCCGCCGGGCGTCACCGACACCCTGCAGCTCGCCGCATTCGCTGTATGGTCGTTTAAAGAGACACTCTATCTACGCGCCGAGCTCAGCGTTCTTGCCCGTCGAATCGAGCAGCGGAAATCTGTCGAACGCGCCAAGGGACTGCTCCAGGCGGAAAAGGGAATCACCGAGCAGCAGGCCTACGAATGCCTTCGCAAGATGAGCCGGCAGCGTCGCATCACCTTGGGCGAGGCTGCCGAAAACTTGCTGCGAACCAGACGCTTCCCGTGATCTGGTCGGATTAGCGGCGGCACGTCTTGCGGAAAACGATCCGCCAGCGCGCCGGCGGTGCTGTTTTCGCCTTTCTCCAGGATTGAGACGGGCTGAACGTTTCACCAGGAGAAAGACGATGCGGATCGCTTTGTCGATCGCGGCGATCTCGGTGTGCGCCTGTGCGGCAGCCGAAACAACTCCGGCTTCCCGCCAAGACCCCCAGGTCGTCAGGGCCTGCCTCACCGGCTCGGGCCAGATCAATTTCATCGTGGGCCAGGCAGAGAAGATCGCCAACGAAATATTCGTCGGCGCGGGCGTGCAGGTTGTGTGGCGATTTCAGCCGTCCCGCTGCAAGCCGGTGGATGCTGGAGAGATGCACATTGAGGTGACCGCCGATACCCCCGGCACGCGGTATCCGAAGGCTCTAGGCTACACACTCCTCACAGGTGATCCGCACACGGAGATCTTCTACGATCGCATCGTGCGGGCCGTCGACCCGATCGACGTTCCGAAGCTCCTCGGGCATGTGTTGGCACATGAGATTACCCATGTGCTGGAAGGTGTGGCTCGCCATTCCTCGACCGGCCTCATGAAGGAAAGTTGGAACGAGCGTGATTTTCGCGACCTTAAATGGAAGCCGCTTCCGCTCGCGCCGGAGGACCTGGAGCTGCTCGCGCGCGGTCTGCAAATGCGTCAGGAGCGGCTGGCGAAAAACGAAACGGCCCTGGCCCGTGCGGCCGGGATGAGACGATCCCCCCGGCGTCTCAACGGCATTCGATAAGGCGACCGTTTCGCGAATGTAAACATATTGAAAAATTCAACGGCGCACGTGTAGAAATATTTCTGCCCAGGCATCTAACTTCCGGCGGAGCAACATCCGCCGGCAGGTTGCACCTGCGTGCCTTTCCCGGGGAGGACGCCGGACGCTCTCTATCGTTTGCTCGGATTCGCCGGGAAATATGCTGCGACACGATCGTTCAAGGTGAACTCCATCCCGAGCTTGGGATATTCGGCCAGCACCCTTCGCTTCATCTCATCGGCCGATTTCGACGCTGCGAAATTTTTGTCCCAATCGGAGATGTATTGCTTCATGAAGGCGATTGCGGACATATCGTCGGTCGCGCCGGGGCCCTGGTGCCCTGGAATCACGACTGCCGGCTGAAGCGCGGCGATCTGGTCGATGGTTTTCTCCCAGTTCTGCCTGGCCGCATCCCTCGGCACGCCGAAATACGCGTGATCGAAGACGATGTCTCCGGTAACGACGGCTCTCAAACGTGGAATCCAAACGAAACTGTTGCCCGGGCCGTCCGCGCCCTGCACCGGACCCGTGACCGGGAAGCGCTCGCCTTCGAGCGTCAGAAACGGCTCCGCGAGCTCTTCGGGAAGCACCGGATCGGGCCCCGGAATATTGTTTCCGTAAGTGGGAAACCAGAATTTCTGCCGTGCCGGCCAGCCGGTCCTCGCGGCGTTGACAGTGGCCGGCAGGGCGACGATCCTGGCCGCCGGGAAGGCCTGCTTCAGCACCGCCAGGCCGAACAGATGGTCCGGATGCGGATGGGTCACATAGATCAGCGCCAGGTTCTTCTTCGATTCCAGAATCTCCGCGGCCAGCCGGTGGGCTTCGCTCAGGCTGAACTGCGGATCGATCACCAGCATGTCCTTCTCGCCGGAAACCATCGTAGAATTGACGTCGTAACCGGTCTGCCCTTTCCCGGTGTGAACTTTGAGCTGAAACTTAGGCGTCTGCGCGCTCAGAAGCGCCCCGAAAATTGCCAGTGGGAAAACGCATTTAGTCTTCATAGATGATTCAATTTAAATCCACGGGCCATCCCCGCAGGAGGCCCTGCCTGATCATCCGCTGAAACGCGGTCCCTCCGCCGCTGGATGGACTGGAGATTTCGCTTGTAACGCTGCTCACGCAAATCTTCTGGGGAATCGTCGGCAGCGTGAACCGGAGGGACGGCGCGGGCATCGGCGGGCGCGTCAAGTCGATGACCGAGAGCAGGTTTCCCACATCCGTCGACGTCTCGCGCGCCGCCACCGGGGACACGTTGAACACCGATTCGATCATCTTCAGCACCGAAGTGTGATCGAATACCGTGTGATTCACCGCCGGATTGCTTGGGTTGCCGACCGTCCATGGCGAAATCACCACCGCCGGTACGCGGCATCCCAGCAGCGCCTTGCCGTTCACCAGGTCCGGATCCACCGTGTTGGGGGCTGTCGCGCGCGGGGGCGCGACGTGATCGAAGAATCCGCCCCATTCGTCGAACGTCACCACGAGCACCGTGCTGTTCCAGTTCGGGCTCGACGCGATGGAGTGGTACACCGCCCAAAGAAACGCGTCCCCATTCTGGATATCGGAGTTGGGATGGTCGTCATCGGCGGTATTGAGCAGGATGGTGAACTTGGGGTCGAGAAACGAAACCGCCGGGAGCGTGCCCGCCGCGCAGTCCGAAAGAAACGTCGTGAACGGAGCCGAGATCCCCAGATACTTCAGCCCATAGAGCGCCAGAAAAGGAATGTTGCCGTAGTAATACTTGTGGCTCACGCCCGCGGCGCTCAGCCGGTCCCAGATGGTCGGCAGCGAGCACAGACTTAGCGAATCATCCAACCGGTCCGTCTGCCCGCTGTGCGCGAAAATCCGGTTCGGAAACGTCGGCCCCAGAATGGAAGCGAAGTACTGGTCGCACACCACGAAATTCCGCGCCATCGCGGCAAACGCCGGAATATCTTGCTCCACGTAATAGCCGATCGCGTAAACATCGTTCGATCCCGCCCTCAGCCATCCGTCCATCGCTCCGTTGTTGTATTCCACGCGGGCGCCCGCGTAGCTGTGATCCGGATCCGGGTGGCCGCAGCCGGTTCGATCTCCTGATAACGCGTAGGTAGAATGCGCCACATTATTGTTGTCCAGGTAGCTCAAACCAGCGTTTTTAGCCGTGGCGTTCGGAAACCAGCCGAGGAAATGATCGAAGCTCCGATTTTCCATTATCACGTGAACAATGTGCTGGATCGGTGGGGCTAATGCGGATGCGGGCTTCCTTTCGGCGAGGGCGGCCACGGCCGCAGCGCCGGCCGATTGCTTTAAAAAAGTGCGTCGATTCAAGAATTCACCTCCGGCTCGTGATCTTCGCGTCCCCGCGGATGCCGCCGGGCGCAATTCTCGATTCTCGCAGATGGCGCGGTTCAAGTGTTTTCCGGCCGCGTAACATATACTCGCGTTGAGGTCCTCACATGCGCGTATTTCGGAATGTCATTTGGTTCTGCCTCGCCGCGGGCGCGATCCTGGCGCCCGCCACCGCCTGGCCGCAGATTCTTCTGGACGGCGAGTGGTCGCCGCAATTTCACGAAGATCAGCCGGAGCGGATTCCCGGTCCGGATCTCGGCGATTACCTCGGCCTTCCCATCAACGACGCAGCGCGCCTCAGGGCCGAGAGCTGGAACGCTTCCCGCTTAACCCTGCCGGAAGAACAGTGCCGTGTGCACGTTTCGCCGTACATTTACCGCGGCCCGCTCGATCTCCGCATCTGGCAGGAAAAAGACCCCGACACGCAGCAGGTGATCGCCATCAGAAACTACATCAGCACCTGGTCGCAGTTCCGGACCATTTGGATGGACGGCCGGCCGCACCCGCCCGAGTATGCGCCCCACACCTGGATGGGATTTTCCACCGGCAAGTGGGAAGGCGACATTCTCACGGTCGAAACCACGCATCTCAAGTACGGCTGGGTGCGCCGCAACGGCCTGGTCATGAGCGACCACGCCACCATGACCGAGCATTTCATCCGCCACGGCGATCATCTCACGCACGTGATGATCCTTCGCGATCCCGCATATCTGACCGAGCCTCTGATCAAAAGCGAGGACTTCATCCTGAATCTCCACGCCAGCAATGCCTCGTGGGTTTACCATTGCCGCGCCGTCGTGGAGATCACCACGCGGCCGAAGGGCCAGGTGCCGCATTATCTTCCCCGGGTGAATCCCTTCCTGCAGGAGTTTCCACAACGCGTGGGAGTGCCCGAAAATGCCGCGCTGGGCGGCCCCGAGACCATGTACCCGGAATACCGCAGCAACATGAAAAAGTCGAGCGTACCGGTTTCCAAGAATCGCGTAACTCCGGTTCCGCGCCTGCCCCCGGAAATTCAGTCTGAAACAGTTCAGGGCAGTGTCTCTGTCCTGGTGGGCGCCGGCGGGAATATCCTCGTCCAGGCGGGTGATCAAGGCGTCGTCATGGTCGACAGCGGGCGCGCGGACTTCTCCTCCAAAATGCTGGAAGCGCTACGCAAGTTGAACCGCCGCCCGCCGCGCTGGCTCATCAACACCGGCCCGGACGCCGATCATGTGGGCGGTAACGCAGCCATCGCGAATATCCTCGGCTCCTCGCGCAAAATCGAATTGGTCAATACGCCGTTTTCGACAGCCGTTCAGAATGTGGACATCGTGGCCAGCAACGCCATGGCGGCCCGCATGAACGGCTTCCCTTCCGAGGCCTGGCCCACCGAGACCTACGTCGGCGAAAAAGACGAAGTCTTCTTCAATGGCGAGGCGATCGAAATTTATCACACTCCCGCCGCCCACACCGACGGTGACAGCATCGTGTTTTTCCGCCGCTCCGACGTGATCGCCACCGGCGACCTGTTCGACGCCGATCATTATCCGCAGATCGACCTAGCGCGCGGAGGCAGCCTTCAGGGCATCATCGACGGCCTGAATAAAGTCATCGATCTCGCCATTCCGGCCGATACCGATGAAGGCGGCACCATGATCGTTCCAGGCCACGGACGGATTTGCGACGAGATCGATGTGGTGGAGTATCGCGACATGCTGACGATCATTCGCGACCGCGTGATGGCCATGATCAAAAAAGGCATGACGCTCGATCAGATTATCGCGGCGCGGCCCACGCTCGACTACGATCCTCTTTACGGAGATACCAGCGGCCCTTGGACCACGGATATGTTCGTCCAAGCCGTCTATCGAAGTCTTACCGCGAAACCCGCCGGCTCGGCGAACTGATCAGCCGCCAGCCGGCGGCGCTGCCGGCTTCCGTTTCGGCGCCAAGAACCGGCGCCGCAGCACCAGGATTCGCTGGCGGTTCTGGTTGTACGCCCGCGTCTCAATCGCCACAATTCCCCGATCCGGCTTGCTGGCTGATTCGCGCTTTTCGAAAACCTCCGATTCCGCGTACAGCGAATCGCCGGCAAACAGCGGCCGCTCGAAGACCACGCTGTCATAACCGAGGTTTGCGATCGCCTTGCCCGTCATGTCCGCCACGCTCATTCCCACCGTCAGGCTGAACACCAGCGTATCGATCACCGGCCGCCTCGCCGCCGGTTTCGTCTTTGCGTACTCCTCGTCCAGAAACAGCGGGTTTTGATTCATGGTCAGCAGCGCGAACAGCGTGCTGTCATACCCGGAGATGGTCCGCCCAGGCCAATGCCGGTAGACGGCGCCAATTTCAAAATCCTCGTAGTCGCCTCCGAAGCCCATCCCTGCCGCCAGCCTATCCGTTGTCTTTATATTTCCTGAGCAGGTTGCGGGCGATGATCAGCCGCTGCAATTCGTTCGTCCCCCCGCCGATCACCACCAGGGGGGCGTCGCGATAGTACCGCTCCACAGGAAAATCTTTTGAATATCCGTTCGCGCCCAGAATGCGCATCGCTTCGAAGGAGACCTCCGCCGCCGTCTCGGTGGCGAACAGCTTGGCCATGCCGGCCTCCAGGTCGCAGCGCTCGCCGCGATCCCGCTTCTCCGCGGCCGAATAGATCAGCAGCCGCGACGCCTCGATCCTCGTCGCCATATCGGCCAGCTTGTTTTGAATCGTCTGGTATTCGGCGATCGGCTTGCCGAACGTCACGCGGCGCTGCGCGTAGCGGATCGCCTCCTCGAACGCCGCCCGCGCGATGCCCAGCCCGCGCGCCGCCACATTCAGCCGCTCGGCTTCCAAACCCGTCATCACGTGCTTGAATCCCTGCCCCTCGATGCCGCCGATCAGGTTCTCCGCTGGTACCGGAAAACCGTCGAAGTGCAGCTCGCAGGTCTCGACGCCTTTGTACCCCAGCTTGTCGATGTCCCGGCTAACCGTCAGCCCAGGCGCCCCTTTCTCGATCACGAAAGCGCTCATACCGCGGTGAGCGGGTTCGGCCGTGGGGTCGGTCTTCGCCAGCAGGAGGAACGTGTTGCCGTGCCGGGCGTTCGTGATCCACATCTTCGATCCGTGAATGCGGTACACAGCGCCGTCGCGAATCGCTGTCGTGCGGATGCTCTGTAGGTCGGTGCCCGCATTCGGCTCCGTCAGGCAGATTCCGCCGCGTTTTTCGCCCGCCGCCATACGCGGAAGAAAACGGCTCTTCTGTTCCTCCGTGCCGAACCGCACCAGCACGTCGCACATCACCGAATTGCTCCCGATCACGCCGGCCAGGCCCAGCCAGCCTCGGGAAATCTCTTCAAACACCATGGCGAACGTCGTGTTATCCACCTCTGCGCCGCCGTATTTTTCCGGAATATTGAGTCCGAACAGCCCCATCTCCTTCATCCGCTGCACCAGCTCGTGCGGATATTCGTCCCGACGCTCCATTTCGGAGGCCACCGGCATCACCTCGCGCTCCACGAACTTGCGGACGGTGCCGACGATCAGTTCCCGCTCAGAATAGGACATGCTCAGCTTGTCCTCCGGTCGATAACGATTTCGCGCTCCATGGTCAAGACGATCTCCCCGCGCTGGTTTCTGGCATTCGTGGCGACCCGCACCGCCCCGCGCCCGTCTGGCAGTTCCCTTTTCTCCACAATGGCCGATTCGGCGTAAATCGTGTCGCCGTGAAACACCGGACCATCGTGCCGGATATCGGAATACCGCAGCGTCTCCAGCGCCCGCCCGCCGACATCGGCCTGCGTCATGCCAATCACGATGCTGATCACGGTGGGACCCGCCACCAGCCTGCGCCCATGCTGCGTCTCGCGCGCAAAATGTTCGTCGTGATGAACCGGATGCTGATTCATGCTCAGCAAGCTCAGCAGCGTGTCGTCGTACTCGTGAATGGTGCGTCCCGGCCAGTGCCGGAATCGCTGGCCCGCTTCGAGCTCCTCGAAATATTTCCCATACGGCATCAGCCGCAAACTCCTCCGCGGATCAATTCCTCTATTTCGTCCGATTCATAGCCCGCCTCGCTTAAGATTTCGCGAGTATGCTCGCCCGGCGCGGGCGGCGGGCCCTGAATCTCTGGCGGCGTCGCGGAAAGCCCGATCGGCAGCTTCGGCAATCGCGCCGGCCCTTCCCCGCCCAGAGGTACGTCCACCAGTTGCCCTAAAGCCGCCGTCTGCCGGTCTGCCATCACCTGCTCCGCGTTCTGCACCGGATCGTTTGCTACGTCGTGCCGGTCGAGCGCCTCCGACCAGTACGCCACCGGATGCCCGCGCAGCACCTCGCAAATCACCTGCTCCAGGATGTCCGCGTTGCGCACCCGGTCGATGTTGGTCCGGAACCGCGGGTCTTCGAGCCACTCCGGCTTGCCCAGCGCTTCGCACAAACGTCCAAACGCCTTATCGCTGGAAATGCCGATCATGATCGCCCCGTCGGCGGCCGGATATGCGCCGTACGGCGCGAAGGCGGTGTGCCTGGACCCCTGCGGCTTGGGATTCACCCCCGCGAACTGACGGTACAAAAGGTGGTAGCACATCAGCATCAGGCCGTTCTGAAACAGCGACGCATCCACTCTTTGTCCCTTGCCCGAGCGCTGCCGCTCCACCAGCGCCGCCAAAATTCCCAGCGCCAACCACACGCCGGTTCCTAAATCGAGAATCGAGACGCCTGCGCGAATCGGAGCGCTGTCATGGCCCGTGCCCGTGACGCTCATGATTCCCGTGCGCGCTTGCAGGATCGCGTCGTAGCCCGGGCGGGTGTAATCCGGACCCGAGGGCCCGTAGGCCGAAAGCGAGGCGTAGATCACGTCGGGCCGGCGGCCGCGAACCGCCGCTTCGTCCAGGCCCAAAGCCGCCGCTTTCCCACCCCGGAAATTTTCAAGAAATATATCGCAGGTCGAAGCCAGCCGCAGCACCACTTCGCGCCCCTCCGGCTTTGTGATGTCGATCCCGATGGAACGCTTTCCGCGGTTGAGCGCCGTGAAATACGCGCCCCACGAGCCTCGGTGCGGCCCCATCGCCCGCCCGTCCTCGCCGGTCCCCGGCCGCTCCACCTTAATAACCTCCGCGCCGAGATCGGCCAGAATCATGCTCGCCGCCGGACCCGCAACGATCGTACCTAAATCCAGGACGCGGACACCCGCCAGAACGGAGGCGGAGGGCGTGGAAGCGGGCAGTTCGGCCCTGGAAGATTCCGAGTTAGACAAGGCGCGGTTGGTGTGAAACGCCCAGTATAGAACGGATGAAACCGCTCGCCGCAACGCCACCTTCGGATGCTATGCACAAGCTGAACTTGAAGGACCGGAAGCAGATCGTCGTGCCCGATTCTCGGGAGAGTTTTAAAGGGGAGCTCCCCGGGCGCAAGGGCGCCGCTAAAGAGAGCCGTCCGCGCAGCGGCCTCCTGGGTGTTGTGGAGGCTTCGTTGGAACTCGTCGGGCGGCGCACAGCCGAGCGCCCGGCGCGCATCCACGTGGTGAGCCGTGCGGGGATCGCTCCCGTGACCCGGTATTCCACAAGACAAGTTATTGAAATTCAGTTGGACCACAAAGACCAAAAGGCCCAAAATGACTCCGCCGCATGAGGCAATCATGAGAGCGGAATCGGTCTGAAGCCAACGGATCAGTAAGGAGAACGCCTCGGCCCTTCTCGAAGTGAAAGCCGGGCTGCGGGGGCTTGTGGGCCAGGTAACGCATGGTGTTCTCCGCGAGGTTGAAATCGGCGGGCTTGGCGCCGGGTTGCGCCGGGACGATCACGTTCAGCCACCCGCTGCCCGAGCCCCCGCCGAACAGCCCTGTAGTCACGGCCTCGCTGCCCGGCATATAGCCGGGGTAGAACGGATGGCCGTTGCTCACGGGACCACTGTAAATTTTGGCCACGGTCCCGGCCTCGCCCGGCGTGAGACAATCCGGGCCGTCCGAGCCCGCCCGCAGGAGGGCACATCACGCGCCGGATCGAAATGGCACTTGCGCGGATCGTCGATCAGGCCGTCCTTGAGCCCATCGAGGGCATCGCACTTGCCCATCACCTTCTCCGCCAGCAAGGCCAGCTTAGCCGGGGACAGCGGAGCCGCGCTCAGCGCCCTCTGATTCTACATCGCGACGATGGTGAAGCCGGTCTGATCTACCCACGGCGCGTTGGCCACGATGCCGTCGAAATCATCGGGGAAGCACTGGGCTTCGATCAGGCCCTGGCAGCCGCCATTGGAGCACGAGTTCCAATACGCCCGCGAAATCTGCATGCCGTAGTAATCCTTGGTGATCTCCTTGGCGGTGACCGCCGTCAGGTGCACGGCCCGCCAGGCGTAATCGATGGCCTTCTGCGGATTGCTCATGGCGTAGTCGACCAGCGCGTCCTTGCGGCCCGCGAAGGCCTGGGCGTGCGCGGCGGGAAGCGAAAAAAATCACCGCCAGGCAGAGGCTTCCCGGGCGGCGGTCCGGCGGCGGGTCGGGTGGGTGCGTGGCATAGTGCTCCTTCTATCACACGCGCGCGGCAGCCAGCGGAGGCGGCCTCGACTGATTGGAGCGGACCTCGAAATTCTGGTACGATTCTCACGTGCGCTTCCTCCTGATCGCATGGCTTGCGGCCTCCAGCGCGTTCGCGCAGTGGCCGCAGAGAGAACCCAAGAACGCGCCTCGCAAGGCCGACGGAAGCATCGACCCCACGGGCCCCGCGCCGCGCACGGCCGCCGGACAGCCCGATCTCTCCGGGATCTGGGAGCCAGGCGGCGAATTCGAGATGCCCAAATATCTGCTGAATCTCGCGGCTGACCGGAAGGAACCAGTGCCGTTTCGCCCCGAGGCCGAGGCCCTCTACAAACAGCGCCAGGCCACCAACAGCGTGGATCATCCCGGCGCGCGCTGCCTGCCTTCCGGCATCCCCGAAAAAGACGCCGTGCCCGCACCGTTCAAGATCCTCCAGATGCCGGACCTGGTCGTGATTCTGTACGAATCGCGCACGATTTTCCGGCAGATTTTCACCGACGGCCGGCCGCTGCCAGTGGACCCCGTGCCCACCTGGCAAGGCTACTCGACCGGCCGCTGGGACCAAGACACGCTGGTGGTGGAGACCGCAGGGTTCAACGACCGGACCTGGCTCGACATGGCGGGCCATCCCGCCACCGACGCCTTGCACGTGACCGAGCGCTTCCATCGCCGCGATTACGGCCACATGGACATCGACATCACGATCAACGATCCCAAGGCGTACACCGAACCCTGGGGCGCTCACGAAACGGTCCGCCTGCGCCCCACCGACGAACTGATGGAGCACATCTGCGAGGAAAATAACCGCGACCCGGCGCACATGGTGGGAAAGTAGCAGCGCAGGCTTCGCCGTGCCGCGTGTGGAGTGCGGCGCCGCGCCACCCCGGCGGATCCGCTACTCGGCCGCCAGCGCGAAGGTCCACACCGAGCCTCCCGCGGGCACCCGCCGCGACGCATACCGCGAGGCCACGATTCCGCCCAGGCCGGAAGCCACCGTCACGTATTGCCGGCCCTTGTGCGTATAGGTGATCGCGGTGGCGTTCACGCTGGAGCTGGTCTGGAACTGCCACAGTGTCTTTCCGGTGGCTTCGTCGAGCGCCAGGAACTCGCCCGTGAGCAGGCCAGTGAACAGCAGCCCGCCTCCCGTCGCGAGCATGCCCGCCGAACTGGGCAGCCCGATCAGCGGAACCTCCCATTTTTTTTCGCCGGTGAGCGGATGGATGGCGGCGAAGTGGCCCACCACATCGGCCGGCCTGATCTCCGGCTGCCGCGCGATCACTCCGGTTGAGTCTTTGCCGCGCTCGGCCTGCCTGGGCGCCGGCGTCAGCTTCTGAATGCGCGGAATGTTAAAGGTGCTCGCGTAGATCAGGCCCGTGTTGGGATCGAAGGCGATGGGAACGGCGTTGGTCCCGCGCGAAGGCCAGATTTCCACCTCTTCGCCGCCGGTAAATCGCTTGAAAACATCGCTCAACACGGGGCGCCCGGTTTTCAGATCGATCTCGGTGGCCCAGTTCACCTTCACATAAGGGTGCGCCGCGATCAGCTTGCAGTTGGTGCGATCCAGCACGTAGAGAAAGCCGTTCTTATTGGCCTGGATCATCACCTTGCGAGGCTGGCCGTTGACCGGCAAATCCGCGAGCACATGTTCATCGGTGGCGTCGACGTCGTAGACATCGTTGGGCGTGTACTGGTAGTAGCAGGCGATCTCGCCGGTCTTGGGCCGGATCGCGAGCACGCTGTTGGTGTAGAGGCTGTCGAGACTCTGCCGCGGCCGCGGATCGTAGGGCTCGGCATTGCCGGTACCCCAGTACACCAGGTCGAACTGAGGATCGTAGGAGCCCGAGCGCCACGTCGGCCCGCCGCCCTGCTCCCATGCGTTGGTGCCCTTGGGCCACGTTTCCGAGCCGGGCTCGCCAGGCGCGGGAATCGTGTAACGGCGCCACAGCTTCTTGCCGGTGTCCGGATCCCAGCCATCCAGGAAGCCGCGCGTAGTGGATTCGCCTCCCGCGACGCCGGAAATCAGCACGCCGTTGGCGACGATGGGCGCGGCGGTGGAATAATAGCCGTCCTTGGCGTCGGCGTATTTCTGATTCCACAGCACCTGGCCGGTTTTCATGTCCAGGGCGACCAAATGATTGTCGATGGTCACGCGAAACAGCTTGCCGTTGTAGATGGCGGGCGCGCCCCGGTTGAAAGCCGTCCGCGTCACGCCGGGCTCCAACTCCACGGGAGTCCGCCAGATTTGGCGTCCGGTTTCGACGTCGAGGGCGAAGGTCCAGCGCCCGTTGATGACGTACATGACGCCGTGGTAGACGACGGGCGCCGCCAGCTCGCCTTGTTCGTTCATCAGGCTGGTGCTCCAGACCGGGACGAGCTTCCTCACGTTGGTCTTGTTGATCTGCTTCAACGGGCTATAGCTCTGGCGGCTGTAGCCCATGCTCTGCGTCACCACGTTATCCGTGTCTTTGCCGTCGTTGACCAGTTCTTCCGTGGTCTGCGCGAACGCCGCCACCGCCGTGAAACCGGCCAGCGCCGCCACCAGCGGCCATCCCATAAAACTCCGGCGCATGCTCAATCCGCCTCCTCGATCCGATCCCGTCCGGCGTGCGGAACAGGGGGAATTATACATCCGCCGGCGGCGGCTTCCTAGCCCGCCCGGCGGGACTCGGCGATCTTCCGACGCAGCGTCTCCGCGATGGGTCCCAGATCCTCTACGGGCACCCGCATTTTCCGCTGCCAGTTCGGATACTGCCAGGTGCTGGCGGGCAGATTCTGCTGCTCGGTTTCCCCGGTCAGGTCCTCTTGATTGACGATCGCCATCTCGCAGGGCGTCGCGAGCACAAACCCCAGCGCGTCGCCCGGGAATCCGCTTTCGGTCAGCGCCGCGTTGAGTAGCTCGATGTCGCGGCGGCGGTCGGACCACTGCTCCTGATAGGCGGCCTCATCCACCAGGCCGGCCTGGCGCCGGGCCTCGATGTCGCGGCCTTGGAAGAAGCCCGCCAGAGTGGGCAGATCGTGCGTGGTGGTAGAGACGGCGGCTTGCACCGGATAGTCCCTGGCAGCGCGAAAACTCCCGTCGTTGTTCCGTTCAAACCATAGCAACCGGTAGCCCAGAATTCCCGCGCCGCCGAGCCGCTGGCGAACCT
>Ga0070740_10002984_pt1 | contig 18721 bp, 6 predicted proteins | sample Coa_R2_FD_67286 | JGI IMG/M metagenome (GOLD analysis project Ga0070740, IMG submission 67286) | Surface soil microbial communities from Centralia Pennsylvania, which are recovering from an underground coalmine fire - Coalmine... | ecosystem: Environmental > Terrestrial > Soil > Unclassified ...
GCCGCACAGCTTCACGGGACGATTCTGACGGGGGCGCTCTTCGCGCCGGTGCTGGCCGGGTCGGTTAAAAAATTGAACGGGCGCACGGGGGCGCGCCTCAAGGTCGTCGCGGTCGAGAACAGGTACTTCGGGCCGGAGATCGTCGTCGCGGGGCTGATGACGGGCGAGTGCGTCGCCGCCGCGCGCGGGCAGATCGAGGGCGACTTCGTCGTGCTGCCGAAGACGGCGCACAAGTCTGACGAACCCGTGATGCTCGACGGCACGCGGCTCGACGAACTCGAAAGGCGTCTGGGCCTCGAAGTCCGCGCGCTCGATTTCGAGGGCTTCGCGCGGATGGTTCAGGGCGGCTGAGCCGAGGGTCGAGCAGAAGGATAAAAATTGCGCCGCGACTAATTCAAGTCGCGGCGCGTTTTTGTTTGCGCTTGCGCTCAGCGCGAGGCCCGCGGCAAAAAAAAGGGGAGAGCCGTTGAAGGCTCTCCCGTAAAAGTTTTCTAGCCTGACGAGAGGTTAGAAAACGACGCGAATGCCGACTTGAATGACGCGGCGCGCGAGCTCGATGTCGCCTTTGTCGGCGAAATTCGAGCCGGGCACGCCAGCGTCCTCGACGAAGAAGTCGGGCAGGTATCCGGCCTGGTTAACGCCGTAGCCGGGGTTCGGGTGGTTGAGAACGTTGTACGCCTCGCCGCGCAACTGAAGGTTCAGCCGCTCCGTGATCTTGATGTTCTTGAAGAGGCTGGCGTTCAGTTGGTTGAGCTTCGGCCCGCGCAGGACGTTGCGCCCGACGTTGCCGAACGGCGTACCGAAGATGCGCGCCGCGTTGGCCGTGTTGACGATGAAGCGCACGTCGTTGGGCGAGACGGGCACAGCCGTCGGGACGGGATTATTCGCCGTCTGGTTCAGGACGTTCATCGAGTAGAACCCGTTTATGTTCTGGACGTCCACGCCGAAGAGCAGGGCGGCATCGAGTTGGCTGATGCCGACGAGCCGCGGGTCAACGTTCGGGTTGCCGTTGAACGGGCGGTCGCCCGCAGTAATGTAGGATTGGTTGGCGCCGTAAACGCTGCCGTTGAAGAATTGGCCCGGAGTGTAAGGCTCGCCGCTGGTGAGCACGTACACGCCGTTGACCTGCCATCCGCCGAGCGCGCGCCCGACGAATCCGTGCTGCTCCTTCATGAACGGGATGTCGTAGATGAAGCTCAGCGAGAAGGCGTGCGGGCGGTCTATGTTCGAGCGACCCTTCTCGCAGGTGACCGCGCAGAACGGGTTCTGCGGGAACGAGGAGGCGTCGTCGATGGCGAAGATTTCCTGGGCGTTGTCAAGCGTCTTACTGAACGTGTAGGCCGCGCTCAGGTTGAGCGAGTTGTTGAAGAAGCGCCCGTTGTAGCGCGCCTGCATCGAGTGGTAGATCGAGAAGGCCGAATTCCGCCGCTCCGTGATGCCGGCCAGCGGCAGGATGCGACCGTTGCAGGTTGACTCGTTGACGAAGGGCGTCGCCGAGTTGTCGGCGCAGACCAGCGGGGTCGTGCCCGGAGGCAGGAGGCTGGCGAACGAAGGCATGTTAACGCCAGTGCCCTCCCAGTTCGGGATGCCGTTGACGAGCGTTTTGACGAAGGGATTGCGATTGGCGTTCTGGAAGAGGCCAACGCCACGGGTGCCGACGTAGCGCACCTCGCCGACGTGGTTCTTGCCGAACTGGTGCTGCACGCCCAGCGACCACTGCTCCGAGTAGGGCGAGTGGAAGTCGGACGAGACCGTGGTCTGCGACAGGAAGCGCGGGTCGAGATGGCCGAGCGGCAGGACGCCCGAGGCCGCCGCCTGCGCGCGGATCACGTCGCCCGTGGCGTTGCCTCCCGGCAGCGGCAGCGGCGAGGTCGTCGAAGACGCCAGCGCGTTCGTGTTGCTGAGCGCGATTGCCGCCGAGAACGGCGCGACGTTCTGGACGTTCTGCAGAATGTTGTAGAACGCCGGCTCGTAGGCTATCGAGAACCCGCCGCGGATGACGGTGGCGTCCTCGCCGAGGATGCTCTTCCAGAAGTGCGGCGTGTAGGCGAAGCCGACGCGCGGTGCCCAGTTGTTCTTGTCAGCCGGAATCTCAGGTACCGTGCGAACCGAGAGCGGCAGCGACGGGTCGTAGAACCCGGCAGAGCTGCTCTCTCTCGCGACCGACTGGTTGTGCAGGATGTTGATGGGCTGGCCGGTGTACTCGTAGCGCACGCCGAGGTTCAAGGTCAGGTTGGGCCTGAGCTTAAAGTCGTCCTGCACGAAGTAGTACTGGTCGTTCTCGGTGAACGCGAGCGTCGGATCGCCAGCCGTCAGGCTGATCGAAGAGGGAGCGTTGTTAACGAGGCGCGTCGCGGAGTTGTAGGCGAACGCGCCGTTGAAGTTCGGCAGGAAGGGCGAGACCTCGGAGAGGTGCTTGTACTCCGCGCCGAAGATGAACGAGTGCTTGCCGTGCAGCCACGTCAGGTTGTCGGCGAACTGATAGACCTTGCCGATGCGCCCCTGCGGCAGGTTCGTCGCCGGGCCGATGCCCTGCAAGGTGCGACCGTTCAGCACGGGCAGCCCGATGTTGGTGTAGGTGTTGCCGATCGCGAGCGGGCCGGGGATGCAGCCGGGCGACGACGCGTTGCAGCCGCCGCCGAACTCGACGCCGATCCTCTGGTAGAAGATGCGCGCGTCGTTGACGAGCGAGGGCGTGATGGTTCGCGTCCAGTTGCCGCCGTAGTTCTTGCTGCCCGCCGGGAGGTCGCCGCTGAAACCGTTCGTCTGCGCCAGCGTGTTGACGAAGAGCTGGCTCTGGTGCAGGAAGCGGAAGGTGATGTTGTCCTTGCTCGACGCCTTGAAGTCGAAGCGCGCGGTGTAGTCCGTTTCTTTGAAAGGCTCGCTGATGGTGTACTCCGGCTGCGCCACTTGGAAGTTCTGGCCGTTAATGGTCACGGTCGCGAACGGGTTCGCCACGTCGCCGCGCGGGTGCGCGCCCGGCTGGATGGCGAAGACGCTCTGGGTCGTGATCGCGTTAATCACCGCGTTTCCGGGGAAGGCCGCCTGCAAGAGCGGGAACTGCGACGGCAAGAAGGCGTAGGAGCCGGAGCGTAGCGTCACCGTCGCCGGGTTGCGCACGCCCTGGTAGGAGATGAAGAAGAAGGCGCGGTCTTTGCCGCTCAGCCAGCCCTTGCCGCCCTCGCCGAAGTGCGGGATCGGCATCGGCCCGCCGACGGTGCCGCCGAAGACGTTAAAGAGGTTCTCGTTCGGCGCGAGCTGACCGCCGCGCTTCTCGATGTTGTCGAGGCTGTCGAGGAACGAGTTGTTGCGGTGGAACTCGAAGGCCGAGCCGTGGAAGTCGTTGCCGCCCGACTTGGAGACGTAGTTGATGACCGCGCCCTGGTTGCGACCGTACTGCGCGGAGAAGTTGTTCGTGATGACCTGGATTTCCTGAACCGCGTCCTGGTTGTCAACGAACTGGGCCGGGCCGGCGACCGAGAGGTCGTTGTTGTCGGCGCCGTCAATCTGGAAATTGTTCGAGCGGGCGCGGTTGCCGTTGACGTTCAGCCCCGTGCCGTTCGTGTTGACGCCGCCGCTGTTGGTCGGGAAGACGCCCGGCGCGAGGAGCGCCAGCGTGTCGAGTCCGCCCGCCGCCGCGTTCGAGGGCAGGTCTTCGACCTTCCTCGTGTCAACGGTCGTCGAAATCTGCGACTGCTCGCGTTGCACGACCTCTTCGGTGTTCGCGACGACCGTCACAGTCTCGTTGACGTTGCCCGCCGAGAGGACGACGGCGAACGGGTTGACGATGCCGGCCTTGACGCCCACGGCGGTGCTGACCGAGCGCTTGAAGCCGGCGGCCTCGACCGTCACCGTGTAGGTGCCCGGCAGAAGGTTGGCGAATTCGAAGGAGCCTTCGCCGGTGGTCGTGGCGGCGGGGGAGGTCGTCCCCGTGGCCTCGTTCTTCGCCGTCACGGTCGCGCCGACGACGACGCCGCCGTTCGGGTCTGTAACAGTGCCCCTCAGCGTGCCGGTCGTGGCCTGGGCCATCGCCGGAACTGCCGAGAGCGGTAAAATAAAGAGCACCCACGCCGTAAGCAGCGCGAGCACTCTCGCTCTCCAAGGATTACTCATCTTATCCCTCCTAGAAGTAAGCGGTTGAACAGAGAATCGGCCCCGGAAGAACCGCGGGCATCCGGGGCCTTTATCTTTTGCTTAATCGAACACGACGTTTGGCCCTTCGGCGTCGCCGGGAATCGAGGCGCGTCCGGGCAAAATCCTTCCCGTCATCAGAGCTAGGCCGTTACCAATGTAATGCTCGCAGATGGTCACAACTCTAGTTTTCTTGTTCTGAGCCACAGTGCCGATGTCGGGGGCGTGCGTTACTGCGTCCAGAAAAATGCAATAAGCATACCAGCGGGTGGATTAACGTCTGCCGCTAATGGGGCGGCGGGAAGGTGGGTACGCTAACGGCTAGAATACGGCACATTTATCTATTTTTCGGGAAGGGTCGGGCTTGGCGGCTCATGCTTCAGAGGCGAAGCCGGGGGCGTGGATTCATTTTTTCGGATTCAATTTTTTGAATTACTGACGAAAGTTCAAATGCCTCTGCCCCGCACCAGTCGCCCGATTTCGCGTGACTCAAGGGCGGCAGGAACAGAGGAGGTCAGACTCCTCCGCCGGAGCCGAGTCCGCCCCGAAGAGCAAACAAAAAGCAGCGGCGTCGGGGAGCATCGTGCTTCCCGACGCCGCTGCTTTTGAAAGGCGCGTCAGTCCGTGACCTGGAAGTCAATGCTGCGCGCGAGCGTCTGCACCTTCTTATCGGCCAGCGTGTCGGTGAGGACGAAGGTCAGGATGTAGTGGCCGGGCTGGAGACGGCTGAGTCCGATCTGGCCGAGCTTGAGGAACTGCGTGTCGTCCGAGCCGCGGATGTCAACGGTCTGGACGGGCTGGTCGAAGATCGTCGCGCCGCCGCGCTGGAGGATGAGCCGCCCGGTGATCTGCGGCTTGCCGCCCTGGAGCTTCGGGTTATAGACGATGGCGCTGAAGCGCAGGTCGTCCTTGCGCGGAATCTGCCGCAGCGCGGAGAGCGGGGCAGCCTGCTTGTTGCCCGGCTCGACCGCGTGCAGGAAGACGCTGCTCATCGTCAGACGCTTCTTGCTCATGTCGGGGACTTCGAGGTACTTCGACAGCGTGCCGAGCTTGCCCGTCTCGTCCTCGCGCACGGCGACGCGCAACTGGTAGCTGCCCGCCTCCAACTCGACATGTCCCGTGTAGCCGAGTCCGACGTCGAGCGCGCGCGTGTACTCGTCGGGCGTGAGCGCGGCGTTGATCGTCTGGCTGAAGCCCTGGGTGGTCTTGCCGAGTTGGTTGACGACGAAGCCGACGAGGTCGAGCGTCGCGTGATACTTCCCGTCCGGCCCCTGCTTGAAGTCGAGCGTGTGCGCGTCAACGCGGAGGTCAACGTCAATCGCCGCGCGGTTCTGCGGGATGAAGCGGTACTGGAACGCGCCCGATAGTCCGACATCGCGCTTCGCGAGCGGGGCCATCGCGGCCCTCGCTATCTCCTGCTCCTTGGTGAGCGACTTCGTCGCGGGCGCGTCGGCGGTGGCGACGTAGCCGATGCGCGTATAGACCTTCGCGCCGGGGCGGTCAACCTTGATCTGCAACTTGTGGAACTTGTTGTCGAACGATTCGCTCGGCTTGTAGGCGAGCAGGTAGTAGCTGCTCCTGTTGACGACGCGTTCGATTCCGGCCTCGAAGTTGTTGGTGTTGATGACGGAGATTCCGCCCGTGGTGTCGGCGAGGGCCTCAAGCCCCTGATGGGCGGAGAGCGTGTCGAGGCTCGTGTTGTCGAGGCGGGCCATGTCCGGGGCGCGACCGGCGTTCGCGTTGCTACTATCGAAATTTCCGAGCGCGCTCTTGCCCTCGTTGCCGGGGTCTGTGAACAGCGAGACGCCGCGGCTCGCCTTCAGCCCACGAATGTCGAGCGTGTTGATGACGACGCCCGCGCGGCTGGCGTGGTCGGCGAGCAGCCTGAGCATGTACTCGACGTTGCTCTGCAAGTCGCGCACCTCCTGCACCTGGATCGGCGCGCCGTCCGCGGAGATTTGCGTCTGGGTTGACTCGAAGACCGGGAGGCCGCCCGAAATGAGCACGAGATTCTTGCGCCCCGGCAAAGTCTTCATGCTGTCAACGACCGTCCCCGTCACCGAGAGCGCGCTCAGCGCCCGCGCGCCGCGCGTGTAGCCGTCCGGCGCCACGTCGGAATCTATGTTGTTGCCGGGCGAGGCCGGGGGGGTAAAGGCGGAGCTGTCGCCGCCTGTCACCGCCGCCGCCGGCTTACTGCCGAGTGATTCTCCGCTGTCGGGGTTGTTGAAGACCGAGAAGGGGTGCGAGCGCGGCGTCAGGTCGGCGATGGCGCGGCGGAGCAACTGCTTGTCGGAGGTGAACTGTTCGAGCATCCCGACGCCGCCGACGACGCGGACGATGGCGACGAGGTCGCCCTCGGCCATCCGGTTGTCAACGAAGTCCGTGAGCATCGAGCGGACGCTCTTCAAGTCCTCGAACGGGATCGTCAGGTCATCAACGACGAAGGCGAAGACGCGGTGAAGGTCTTGCGCCGAGACGTTGCGCGCCACGTCCGACTCGACGGCGCGCCCGGCGACGGCGACGTTCCCGTCGGTGCGCGTCTTCGAGTCCGCGCCGACGTACTCGATGAACTGCAAGTCCTGCTTCTTGCCGTTCTCGTAGAGGCTGAAGTCCGAGAGCTTCAGGTCGGGGATGACGTGGTCGTCCTTGTCGGTGACGACGGCGTCCACCTGAATCAGTTGCGTGGTGATGCGGACGATCTCGTCGTCCTGCGTTTGCTGCGGCGGTGTCTGCTGCGGCGCGGTCGTCTGCGCGGCGGCGGTGTAGAGAGTGGCCGCCGCGAGAATGAGAGCAAGTGCCTTTCTCATGGATGAAAACCCCTTTCGGACAAATCGGCTGCTGAGATTTAAAGGAGAGGGCGTCCAAACAAGGTAAGGGCGTCCGTCGATTCGACACGGGATTATAAGACAAGGTCGCGCAAAAGCCGAGACGGGACGGGGGCACAGTCGGGGCTGGGCGAAACTGGCCGCGCAAAAAAAGGGAGAGCCGGCGGCGGCTCTCCCGAAGTTTGTCTTCCGGCCCGCGGGCTAGAAGATGATGCGGATGCCGACCTGCACGACGCGGTGGGCCATCTCGATGTCCTGCCTCTCGGCGAAGCCCGAGCCGGGGACGCCCGCGCTCTGGACGTTGAGGATGGGCGCGAACGCGCTCCTCTCGACGCCGATGCCGGGGTTCGGGTGGTTCAGGACGTTGAAGGCCTCGCCGCGCAGTTGCAGCGACAGGTTCTCGAAGACCTTGATGTTCTTGAACAGCCCCATGTTCATCGTGTTGATGGCCGGCCACGCGAGCGTGTTGCGCGGCGAGTTGCCGAAGGGCGTGCCGAAGAACTTGGCCGCGCCGGGGCCGTTGACGACGAAGTGAACGTCGTTGAGCGTGACGGGCACGAACGTCCCCGTCGCGTTGATCTGGTTCATCGAGTAGAAGACGCCGTCGCCCGAACCGTTCGAGGCCGGCAGCGGCGCGCTCGAAAAGAGCAGGCGCGCGTCAACCGCGTTGATGGCGACCTGGCGCGGGTCGGCGTTCGGGTTGCCGATGAACGGGCGGTCGCCCGCGGTCAGGTAGGTGTTGCCGAGGCCGAGCGTGCCGTTGATGCCCTCGGTCGGCGTGTACCGCTGGCCGCTGGTCAGGATGTAGGTGCCGTTGAGCTGCCAGCCGCCGACGACGTGCCCGACGAAGCCGCGCTGCTCCTTCATGAGCGGGATGTCCCAGATGTAGTTGGCGGCGAAGGCGTGGCGGCGGTCGAGGTTCGACAGCCCGCGCTCGCAGCGGTTAATGCAGAACGGGTTCTGCGCGTTCGCCGAGGCGATGTCGGCGAAGGCGAAGATTTCAGACGAGTCGTCAATCGTCTTGCTCCACGTGTAGGACAGGCCGAGCGAGAGCGAGTTCTTGAAGAACCGCCCGTTGTAGCGCGTCTGCATCGAGTGGTAGATGGACTGCGACGAGTTCTGGCGGGTCGTGACGCCGCCCTGCGGCAGCAGGCGGTTGTTGCACGCCGACTCGAGGTCGAGCGTGGCCGGGTTGTCAACGCAGACCTGCGCCTTCGTGCCCGCGGGCAGCAGGCCGGAGAAGCTGGGGAAAGTTCGCGTCATGCCGTTGCGCGTGAGCGTGAACCCGTTGACGAGCGGGCCGATGAAGAAGTTGGCGTTGACGTTCTGGAAGAGCGCGACGCCGTGCGTGCCGACGTAGCGCACCTCGGCGACGTTGTTCCTGCCGAACTGGTGCTGGACTCCGAGCGACCACTGCTCCGAGTACGGCGAGCGGAAGTCCGGCGCGACGTTGGTCTGTGAAAGGAAGATCGGGTTGAGCTTGCCCTGCGGCAACACGCCCGAGGCCGCCGCGCTCGCGCGCACCACGTCGCCCGTCGGGTTCGCGGGCAGCGGCGCAGGCGAGCCGCTCGCGGGCAGCGACGAGACCGGGATGTTGAGCGCGATGGAGAACGGCGCGGCGTTCTGCACGTTCAGAAGGATGTTGTAGAAGGCCGCGTCGTAGGCTATCGAGAACCCGCCGCGGATGACCGTCGCGTCCTCGCCGAGGAAGTGCTTCCAGAAGTGCGGCGAGTAGGCGAAGCCGAGGCGCGGCGCGAAGTTGTTCTTGTCAACCGGAGTCTCAGGCACCGTGCGGATCGAGAGCGGCAGCGCTGGGTTGAAGAACGCGGTCGAGGCGTTGCTCTCGCGCGCGACCGTCTGGTCGTGCAGCACGTTGAGGGGCTGGCCGGTGTACTCGTAGCGCACGCCGAGGTTGAGCGTCAGGTTGGGCCTGACCTTGAAGTCGTCCTGCGCGAAATAATATTGATCGTTCTCCGGGAAGATGAGCGTCGGGTCGCCGAGCGTGATGGCGACCGCCGACGGCGCGTTGTTGATGATGCGCTGCGCGGAGTTGAAGGTGTAAGCGCCGTTGAAGTTCGGCAGGAACGGCGCGATGGTGCTCAGGTGCTTGAACTCCGCGCCGAAGATGAACGAGTGACGGCCCATCGTCCAGCTCAGGTTGTCGGCCAACTGATAGACCTTGCCGATGCGGCCCTGCGGCAGGTTCGTCGCCGGCCCCATCGGCGCGAGGCTCCCGGTCTTGGTGACGCCGAGCGGCGTGAAGGCGATGTTGGTGAACGCGCTGCCGATCTGCGTCGGGCCGGGGATGCAGCCTATCGTCGAGAGGTTGCAGCCGCCGCCGAACTCGACGCCGATCCGCTGGTAGGAGGCGCGGAACTCGTTGACCATGCGGTTCGAGATCGTGCGCGTCCAGTCGCCGCCGTAGTTGGTACTGTGGGCCGGAACGTCGCCGAGGAAGCCGGTCGAGAAGGTGCCGACGCCGTGCGTGCTGACGCTCCTCTGGTTCAGGTAGCGGAAGCTGGCGTTGTCCTTGTTCGACGCCTTCACGTCGAAGCGCATGCTGTAGTAGTTCTCGCTGAACGAGGAGGCGGCGGTGCGCTCGTAGTTGGCCGCCTGGAAGAGCACGGGCGCAGAGGCGGTGCCGAAGTTCACCACGTCGAACGGCCCGCCCGTCAGGAACGGCGACCCGGTCGTCGGGTTGATGAACGCGGTGTAGGTGCCGCAGCCCGAAGGCGCGGTCGCGCCGGCGGCGATGGCCCGCGGGCACCCGCTCGGCGCGCTCAGGTTGAAGGCGCTGGCGACGGGCGTGCCCGGAATCGTGGTGTTGGGGATCGCGCCCGGAATCGCGAACGGGCTGGCGGCGGTGATGGTCTGAATCAGCGCGTTGTTGGGGAACGTCGTGTTCAGGCGCGAGAACTCCGACGAGAGGATCGCGAGGTTGGTGCTGCGCCCGGTGAAGACCGAGGGGTTGCGGATGCCCTGGAAAGCGCCGAAGAAGAACATGCGGTCTTTGCCGCTCAGCCAGGTCTTGCCGCCCTCGCCGAAGCGCGGCAGCCAGAGCGGGCCGCCGAACGTCCCGCCGAAGACGTTGTAGAGCGAAGTGGTCTTGGCGAGTCCGCTGCGCCTCTGGATGTTGTCGAGGCTGTTGAGGTGCTTGTTGTCCTGGTGGAACTCGAAGGCCGTGCCGTGGAAGTCGTTGGTGCCGGCCTTGGTCACGATGTTGACGACCGCGCCCTGGTTGCGACCGTACTGCGCCGAGAAGTTGTTCGTGATGATCTGGTACTCTTGAACCGAGTCCTGAAAGTCAACGAAGAGCGCGGGGCCGCCGACCGAGAGGTCGTTGTTGTCCTCGCCGTCGATCTGGAAGTTGTTCGAGCGACCGCGGTTCCCGTTGACCGAGAGGCCGGTGCCGTTCGTGTTCGTGCCGCCGACCCTGTTGTTGACGACGCCGGGGGCGAGCAGCGCCAGCGTGTCGAGTCCGCCGCCCGCGCCGTTCGAGGGCAGGTCCTGGATGCGGCGCGAGTCAATCGTCGTCGAGATTTGCGACTGGTCGCGCTGGACGATCTCCTCCGTGTTCGAGGTGACGGTGACGGTCTCGGCGACGTTGCCCGGCTCGAGCTTAACGTCGAGTGGGTTGACGATGCCCGCCTTGACCTGCACCGAAGTGCTGACCGCGCGCTTGAAGCCCGCGGCCTCGACCGTGACGGTGTAAGTGCCGGGCGGCAGGCCGGCGAAATCAAAAATCCCTTCGCCGGTGGTCGTGGAGGCGGGGGTCGTGGTACCAGTGGCTTCGTTCTTCGCCGTCACGGTCGCGCCGGCGACGACGCCGCCGTTGGCGTCGGCCACGGTGCCTCTCAGCGTGCCCGTCACGGCCTGGGCCATCGCGGGGACGGCAGACAGTGGGAGAGCCGATGCTGCTACGAGCATCCAGGCTGTAAACAACGCGAAGGCTCTGGCCTTGCGAGAACTGTTCATCCGAGAACTGTTCATATTTCCCTCCTAAAACAGATTGTTGAAGAATAGACTCCGGCGGGGATGGCGTTCCCCGCGAAGTCATCACTTTGTGGTCGGTGCTGCGTTAACCCGGGTGTAGAGACCCTGCTGGTTCGTACTTGAAAATACCCGTACCGAGGTAGAGCTTTATCGCCCGTGCGCCTTGTCCACAGATATTCGGATGGATGAAACCTTGTACAGGATTAAAACTAGAGGTGAGAACTTCGACCCAAAAATTTGCAATAAGCGTACCAGCGTGGCGAAGCTTTGGAACCAACTGGCCGAGCGCATCCGAAGGCCCGGACATATTCATAAAAAATCTGGCGTTATCAGGAATTTTAAAAGCCGGCGCTCTTTGTCGGGCGGCGTGCGGAAGTTGCAGGGCAGGATGTTATTCAGAATTTCGGATACATATTTTTGGATAATAGATAAATTCTCGTCGGCGTGAGGGAGGATTTTTGTGAGTAAGCCGCGCGCCTCTTTCGCCGCCCGCGTCGCGTCGAACGGGCATGACACTTGCTCAATCGCGTCTCACAATCGAACCCGCTTTCGTCAACGATTAAAGGAATCACGCCGCACCGCTTTCGAGGAAGTAAGGAGGCCCGCGCCGATGAGAGTTCTGAAGATCGCAGCCGCCGTCTCTGCAATACTCATCTTCTCCGTTGTCGCCGCCGCGCAAATCACCACCGCAACGCCGCCGCCGCGCACCGAGCCGGGGAGCATACGCGGGCGCGTGCTGATGCCGGACGGCGCGCCCGTCACCGAGTCCATCAAGATCACTCTGCGCGTGCTGCGCGGCGACCAGTCCGTCCTCTACACGGACGAGGAAGGGATGTTCCAGATAGACAGCCTCTCGCCCGGCTCCTACACGGTCGAGGCGGAGGCCGACAGGGAACGCACGAAGTATGAGAACGTCTCGGAGAGGGTGCAGGTCTATCCGCGCTCGCCTTCGTTCGTCACGCTCTACCTGAAGGAGAAGGACGACAAGGCGAAGGAGAAGCCCGCCTCGGAGACGGTCTCCGCCGCGGAGCTTGAGCAGAAGGTTCCGGCGGCGGCGTCCAAAGAGTTCGACCGCGCGACGAAGTCCTGGAAGGACGGCAAGCCGGACGAGGCGGTCGCGCACCTGCGCAAGGCGATTGAAATCTACCCCGACTACCTGAAGGCGCACAACGACCTCGGCACGTACTTCCTTTCGCAGGGCAAGCTCGACGACGCGGCGACCGAGTTGCGCGCGGCGGTCAGGATTGACCCCAAGGCTTTCAACCCGCGGCTCAACCTCGGCATCGTGCTGGTGCAGCAGCGCGACTTCCGCGGCGCGGCGGAAAATCTCGACAGCGCTTTGACGCTCGACGCGACCTCGCCCGCCGCGCACCTCTACGCGGGATTCGCGAGCGTCGGGCTGAGAGATTTCGAGAGGGCGGAGAAGGAGTTGTCCACGGCGTACCGGTTGGGCGGCAGCCAGTTCGCGCTCGCGCAGCTCCAGCTCGGACGAATCTACATGAGCAGGGGCGAGAACGAGCGCGCGCTCAAGGCGTTCGAGACGTACCTGCAAGACCAGCCGAACGCGCCGAACGCCGACGAGGTTCGGCTCCTGATCGCAAAGCTTCGCTGACGCCGCGCCGAAGCGCACAAAATTCAGGGGCGACGTCCTTGACTCGGAACGTCGCCCCTTGAACTTTTCTCTCTCAAGCCGGAGTCACGTTGCCCGCGAGAGTCGGAGCGACGCCGCGGGCGCGCGTCGTCGTCAGTCAACGAGTTCGAAGTCAATGCTGCGCGTGAGCGGCGGCGACTTCTTGTTGTCGGCCTGCGTGTCCGCGACGACGAGCGTGAGGACGTAGCGGCCCGCGGGCACTCTGCCGAGTCCGATCTGGTCAACCGTGACGACCTGCGACGGGTCGTTGCCGCGCTGCACGACCTGCTGCTCCGCGCCGCGAAAGATGACCTTGCCGTCGCGCGTGATGATCGTCTGCGAGCGGAGCAGCGGCTTGCCGCCGTCGAACTTCGCGTTGTAGATGATCGCGCTGTAGCGCAGGTCTTGGTTGCGCTGAAGCCGCCGCACGGCGGTCAGCGGGACGGGCGAAGCGCCTCCGGCGGCGACGGCGTGGATGAAGATGCTGCTCATCGCGAGCCTGCCCTTCGACAGGTCGGGCACCTCGACGTAGCGCGAGACCGTGCCGAGGTTGCCGGTCGAGTCCTCGCGCACGACGGCGCGCATCTGGAAGTAGCCGGGCGGCAGTTGCGTGTCCGCCGTGTAGGTCAGCCCCGACCTCAACGCCTCCTGATAGTCGGCGGGCGTCAGGTTCGCGTTGACCGTCTCGCTGAAGCCGCCGCGCGTCTTGCCGAGTTCGTCAATGATGAAGCCGACCACGTCGAAGGTGGCGCGGTACCTGCCGTCGGCCTGCGTGAAGCTGAGCGTCTTCGGGTCGATGAGCAGGTTGATGCCGAGCTGCGCGCCCTTCGGCGGCTGCATCTTGAGCGAGAGGTTCGACGAAACGTCCACGTCGTTCTTCGCGAGCGGCGAGCGCGCCGCGGCGAGAATCTCCTCCTGCTTTGTGCGCGGCGCGGCGGCGTGCGTCTCCTCGCGCGCGATGTAGCCCGAATATTTATAGACGTGAACGCCGTCGCGTTTGACCCTCACGTCGAGCTTGCGGAACTTGTTGTCGAACTTCTCGGTGGGCGTGTAGGCGAGCAGGTAGTAGCCGCGGCTGCGCGCGAGAACGCGGTCGAGTCCTTCCTTGAAGTCGTTGGTGTTGACGACCGCGACGCCGCCCGTCTCGCCGGAGAGCGTTCGCAGGCTCAGGTGCTCTGACGCGCCCGCGAGCGTGGGGCCGAGGATGGACTGCTCCTGCCGCGAGACGCCGCGACCGAACCCGGCGTCGGGCGTCATGTCGAGCGCGCTGCGCGCGGGCGTGTCGGCGAACGACGCGACGGGGCGCGAGGCGTTGAGTCCGCGCGGGTCCATCGTGTTGATGACGACGCCGGAGCGCAGCGCCGTGTCGCTCAGGCGCTTGATCAGTTGCGAGAGGCTGAAGTACATCCCGCCCGTGCTGCCCTCTTCGAGGACGGGGATGCCGGCGGAGAAGAGCACGAGCGTCTTGCGACCGGGAACCTGGCTGAGGCTCTCGGTCACGCGGATGGCCGTCGAGAGCGTCATCAGCCCGCGCGTCATGCGCGTCGTCTCGTCGCTGATGCTCGCGGCCATCTGGTCGTTGACCTCGGCGTTCGCCAGTTGCGCTTCCTGCGTGTCGCCCGCCGCGTCGGCCCCCTGCGCCACGTCCGCCGAGGTGATGCCGGCGGCGACGCCCTGGTCGCCGAACGAGTCGTAGGGGTTCGGCGTGACGGTGATCGAGTTGATGGCGCGGCGCAGCAACTGCTTGTCGGAGGTGAACTGCTGGAGCAGGCTCTTGCCGCCGACCACGCGGATGATCGCGACGAGGTCGCCCTTCTCCATCTTGTTGTCAACGTAGTCGCGCAGAATCTTGCGCACGGTGTAGAGGTCTGCGTAAGGGATCGTCAGGTCGTCAACGACGAAGGCGATGACGCGGCGCACGTCGCGCTGCGTCAGCTCGCGCTCAACCTCGGACACGCCGGGCGCTTCGCCGGCGCGCGCGCCCTCGGCCCTGCGCCCCTCCTCGACGCCGACGTACTCCATGAACTTGAGGTCTTGCTTCTTGCCGTTCTCGTAAACCTCGAAGTCCGAGAGCTTCAGGTCGGGGACGACGCGGTCGTCCTTGTCCGTGACGACCACGTCCGTCTGCACGAGGTTCGAGGTGATGCGGACGACCTCGTCGTCTTCGGGCTGCTGCGGCTGTTGCTGCTGCGGCGGCGCGGCGGTCTGCGCGAGCGCGCCGAGGCAGAGGAAAGAGGACGAAAGAAAAAGAGCCAGAGCTTTTCTCATCGAGGCAAGTTCCCCTTCTCTGGAAGCGTCTGTGGGCCGGCTGACAGGAGAGCGTAAAACTGACGGCGCGGATTATAGAACAGAAGCGCCGCGAATCCGAGCCTGACAAATCGCGGGCCGGCGGTAAAACGAATCCGGTCGGCACGCCGAAGCGGGGCCGACCGGACTGATGTCGAGACGCGCTCGCTCCGCGCCGGACTCCGAAGCATTCGGAGCCGCGTCGAGGCCGTCGCGCCGCGTCACTTCTTCGCGCGCAGTTCTTTAATCGTCCCGCGCACCTGCTCGGCGTCGGGCGCGTTCGGCGAAGCCTTGACGTAGAGTTCCAACTCGTCAGCAGCCTTCTTGTAGTCGCGCTTCGACCAGTAGATTCCGCCGAGGTAGTAGTGCGCGCGCCCCGCGGGGTCGCCGCCGAGCTTGACCGATTGCCGGAACTGGCTCTCGGCCTCCTCGATCTGCTTGCCGCCGATCATGACGATGCCGAGGAAGTAGTGCAACTGTGCGCTCTGCCCCATGCCGTGCTCGGCGCGGCGCAGTTGCTTCTCGGCCCCCGCGTAGTCCTTCTTCTCAAGGAGCGCGACGCCGTAGTTGAACTGAACCTGCGAGTCGTCGGGCAGGGACTTCTGCGCGGCCTTGAACTCCTCGACCGCCTTGTCGAGCTGGCTCGACTTGAGTTCGATCATGCCGAGTTCGTTGTGGGCGAGTCCGAACTGCGGGTACTGCGCGACGGCGTCCGTCAGGAGCGAGGCGGCCTTCTGGTTGTCGCCCTTGTGCTCGGCTTCGAGCGCCTTCGTGTAGAGGTCTTGCGCGGGCTTCGGCACCGAGGCGAGCGACGCGTCAACGACGCCGGCCTTCGCCGGGTCGCCGCCCTCGTGCCGCTTCGGCTGGAGGTAAACCTGAAGCGTGTAGGGGCGCGAGACGGGAGGCGTCGGCATCCCCGTGATCATCGTGACGACTTCCGGCTCGATATAGACGGACTCGGTGACGGTCTGGAAGTCGTCGCCGCCCTCGATGACGACGGTGTAGGTGCCGGCGGCGAGCGAGCGGAAGGCGAACGAGCCGTTCGTGTCGGTGAAGACCGAAAGCTCGCCCGACTGGTTGCTCTGCAACCTGACCTTGAGGCGAACGTCTGCGCGCCGGCCCGAAGGGAAGACGATGCGGCCCTGGATGACGTGGTTGCCGCCCGTGCCCGTCTCCTCGACCCCGCTCTGCGCCGAGGCGGAGGCGCAGCAGAGTGCCGCGAGCGCCGCGGCCAGCAGGGCGCGGCGGAGGCGCGCGCCGAAGACGGACGGTTGAGACAGACCTGCGCGGAGAAACATCACGACCCACTCCTTTCAAAAAAACAGAAGCGACGCGGACAAAGAAGCGTTAACGGGGATGATAGTAAGAGTAGCACGAAAAAGAACGGGGAGGGGTGTGAATTCTCACGCCCCTCCCCACTAAACCTTCACGCGCCTTCTGCCGCGCGTGAAGCAATCCAGTTTAGAACTGGAACTTGACGCCGAGGCGCAGGGCCGACGGGAACTGGAAGATCGTGCCCGTGCCGAAGAACGGGTTGTTCACCGGCGGGATGCCCGAAGCGCCGCTGTTGATCTGGAAGGTCGTATCCTGGCGGATCGCCCTCTGGTTGTTCGTCACGTTGAACCAGTCGAGCTGGAAGCGGAGCTGGCGGTTCTCACCCAACTGGATCGGGTAGTACGCGCCGAAGTCCAGGTTCCAGGTCGTCGGGGTGCGGTTGCTGCCCGTGATCGGGTTGATGGCCGTGCCGCGCGGCACCGCGAAGCCCTCGTTGTTCCCGTACACGGGGTGCGGGATCAACTGGTCGAACGGGATGCCCGACTGGATGCGGAACGAGGCGCTCGTCAGCAGCTTGAACTTCCAGCGGTAGGAAGTGTCGAGCTTGAACTGGTGCGGGCGGTCGTTCGGCAGACGCCCGTAGGTGTTCTTGAGCAGGCTGACGAGGTCGAACAAGCTGGTGATGTTCGGGTCAGACTGGCCGTTGTCGTTGCGGAACAGGCCCTCGTAGTTTCCGATCAGGCTGGAGAAGACGTACGAGGAGATGAGCTGCCAGTTGTTGGTGAACCGCTTGGTGGCCGTGAATTCGAGCGCGCGGTAGTAGCGGCGCGCGTGGCCGAAGCAGCCGACCGCCGGGTTCGTGCAGGCCTTGTCCTCGGTCGTCACCGGGTTGGAAAGGTTGACGACGCGGCCCGGGTTGAAGATGAAGTAGGTGTTGCCGTCGTCGAACGAGCCGTCCTCGATGACGTTGACCTGGTTGCGGTAGATGCCGCGGAAGCCGAGGACGAAGTCCTTGGCGACTTCGTAGTCGCCGCCGGCAGTCCACTCGTTGACCGTCTGCGGCTTGAGGCCCGGATCAATCGGGGTCTGGTCGCCGCCGAGGTTGCCGAAGTCGGTCAGGGTCGTCGAACCCGCGGGCGCGTTCAGCCGGCTGACGCGGATGTTGAAGTCCGTCTGCTGGCTGTTGCCGCCGGCGCGGATGTTCAGGTCGAGCGGGATCGGCGTCTCGACGTAGCGGGCGAAGTTGGCGAAGATTTTACCCTTGCCCTTGCCCGTGAAGTCGTAGATGAAGCCGAGGCGCGGCTGCGCGTTGTCCCAGAAGTTGTTCAGATGGAAGTACTGGGTCGCGGCGTTGTAGGTCTGCTGGTAGTCCCAGCGCATGCCCAGGTTGAGTTGCAGGTCCTTCGTGATCCTGTAGTCGTCCTGCACGTAGAAGCTCTGCGTGTTCGACTTCGCGAAGTTGCCGTGCGTCGAGAGACGGAAGTCGCGGACGCCGACGGTGCTGAGAATCAGGATCGGGTTGGTGATGGTCGCGAGCGAGACGCCGCCGACCGTCGAGGAGGTGTACTGGGTGCCGAACGAACCGGCACCGATCAGCGCGTTGGCGCGGCCCTGGAAGGTCGAGTTCGGGCAGATGATGTTGTGGTTCGCCGGGTCGCCCTGGCAGACGCCGAAGCTGTTGGTCACGCGGAAGCCGTTGAAGACGCCGCTGACGGGCGCGCTGAAGTCGCGCGTCGGCCCCGTGGAGCGGGTGTCGATCTTGTAGCGGTTCGTGTTCAACTCGACGCCGTACTTGAGCGTGTGCTTGCCCCAGATGTTCTGGAGGCGGGCCGCGCCCTCGTAGCGGTTGCGCTGCTGGTTCGAGACGAGGCCGAAGCCCTGACGGACGTAGTTGCGCTGGAGCGTGCCGCCCGTGCCGTTGACGAACGCGAGGAAGAGATTACCGCTGCCGGACGGGACGGTCACGTTGGTCGTCACGTCCGGGAGAACCGTGCTGCCGCTCTGGACGGCGAAGGCGTCGGTCACGAGTTCCGTGCCGGCGGTGCTCGCACTCGGCAGCGTGTTGGCGCGCTGGAAGTGGAGGCCGAAGGAGAACTCGCCGATGAAGTTAGGGCTGAAGGTCGAGTTCTCGCGGAAGGCGTAGTTCTGGCCGCCCGTCTGAATCTCGCCGATGAAGCTGTTCGGGTCGGCGCCGAAGCCGGTGTTCCCGAAGAGGAAGCCCGTCTGCTTCGTGAAGTCGCCGAAGGTCGAGAAGTTGAAGACGTGATTCTGGTTGATGTTCCAGGTGATCTTGCCCGCGTAGAACGGGGTCACGACCTTGTTGTTAACGGGGGCGAGGAAGGTCTGCGTCAGGGAGAAGTTTTTGCGCTCCTGCGGGTTGAACGCGCCGAAGAACGTCAGCTTGTCCTTGATGATCGGGCCGCCGATGTCGAAGCCCGCGTCAACCTCGGAGAAGCCGTTCGGGGCCGAACCCGTGAACGGGATCGCGGAGGACTTCACGCTGCGGACGAAGCCCTTGGGCGTGAAGTAAACGAACGCGTCGCCGCGGTAGGAGTTGCCGCCGCTCTTGGTGATGACGTTG
>Ga0070740_10002993_pt1 | contig 18698 bp, 18 predicted proteins | sample Coa_R2_FD_67286 | JGI IMG/M metagenome (GOLD analysis project Ga0070740, IMG submission 67286) | Surface soil microbial communities from Centralia Pennsylvania, which are recovering from an underground coalmine fire - Coalmine... | ecosystem: Environmental > Terrestrial > Soil > Unclassified ...
GCTGATAAATCGACGAAGTACTTTTTTCTGGGCATAGCCGATCAATCTCCGTTCTCGGTCAGTGGCCGGACTATACCTGTTCAAAGAGCTAATCCTCAAAACTAAACTGACGGAGTACTAAGAGTAAAACAAACTATGGCGCGACGAACGTCCGCCAGCGCGCACGAAAATTCGCGCCGCGCCCCGTCAAAAACACGCGAGAGCCGCATCCTGCGTCCACGCGCCTGCGATTCCACGAGACGACAATCTCAACCGCCGTGCGGCGACGCGACCTCGCTCCGTCGGGACACGTTCCCGCGCCGTAGAAGCGCGTTTTCACCTTGTAGAAGCGCGTTTTCATACCGTAGAAGTGCAATTTCACGTCGTAGTAATTCAATCTGACGTTGTAGTAAAGCGATTTCACTCCGTAGAAGCTCAATCTCACGGCGTGGTTGTGCGTTTTCACTCCGTAGAAGTGCGATCTCACGCTGTAGAAGAGCGTTTTCACGTTGTAGAAATGCGATTACGCGTCGTAGTCATGTGTTTCACTCCGTAGTAATCCGTTTTCAGCGCGTACAAGCCCGAATGAAATCCACGTCCTTCTGGCCTTCCGTAAAGTTACCTGACTTGAAGAGACGAAAACCTGAGAGCCGGGGACGAGAATGTTAAAGCGGAGAGTTTTCATCACGGGCGGGACGGGTTACGTGGGGCGCGCGCTCGTCGAAAAACTTTTGGGGCGCGGGCACGAGGTTCGCGCGCTCGTGCGGCGCGGGTCGGAGGGGAAGTTGGCGGCGGGCGCGGAGGCGGTCACGGGCGACCCGCTCGACGAGTCGAGTTTCGCCGGACGGGTCGCGCCTTCCGACACGTTCGTGCAACTCGTCGGCGTCGCGCATCCTTCGCCCGCGAAGGCGAAGGAGTTTCGCGAGATTGATCTCGTGTCGGGCCGCGCGTCGGTCGGCGCGGCGCGCGCGGCTGGCGTCCGACACTTCGTCTATGTGAGCGTGGCGCAGCCCGCGCCCGTGATGCGAGACTATCAGGCCGTGCGCGCGGAGGTCGAAGCGATACTGCGCGAGTCGGGCTTGCCCGCGACCATCCTGCGACCGTGGTACGTGCTCGGCCCCGGCCACCGCTGGCCTTACGCGCTCATTCCGTTCTACTGGGTCATGGAGCGCCTGCCGTCGAAGCGCGAGACGGCGCTCCGGCTCGGCCTCGTCACGCGCGAGCAGATGATTGCCGCGCTCGTCCGCGCCGTCGAAGAGCCTTCAAACGACTTCCGCGTCGTCAACGTCCCGGAGATTAAAGCGATGAACGCGGCACGATGAGGCGGGAAGGGTTCTGGGTTTTGGATGCCGGGTTCTGGTTTGTCTTCACCGGCACCTTGAGCTTTGCACCCGACACCCGCCTTCAACTCATCGTTCGTCGTGCGGTTTGCCCGTCTTTCGCCGCTCACAAACTCTTCTGTTATCCTGTCAATCCTGTCCACCACTGTTTCTAATTTTTCTGAGGTCGTGAGGACGAGCGAGGTGAAGGGCGCGACGGCGGGTGCGAGGCGGAGAGAGTTTGAAGCGTTGGTCGCTGAGGCGGCGGCGTGCGTGAAGTGTCCGGCGATGTGCGGGCGGAGCGCGGTGCTGAGCGGGAGGAACGGGCGCGTCGGGGCGCGCGTGATGTTCGTGGGCGAGGCTCCGGGCCGTCAGGGCGGCGACCGGACGCGCGTGCCTTTTTCGGGCGATCAGTCGGGGCGAAACTTCAGCCGCTACCTCGCCGCAATCGGACTCGCGCGCGCGGACATCTTCATCACTAACGCCGCGCTCTGCAACCCGCGCGGCGAGACGGGCGCGAACCGCAGGCCGACGCGGGGAGAGGTCGCGAACTGCTCGGAGTTTCTGCGAAGGCAGATCGAGGTCGTCAACGCTCCGGTCGTCGTCACGCTCGGAGCGGTCTCGCTTGAAGCGCTCCGGGCGGTCGAGTATCATCGCCTCACACTCAAAGAGAACGTCGGGCAGATAGTCGAGTGGCGCGGTCGCCTGCTCGTGCCGCTCTATCATCCGAGTCCGCAGGTTCTGGCCTCGCACCGGCGCGAGGCGGCGCAGTTGGAAGACTACAAGTCGGTCGCGCGCGCGATTAGTCTCGCCGCGACGCGGGCGAAGAGAAAGACGGCGGCGCGCGGAGTTTGAGAAGTCGGAGAGCGAGGGATTAGAGCCGGAGTTTCGGTGTCGGGAATGAGTGAAGCAGCCCAAGGCGGCGCGGTCGAGACGGTTTCGCCGCGACATTCAAAGCTCGAAACGACGCACGTCGGCGCGGGCGCTGGGTTGCGCGAGCAGGACGGGTGCGTCGTCGTCGCGAGCTTCGGCGACGCGCGTGCGGAGTACGAGGCCGTGCGCGACGGCGCGGGCGCGGGCCTGTTCGATCTCTCTTCGCGCGGGCGGGTTGAAGTTTCGGGCGTCGAGGCCGTGCAGTTCTTAAACGGCATGGTGACGAACGACGTTGCGCGGCTCGAAGACGGCGCGTGGATGCGCGCGGCGTTTCCGAATCCGCAGGGGCGACTCGTCGCCGCCGCTCGCGTGTTCAGACGAGGCGATGTTTTCACCTTCGACACAGAGGCGGCGACCTACAAGACGCTCCTGAAAAATCTCGAACGCTTCACGCTCGCCGGAGACTTCCGCGTGCGCGACCTGACGGACGAGACCGTGCTTCTGTCCGTTCAAGGCGCGCGCGCGGGTGATTTCGTTAAGGCTGTTCTCGGCGAGTCGGCGGCGACGGCTTCGCGCGGTCGCGTCTATTCGTTTAAGTTTCAGAGCGGCGAGGTCACGCTCGCGCGCGCGACGCACACGGCGGAAGACGGCTTCGACCTGTTCGTCGGCGCGGGCGACGCGGAAGCTTTGTGGGGTGCTTTAGTCGAGGCCGGCGCGCGGCCCGCGGGGTTCGACGCGCTCGAAGTCTTGAGGGTCGAGGCGGGCGTGCCGCGCTACGGCGTTGACGCGAGCGACGCGAACGTCGTGCTCGAAGTCGTTGACGAAGAGGAGGCAGTCAGCTACACGAAGGGCTGCTACGCGGGGCAGGAGATCATCGCGCGCATACACTGGCGCGGCCACGTCGCGAAGAAACTTGCGGGACTCGTCTTCGACCGCGACGCCGAGCCGCCCGCCGACGCGCGCGTCAAGTCGTGCGCCGAAGACCGGGAGGTCGGTCGCATCACCTCGACAGTTTTTTCGCCGCGCCTTCGCCGGCGGGTCGCGCTCGGACTCGTCAAGTACGACTTCCTCGCGCCGGGCACGGAAGTAAAAATCTTCGGCGGCGACGCGGAAGTCTGGGCCGCTCACGTCGCACAACTCCCGCTCGTCCGCGGCAGTTGGTACGCGAACGAAGGAAGCGAGAGCGCGGGCGGGGAGTCGGCGGGATGAGCGACGAAGGCGGGGCGCAGACGCATGAGGGAGTGAACTCGCTTGAAGAGTCGAGTTCACAAGAAGGGACGGCTTCGCACGGAGCGGCGGCGGAGCGCCCGAAGAGTCTCGCATACGATCAGGCGCGTCTGGCCTACACGATCATTCAGGCGCTCCTGGAACACACGCGCGTCACGCAAGACCTCGTCGCGCTGATGGCGCAGGCGCTCGGCGAGGAGGTGCAGGAGGCTCTGGTCAACACGCCGCACTGGGCCGCCTACATGGACAGCCGCCGCGTGTTGGAGCGCACGCGCGAGGACGTTGAGAAGTTCGCCGCGGAGTGGACGCGCCTCGCCGAAGAGCTTGAGCCGCCTTCTTCATAAAAATTCGCCGTCAACATACACACGGAGGCCGCGCGTGAATAATCGCGCGGCCTCCGTCTTTGAAGTCTCGACCTAGAGCGGTTTGCGTAACCGTTTTGCCGGGAGCGCGGTAAACTCAACCGCACGGCGCTCTGAGCCGCCGGCTCAATCTTCTTCGTCGTGGCGAGTGGGCGCGTCGGCGTGCGGGACGAAGCAGCGGCGGCAGCGGGCCTCGTATGCGTCGGATGCGCCGACGACGACCTGGCCCTCGACTTGGACGGTGCGCTGCGAGTAGTTGGCGGGCTGGCCGCAGCGGACGCAGATGGCGTGCGTCTTCGTGATGTACTCGGCGACGGCGAGGAGTTGCGGCATCGGCCCGAAAGGCTTGCCCGTGTAGTCCTGGTCGAGTCCGGCGACGATGACACGCAGGCCGCGCCCGGCGAGCGTGTTCACGACATCCACGATGTCGTTGTCGAAGAACTGCCCCTCGTCAATGCCGACGACGTGCGTGTCCGGCTCGACCTGCGCGAGAATCTCGGCGGCGGTGCGCGCGACGCGCGACTCGTGGCGCATCTCGGAGTGCGAGACGATGTGGTCGCGCGAGTAGCGCACGTCAATCTCCGGCTTGAAGACCTGAACCTTGAGGCGCGCGATCTTCGCCCGCCGCAGCCGCCGTATCAACTCTTCGGACTTGCCCGAAAACATCGAGCCGGCGATGACCTCGACCCAACCCGTCCCCGTGTTCCCGACTTTAATAAGGTGCTCGTCGTTTCCTTCTGCCGTGAGTCTTTCCATTCTTCTATAACTAACCTTTCGATAAGCTCCTTTTAAGATTCATTTGTAAACCCGCGCGTTGTAGAACGGCGCGAAGGCGGCGACGAGCGCGGTCTCGAAGCTCATCGAGCGCGTGAGCAGGCCGCGCGAGAGCACGCCCCACGCGCCCTGACGGCTGCGAACGTCGCGCTCGCCCGCGATCTCGTCAATCACTTCGCCGAGTTCGCGCCCAGTGCCTTCGACGCGCGCGACGATTGAAGGCGGAACGGTGACGGCGGGCGCGTGGCCGAAGTAGCCGCGCACGGGGCCGGCGACGTAGGCCCAGCCGTGCAGGAACGTGTGGCGCGCGCCCTCGAAGGTGATCGAGTGGAAGCCGCCTTCGAGTCCGACGCAGAAGTCGGCGCGCGCGCCCTCGGATTGGAGGAGTTCGCGCACGGCCACGGCGCGCTCGAACGCGCCGCGCATCAGTTGCGTGTCGTTGAGCGGCATCCGCGGAATACTGATCTCGACCGTGCGCGCGACGAGTTCGGCGTTGCGCCAGCGCGGGTCGCGCTCGGCGATGCGGGCGCAGGCCGAGCGCAGGGCCATTATCTTCGCGGCGCGTGCCGAGCCGAGGGCGATGATCATCCGTCTTCACCTGCCGCGCTTCGCGGGCGGAGGGATTGTAAAAGGCAAAGGTTAAAAGTCAAAAGGCAAAAGCGAGGACATACGGAGCAGTCCCGCGTCCTCGCCTTTGCCTTCCGACTTTCGCGGCGCGTCGTTAGTCTTTGACTTTGTCGTCCGGCCTTTGCCTTCGGGTCAGTTCGACGGCGGCTGCGTCGAAGGCGGAGCGCCTTGCGGTCGCGCGCCGTCGGGGCGTTGTCCCTGTGGCAGGCTGCTGTTGGGCTTGGGCTGGCCGCGGTGACAGGTCGTGCAGTTGACCACGGGGTTGTCGGCGGCGATGGTCTTGATCTTCTTCAGGTCGTCGTTGATGCTCATGGTCATGCGATACATGTCGCGCGCGGTCTGCTTCGTCTCCTTGTCGTCCTTCGCCCACTCGCCGAAGACGTGGCAGTAGTCGCAGCGCACGCCGAGCGCACGACTGAAAGCGCTCATGATTGGGAGCACCCGTCCGGCGGGCACGCCCTTCAGGACTTGAATGTTGTTGAAGACCTGTTCGGCGGGCACGTTCTCCTTGCCCGCGACGCGCTTGTGGAGTTCGGCGAAGGCGGGGTTCTCTTGCTGCTGCCCCGCCTGCGGCGGCTGCGTGTTCGAGTTCGACTGCGCCCGTGCGTCGCGCGCGGCGTTCGCGGCGTGCGCGCCGAGCCACGCGGCTGCGACCGACACGAGGACGAGGAGTGCCGCCGCCGCGCGGAGGCGTGCGCTTGCGTGTTGGTTCATCCGTTTCGTCTCCTTCAGATTTCGTGCTTCCGTAAAAAGGGCCTCAAAGCGTGTGGGCAACTGAATGATGCATCGGCGTGCGGGAAAGTCAACAGGGCGGAAGTAAAAAGTCGAAGAGCGAAGACGAAAAAGAAAGGATGAAAGAAGAAGGCCGGGTGAAGCGAAGCCCCGTCAGGGGCGATAGAGTGTAGCCCACGGCCCAGCGCCGTGGGCTACACTCTGCCGCCGCTCCGTCGGCTCCAGTGACTTTTGCTTTTCAACTTTGGTCTTGCTGCTGGTCTTCGTAGAGCACGACCTCGCCCTTGACGATCATGTAGGGCAGGCGTCGCTCGGGAATCCAGGGGAAGCGGTCGGCGTAGTCTTTGTAGCGGTCGTTGGTGACGATGCGCGCGTCGAGCTGTTCGGCGAGTTGGATGATGAAGAAGTCTGCGTCCGTGCCGGCGGGCACCTGCCTGACCTGCTGCGAGGCGATGAGCGTTTCGAGCTGCGCCTGGTCGTCAATGTCGTACTTGAGGCTCGCGTCAACGAGGATGATGGCCTCGAAGCCGCGCTCCTCAAGCTCGCGCCGGACTTTCAGGAGGTTCGAGAGCTTGGGCCTGCCGCCCGCGCTCTTCTCCTCGTAGGCCACATTCGCGCCGTCAATGACGACAACCTCTCTTCGGTTCGTCATGCCTTTCGTCTCCCGCTCGTGTGAGTTCGCGTAAAGCCGACCGAAGTATAAGCCGGCGCGAGTGTCAAAGCGTTCACGACGACGCTTCAAGTTTTTCGCCCGGCGCGACCGCTCGTTCGTCCGAGGCGATTGCGGCGAAGTCTTCCGGGCCGGTCACGCAGACGCCGAGGTCGCGCAGCAGCCCGTCCTCGATGCCGTAAATCCAGCCGTGGACGGAAAGCTCCTGCCCGCGCTCCCAAGCCGCCTGCACGATGGTCGTGCGGCAGACGTTCAAGACCTGCTCGCGCGCGTTCAACTCGCACAGCAGCCGAAGCCGTGCGTTTTCGTCCGACACGCGCGCGAGGGCTTCGGCGTGCTTCTCGGCCACGTCCTGAACGTGCCGGAGCCAGTTGTCAATCAATCCGAGCCGCGCGTTCTCAAACGCCGCCTTCACGCCGCCGCAGCCGTAGTGTCCGCAGACGATGACGTGCTTGACCCGCAAAGCGTCCACGGCGAACTGCATCACCGAGAGGCAGTTCATGTCGGTGTGGACGACGACGTTCGCGATGTTGCGGTGGACGAACATGTCGCCGGGCGAGAGCGCGACGAGCTGCGTGGCGGGCACGCGGCTGTCGGAGCAGCCGATCCAGAGGTATTCGGGCGACTGCTGGCGCGCGAGCGTGCGGAAGAACTCCGGCTCGCGCTCGCTGATTCCCTCGGCCCAAGCGCGGTTGTTATCGAAGAGCCGCTTCAGTGTTTTCATCTTCGTTTTGCAGGCACGTTAGCACGCCGGAGCGGGAGTTCGCCAGTGAGCAGTGAGCGGTGAGCAGTGAGCAGTAGGCAATTGTGAGCAGCCAAACTTGAGCGTCTCAACGTCGTCTTCTTTGTCTGCTCACTGCTCACCGCTCACTGCTCACTTTCTTCCGCTTGACACGCGCGTGCGCGCTTGCTGTAATCGAACTCAAACAGTGTGTCACGCCGAAGAGAGAGTTAAGTCTCCCGCGAACAACGGAGGTGCAGCGAAGTGTCAGCGAGTGAACTCATCTACGACTGGAACCGCGTCGAGCCGACGTTCGACCGCCCCTCGCGCCGCATCAGCTTCGACGACGAGACGCTGCGCGACGGACTCCAGTCGCCTTCGGTTTGCGAGCCGTCCGTCGAAAAGAAGATCGAACTGCTTCACCTGATGGACGCGCTCCAGATTGACACCGCCGACATCGGGCTGCCCGGCGCGGGCGGCACGCACGCCGCGGGCGTCGAGCGCCTGGCGCGCGAGATCGTCGAGCAGAAACTAAAGATTCGCCCGAACTGCGCCGCGCGCACGCACCGGAACGACATCCGACCCATCGCCGAAATCTCGCAGCGCGCAGGGCTAGCCATCGAAGCCTGCACCTTCCTCGGCTCGTCCTTCGTCCGCTTCTTCGCCGAGGGCTGGACGCTCGAAAAACTTTTGCAGCTCACCGAAGAGGCCGTCACCTTCGCCGTCTCGGAAGGTCTGCCCGTCATGTTCGTCACCGAAGACACGACGCGCGCCGACCCCGAAACCATCCGCGCGCTCTACACGACAGCCATACGCTGCGGCGCGCGTGCCGTCTGCGTCTGCGACACCGTCGGCCACTCGACGCCCGACGGCGCGCGCGCGGTCGTCCGCTTCGTCCGTAAAATTATCGAGGAGCAGGGCGAGAAAGTCCGTCTCGACTGGCACGGTCATCAAGACCGCGGACTCGGAGTCATCAACTCGATTGCGGCAATCGAAGGCGGCGCTGATCAGGTTCACGGCTCGGCCCTCGGCGTCGGCGAGCGCGTCGGCAACACGCCGATGGATCAACTGCTCGTCAACCTGAAGCTGATGGGCTGGATTGACAACGACCTCTCGCGCCTGCGCGAGTACTGCGAGAAGGCGGCGGAGAGTTGCGGCTGGACGATCCCGCTCAACTACCCCGTCTTCGGTCGCGACGCGTTCCGCACGGCGACGGGCGTCCACGCGGCGGCGGTCATCAAGAGTTTCCGCAAAGGCGACAACGAACTCGCAGACCTCGTCTATTCGGGCGTGCCCGCCGGACTCTTCGGCCTGAAGCAGTCAATCGAGATCGGCCCGATGAGCGGCAAGTCGAACGTCATTTACTGGCTCGAATCCCGCGCCATCGAGGCCACCGACGAACGCGTCCAACGCATCTTCGACCACGCCAAGAGCGCCCACGGAGTGCTGAGCGAAGAAGAGGTCATGCAGTTGATTTAGTGATGAGTGATGAGTGATGAGTGATGAGTTGAAAGCAAACTGCCTTCGTCTCATCACTCATCACTCATCACTCATCACTCATCACTTCTAATGTCCGTCCCCGCCACAACCTTCACGCCCGAAGAGGCCGTCCGCGGCGTCGCGGCGTCGGAGCGCGTGCGGCGTGCCTTCCGCTTCTTCGAGGAGCAGGCCGAGAGCATCAACGCGGATCACGCGCGGATTTGCTCAGTCCCCGCGCCGCCGTTCGGCGAGCGGGAGCGGGCCGAAGCCTTGCGCGCGCGCCTCGTCGAGTGCGGACTCGGCGACGCGTACCTCGACGCGGTCGGCAACTGCGTCGCGCTCAGGCGCGGGCGCGCGGAGAGGCCGCTGCTCGTCTTGAGCGCGCACCTCGACACGGTGTTTCCCGCGGGGACTGACTTCGAGGTGAAGCGCGACGCGTCGGGGCGAATGTTCGCGCCCGGAATCGCGGACGACGGGTGCGGGCTTGCGGCGCTCGTCGCGCTCGCGCGTGCGTTGGATGGGTGCGAGATCGAGACGGAAGGCTCGCTCCTCTTCGTCGGAACAGTCGGCGAGGAGGGCGAGGGCGACCTGCGCGGCGTGCGGCATCTGCTGACGGCGGGCGAGTGGGCGCGGAGCGTTGACGCGTTTGTGAGCATTGACGGCCCCGGACTCGAACGCATCACGAACGCGGCGCTCGCGTCGCGACGCTATCGCGTGCGCTGCCGCGGCGCGGGCGGGCATTCGTGGGGCGACTTCGGCGTCGCGAACCCCGTGCACGCGCTCGGTCGCTGCGTCGCTCGGCTCGCGGCGTATCCAGCGCCGAAGCGACCGCGAACGACCTTCAACGTCGGTCGCATCGAAGGCGGCACGGGCGTCAACGTCATTCCGCGCGAAGCCGCGTTGGACGTTGACCTGCGCTCGGAGTCGGCGCAGGAACTCGCGCGGCTCGACGCCTTCTTTCGCCGCGCGGCGCGCGAGGCCGCGGAGGACGAGAACTCTGCGCGGCGGACGGGGACTCCGCCGCTCGAACTCGAAGTGAAACTCATCGGCGACCGACCCGGAGGCGTGACCGCGCCCGAACAGGCGCTCGTCAGTCTCGCGCAGGAAGCCACGCGCTCGCTCGGCGCGAAGCCCTACCTCGACTGCTCCTCGACCGACTCGAACATCGCCATCTCGATGGGCCTGCCCGCCGTCACCGTCGGCGCGGGCGGCTCGTCCGCCAACACGCACACGCTCGACGAGTGGTACGACCCGCGCGGTCGCGACCTCGGATTAAAACGCGCGCTCCTCGTCGCGCTCGGCACGGTCGGCCTGGCTTGAAAAGAGGTCGGAGGTCGGAGGTCAGTGAAGAGACGTTCTTCCAACTGACCTCCGACCTCCGACCTCTGCTTGTTCTTCAGTTGACCGGGATGGTGACGACGGTCGTGCCGGCTTTGCCCGCGGGGAAGTGTTTGCCGCGGGCGATGCGGACGGCGGTCGAGCCGTAGGCTTCCGCGCCGGGGGTCGTGCCGGCGACCGAGGCTTGCGTGACGCGACCGGCCTCGTCGTAGGTGACGGCGACGCGGACTGACTTCGGCCCCGAAGGCGCGGGCGTCGCGGGCTTGGGCGCGGTCGCGGCTGCGGCTGTTGCGTCGGCGGGCTGGTCGTTGGCTTTGAGCGCGTCCTGCTGTTCGCGCTTGCGCTTCTCGCGTTCGCGCTCCTCGCGTGCGCGGCGCGCGGCGTCGGCTGCGGCGTCCGCCGTGGCGCTCGCGTCGGGCGCGGCGTCGGGCGACTCGCTCGCGGCTGTGGAGTCGGAGGCCGCGTCGTTCGAGGGCGACGAATGTGCGGGACTCGACGGCTGCGACGGGACGGAGGCCGCGGGCGCGGAGTCGTTCTTCGCCGGACGGTTCATCAGGGGCACCGCGGCGGCGACGACTGCCAGCACGACTGCGGCGGCGACTCCGAGGACGACCCACTTCTTCTTCGACCTGCCGCTCGCGCTCTCGACCATCGTCGAGAAAGGCTCGGCGGATTCGGCGCGCGAAGGACTCGCCGGGGAGTCTTTCCCGGCTTCCTTCTCTTGCGAAACCTTCTGCGACTTCGACGCTTCGGGCTGCTGCTTCTGCGCGTCGAGTTGTTCGACCTGGTCGAGCATCTGCGCGAGTTCCGTCTCGCTCGGCGACCAGCCGCCGAAGGCGTCCGACTCTTTCGGCGAAAGCCCTTCGTCGAGCCGGCGCAAGCCTTCGAGCACGACCTGCGTCCAAGGCTCGTGGATCGTGCGCGCCTTCGACTGCACGTCGGGGCTGAAGTCGAACGCGGCGTTCGGGAGCGTCAGCGAGAAGTACACGGCCTCGACGCCGGAGAGCGCGCCGACCTTCGCGTCAACGAGTTCGCCGTCGCGGATGAAGAAGACGCTGTGGCCGCGCGGGTAGTCAATCTTGAGACGCCCGGTCTTTCGCTGGTTGCAGAAGAACTCGATCAACTCGGCCAGCGACATGTCGCTTAACTGTCCAGTTAGTGCCATCAGAATGTTCCCTTGTCTGGTGTGGGGATGCCGTTCCTTCGTTGCGGGGCCGCGGTAAGTCGGCGGCTGTTGCGGCGGGAGTCGTGCGCGTGCGGCCCGCTTCAGACGTGACGAAGCGGGCCGCACGCGCGCGTGTTTTCTACTGAAGGGTGAAGTTGTAGGTGATGATGCCGGTGATCTTCACGGGCTGGCCCGAGAGGAGCGTCGGCGTGAACTTCGCCTGCTTCGCCGCCTGCTCCGCCGCCTGCCGCAAAAGCGCCGGGCCTTTGACGGCGTTCGCCGAAATCACCTTGCCGTTCGCGTCAATGACCACCTCGACCTCGACCGTCCCCGTCGCGCGCGTGCGCTTGGCGACTTCGGGGTAGGCGGGCGCGGGCAAGCTCAGAGCCTTGCCGTTGAGTATGCCGCCGGAGATCGGCTTGAGCGGCCCGCTCCTCGCGGGGCGCGTCGGGGCCTCAACGTCGTCGGCCTTCACGGAAGGCCCGGCAGACGAGTTCGCCAAAGGGGCGACGACGGGAGAGTTCGCCGCGGCGACCACGCTCTTGTCGAGAGAGACGACGACGGGCGTCATCCTGTTCTGGGCCTTGGGCTGTGTCTGCTGCGCCGGCGCGTTCGCCGCGGAAGCAGGCTTTGGCTGCTGCTGTGCGGCCAACTGCGCGCCGGAGTTCGTCGTGTGCGCGGCGGTCTGTTGCTGCGCGGGCTGCGACGCGGGCGACGGCGGCGCGGTTTGCGCCGCGGGCTGCGACATCTTCGCCATCGTCGCCTCGTCGAGGTAGTACGAGATGGTTCGGTACGTCACCTCGGAAGGCTCGAACGTCACCTGCCCGCCCTCGATGATGGCGACTGACGTGGTCATCTTCACCCAGTTGCCGACCGCGTCGAACTCGTAGCTGTAAACCTCTTTCGAGAGCAGCGTGCCGTCGTCGTTGTGCAAAGTCATCTCGACGATGTTGCCGCGCTCGTCGTACTTGTAAACCTCTTTGCCCGTGAGCGAGCCGCCCGCTTCCAGGAAGTATGCGTTGTCAACGCGGTTGCCCTTCTGGTCGTAGGTCGTCGTCTCAAGCACGGCGCGCGCGCCCTCGACCGGCTTGCCGTTCTTGACCGCGATCTTCGCCGTCTCGGTCTTCACGCGGCGCACAGGCCCCGACAAACCGTCCTGCTCGCGGTCGGTGGCCGCGACGAACGCGCGCACAAACCCGAAGCCGAGTCGTGCCGTCGCGTCCGCGGCTTGCGCGCTGGCGGCGGCAGGGGAGAGAAGTAGAACAAACAGCAGAGTCAGGTTCGTTCGTTTCGACATAAGGTTCACTCCTGAAGTTTTAGTGAGGAGTTGTCGAGCGGTCACGGGGCGGGCGCTCGGAGCCGCGCGAAGGCGAGTGCGATTTCGTGCGGCCCGCGCCTCTGCGTGCGCGGCGCTCGAAACTCACGTCGGCGCGACCGGCGGCCCCGTTACAGGCGGGAGTCTGACGGGCCTTGCGCGACCGAGGAGCAGCGGTCGCTGAAAGTCTGTAAGGATTCTTTCGCCCGTTCGAGACCGTCGGCGTGAGCGCAGGGCCGGAGGCTGAGGCGCAGGGCCGCGGCACTCAAGTCCCCTTCGGCGGCACTGCGGAAAACCCTCGGCGGAAGAACACCCACGAGACGCTCGCCGCCCGCGAAACAGCTTGGGCGGCAAAACCATTATACATATTCAACTCGGTTTGTCTATACAAAACATTTTACAAACCAGTGCCGTACTTCAGAAAAGGGAGAATTCCTTAAGCTTTTTCGCTGTTTTCGTGTTCGGCTGGGCGATACGAACGGCGCTCAGGCGACCGCCGCCCTTTCCAAAGGCGGGGAGACGGGATTGGTTTTCATGCGGAGAAGAGCGAAGAGGCGCGCTCGGTCGTGAAGGCGGCGCGCGCCGCGGCGTAGGCCATGTCGGTCGTAATCGCCTCGATGTTCCTGGCGGCGACGACGCGGTGGCGCTCGCCCGGCGGGATGAAGCAGTTGAACATCGGGTGGTGCTGCATGAGTATGACGACGGGCGTGCCGACCGCCGCCGCGACGTGCATCGGCCCCGTGTCGTTCGAGACGAAGACGGAGAGCAGCGCCGCCGCCGCCGCGAGCTGCGCGACGTTCAGACGGTCGAGCACGACCGAAGAGGGCGGGAACTTCTGCCTCGCCTCGCGGACGAGTTGCCGCTCCTCCGGCCCGGCGAAGATGATCGAGCGCACGGAGTCGTTGCGCTCCAGCATCCACGCGAGTTCCGCGAAGCGCTCGACGGGCCAGCGCCGGCTCGGATGGCCCGCGCCGGGGAAGAGTCCGACGAGCGGAGCATCGCCGGTGGCCTTCGCCTTGCGGAGCATCTCGGAGACGGCGCGGCTGTCCTCTTCGCGCACGGGCAGGCGCGGGACGCGCGACACTTCGCCGACGCCGAGCGGCGCGAGCACGTCGAGGTACCGGTCTATCGCGTGCTTCTTTCGGTCTTCGACGGGCGGCTGCGGCTTGAAGTTCGAGAGGTAGTCGAGCGAGCGACCGGGCCGCCGCGCGTAGAGACGATTCGACGCGCCCGAAAGGAAGCCGAGCAGGTTCGTCTCCGAGAGGCTGTGCAGGTCTATGACGAAGTCGAACTTGCGCCGTCTGACTTCGAGGACGAGCTTGCCGATCTGCCAGACCGAGAGGTGCTTCGGCCCGTCGCGCAGGGCCACGCGGTCAACCGACAGGGCCTCGTCGGCGACGCCCGCGAGTTCGACGACCGACGAGGCCGCGCCGCCCACGGCGACGGTGATGCGCGCGCGCGGGAATTTATGCCTGACGGCGGAGAGCGCGGGCAGGCTCAGCACAACGTCGCCGAGCTGTCCGAAGTCAATGACGAGGATGTTGCGCGGGTCGAGCTTCATCTGTTAAATCTCTACGCCACAAATCAAACGCAGGTTGCCGCGCGGTCGGCAAGTCGCCGCGCAAGCCGTGTTAATTCGCGAGCCGCCGCTTCGCAGTCATGTTAACATGGCCGGACAAGCTCGCCGTCCAAACCGAGGTCAGACGCGGAAGTCGCTAGGGAGTTTTTATGAACAGAGACGACGATTCGTTGCTGCGGAATTTGAAGAGGGTCACGCGGGGCCTGACCTTCATGAGCGAGTCGGACTACCCCGTCGAGCCGTTCCTCCAGGACGGCGCGGGGCAGCCCGCGCCCACGGCGCAGGACTTCGTCGCGTCGAAGAAGACGGACGCGAACGCGGGCGTGTCGGAGGTTGACTTCGACAACTTCTTCAAGGGCGCGACGCAGGAGCAGGACGGGCAGGACAGCGAGGCGCGCACGCAGGCCGCGAGATTTCAGTCGCTCGTCCGCCTGCTCCGCGACAACCTGAGCGACATCCACGTCTATCGTGTCGGCGACGTGGAGGCCGACGTGTACGTCACCGGCAGGACGAAGTCCGGGAGCCTCGCGGGAGTGACGACGAAGGTCGTCGAGACTTAGAAGTTGACGGCGGAAGGCGGGGCGCGGCAGTCAGCCGTTAACTACTGCCGCAGGCGCGGCAAGAAGAAAGCGGGAGGCGGTCAGGACACTTGCTCCTGACCGCCTCCCGCTTTCTTCTTCCTGTTACTTGCCGGAATCCTTCTTCGACTTGAGCGCGGCCTGCACGTCCGCGGGAAGGTCTGTGAAGAAGTGGTAGCCGGTCTTCTGCTCGATGTCGGCGACGGTCGTGATGTACTTCTGCCAGGGGTCATTCGCTATGCCGGAAGTGTTCGGCATGTCAACGGCGATGACGCGCGCGTTCTTGTCCGCCTGTGAGATGTCCTTGTTCTGCGGCAGCACGAGAATGATCTTCCAGCAGTCGGTCGGGACGTTGACCTTGTTCTTCTTGCCGATGGTCTTCGCCGAGCCGTAGCCGCCCGCGACGATGAAGAGCTGGTTGCCCGCCTGCGCCAGCGTGCGCGAGTAGGATTCCAGTTGCTCCCAGACGTGGCGGTTGAGGTCGGGCGTCTGCGGGAGCATGTTCGCCATACTGAAGGTCTCGGAGTTGTCGTCCTCGTTCGCCGTCCTGTCCTTCGAGTTGCAGACGTGGCCGCGGTCGAAGCCCGTGCCCGTGTAGTCTTCGGGCGTGACGTGTTTGAACCCCGCGGGCAGCGCGTCGTCGGGGTGAAAGTTGTTCTGCCGCTCCACGTCGCCGATGTCCGAAGCCTGCAAGTGCCAGCTCACCCAGTTCGGCTCGCCCTTGTCGTTGTTGTAGGAGAGGACGTACTGCGGCTTGACGACGAGAAAATTATTCTTGTTCGACGCGTCACTGGTCGCGCCGCTCGGGTCGCCGAGCGCGGCGTTGAGCTTGGCCGCGGGCGTCTTCGTCACCGTGCCTGACGGCGGCACGCCTTCCGTCACGCGACGGCTGACGTAGCGCAGCATGACGACGCCGAGGATGATGATGAAGACGATGACGATGGCCGCGACCGCCGCGGCGAAGATGAGACGGTTTCTGTTCATGCTTTTGTTTTGATGTGGCCGGTGCGGAGCGGAACCGCGGCCCGCAAGTTACAGGGGCGAGGTTCAAAGCCGTGGGGGCAGAGGCTCAGTCCCCGCCCGCCAGGATTCAACAAAAATCAAGACGCACAGCCCAACAAACGGCGGGCGGGGACTGAGCCTCTGCCCCTACAATCACGCAAAAGCTTCTAAGTTTCGCGAAGGTCGCGGCCCGTCATCTCTTCGGGCTTGTCAATGCCGAGAAGGCCGAGCATCGTCGGCGCAACGTCTTCGAGCGCGCCGTCGGCGCGGAGCTTGACGCCGAGCGAGTCCTCGTCAATCAGGTGGAAGGGCACGGGGTTCGTCGTGTGCGCCGTGTGCGGCTGGCCCGTCGTCGGGTCAATCATCAGCTCGCAGTTGCCGTGATCAGCGGTGATAATGCATCGCCCCTTCGCCGTTCGCAAGCCTTTCATGATCCATCCCAGGCAAGTGTCAACGTACTGCACGGCCTCGACGGTCTTCGCGAGGTTGCCGGTGTGGCCGACCATGTCGGGGTTCGCGAAGTTGACGATGAAGACATCCGTTTCGCCCTCCTCCAGCCCGCGCAGGATTTTGTCGGTGACTTTGAAGGCCGACATCTCCGGCATCAGGTCGTAAGTCGCGACCTTCGGCGAAGGCACGAGCAGTCGTCGCTCCGACGGAAACTCCTTCTCCGTGCCGCCGTTGAAGAAGTACGTGACGTGCGCGTACTTCTCCGTCTCGGCGAGGCGGCAGTTTCTCACGCCCAAAGAGGCGAACACATCGGCGAGGATGTTCTTGTGCCGAAGCTGCGGGAAGGCGATGGGCAGATCAAAGGTCTTGTCGTAGAGCGTGAAGCAGACGTAATCAATATCGGGGCGGTCGGGCGTCGGAAATTCGTCGAAGCCCGCGACGGCGAGGGCGCGCGTGATCTGGCGCGCGCGGTCGGCGCGGAAGTTGAAGAAGATGACGGAGTCGCCGTCTTTGATCGTCGCGACGGGCTGGCCGTCGTCGCGCGTGATGACGACGGGTTCGACGAACTCGTCGGTGACGCCGCGCTCGTATGAGCGCTTGACCGCGGCGACCGGGTCTGCGGCGCGCTCGCCCTCGGCGTTGACGAGCATACGGTAGGCGCGCTGCGTCCGCTCCCAGCGCTTGTCCCTGTCCATAGCGTAGTAGCGACCGCAGAGGGTGGCGATTTCTCCGAAGCCGATCTCTTCGAGTTTGTCTTCGAGCGCCTTGACGTAAGTGCGGGCCGAAGACGGCGGCGTGTCGCGACCGTCGAGGAAGCAGTGGACGTATGCCTGTCTGACTCCGCGCCCCTTCGCCATGCGGAGCAGCGCGTACAGGTGTTCCTGCGACGAGTGGACAAGCCCGTCCGAGAGCAGGCCCATCAGATGCACCGCGCCGCCGCGCGACTTCGCGCCGTCCAACGCCTTGACGAAGGCTTCGTTGCGGAAGAAGTCGCCCGTCTCGACCGAGTAGTCGATGCGGCGCACGTCGGTCATGATCACGCGGCCCGTGCCCATGTTCAGGTGGCCGACCTCGGAGTTGCCCATGATGCCGGCGGGCAGGCCGACGCACGTGCCCGAAGCCTCGATGAGCGTGCGCGGGTACTTCTCGCGAATCTCGTCGTAGAAGGGCATCTTGGCGAGCGCGACGGCGTTCCCCTCGCGCGCGTCGCTGTGGCCGAAGCCGTCGAGAATGATGAGCGCGAGCGGGCCTTTCTGTTTTAGCAAAACTTGTCCCCCTGAAAACTGTCTCTTCCACCTGGCGGTGGCTGCCGCCGGATTACTAACCTTTCGCCGCGCGCGCCTTCTTCGATTCCTGCGCTGCCTTGGTTCGGCGTGCAGCGTGGGGAATATCAACGACTTTACGCTTTACTACTCCCTCTTTCTTAGGCCCTAAGCAGTTCTCGCCCTTCTTCGCTCCACAAAACGGGCAATCGGTAATCTCGACCGCGAGATCGAGCGGCTTCGCTTCCTTGGCCGTCTTGGCCTTCTTGGCGCTGTTGCTTGTGCCAACCGTCTGCGGCGGGTGCTTCAGTTGGTAGAAGGCCGAGTGGCCGGGGAAGCGCGCGGCGTCGCGCAGGTCTTCCTCGATGCGGAGCAGTTGGTTGTACTTCGCGATGCGGTCGGTGCGCGAGAGCGAGCCGGTCTTGATCTGGCCGGCGTTGGTCGCGACGGCGAGGTCTGCGATGAAGGTGTCTTCGGTCTCGCCCGAACGGTGCGAGATGACCGCGGTGCGCCCGGCTGTCTTCGCCATCTCGATGCAGTCGAGCGTTTCGGTGAGCGTGCCGATCTGGTTGACCTTGATGAGAATCGAGTTGGCGACGCCGAGTTCGATGCCGCGGCGCAGGAACTCCGTGTTCGTGACGAAGAGGTCGTCGCCGACGAGTTGGAGGCGCTGACCCAGTTCGTCCGTCATCAACTTCCAGCCCTCCCAGTCGTTCTCCGCCATGCCGTCCTCAATCGAGATGATCGGGTACTGCTCCGCCCAACCCTTCCAGTACGCGACCATCTCGGCGCTCGAAAGCTTGCGCCCGTCGGACTTTTTGAAGACGTAAGCCGTGCCGTCGTAAAACTCGCTCGCCGCGGGGTCGAGCGCGAGCATGACGTTCACGCCCGCGTTGTAGCCGGCCTGCGTGACGGCTTCGAGAATCGTCTCGATTGCCTCCTCGTTCGACTTGAGGTTCGGCGCGAACCCGCCCTCGTCGCCGACGCCGGTCGCGTAGCCGCGCTTCTTCAAAACGTTCTTGAGCGAGTGGAAGATTTCCGCGCCCGTCCGCAGCGCCTCGGCGAAACTCTCGGTTCCGACGGGCACGATCATGAACTCCTGAAAGTCCACGTTGTTGTCGGCGTGCGCGCCGCCGTTGAGGATGTTCATCATCGGCACGGGAAGCGTTCGCGCGTTCGCGCCGCCGAGGTAACGATAAAGAGGAATCTCAAGGTACGAGGCCGCGGCGCGCGCCGTGGCGAGCGA
>Ga0070740_10002994_pt1 | contig 18697 bp, 18 predicted proteins | sample Coa_R2_FD_67286 | JGI IMG/M metagenome (GOLD analysis project Ga0070740, IMG submission 67286) | Surface soil microbial communities from Centralia Pennsylvania, which are recovering from an underground coalmine fire - Coalmine... | ecosystem: Environmental > Terrestrial > Soil > Unclassified ...
TGAATGCGCAGAGATCATCTGAATGCGCAGAGATCATCTGAATGCGCAGAGATCATCTGAATGCGCAGAGATCATCTGAATGCGCAGAGATCATCTGAATGCGCAGAGATCATCTGAATGTGATATGAGAGGCAGGCAAGCTGCCTCTCTACTGTATAGGTGGATTTGAGGCAAGCTCAAATCCACCATGCGCTTCGCGGCTATTGAGCCAGCCCGTAGGGCTGGCCGGGCAGCTTGCCTGCCTTTCACCTATACAGTAGAGACGGAGCTTGCCTCCGTCTCCCTCTTCCCCTCTGTCTCCGTCTCCCTCTTCCCCTCCGTCTCTACTTTTTGCCATAAACCGGCAGTAGGTTAGTCGGCAGTCCCCGGCGCCTGGTCGGCAATGGTGCCGGTGCCGCCGGTCACTTCGGCAATGATCTGCTCGTCGCTCACCTCGCCTTTGACCGTAGCTCGACCGAGGAAGAAGAGTCCCGCACCGACCAGCAGCGAGAGGACCGCAATACTGCCGATCCAGAGTATCCAGGGACCCTGGCCTATGAGCTGGGGAGCCCAGGAGTTGGTGAAGGTAGCAACCACCGCCCAGGCCATAGCGAAAGCGCCCACAACCGAACAGACATAGAACACCCAGGTGGGTGCCAGGCGCACACGCGCAAAAGTCTCTGCGAATTTGTAGCGGATCACGATCACATCCACAAACAGCACGACCATCGAGACGCACCAGATCACCGTGACCGCAGCCTGTAGCACATCGTAGACGATAGTTGCGAGATTGACCGGGTTAGAGGCCGTCAGCGGCGCCAGGATGAAAACGACGACGGTGAAAATCCCGGAGATGACGCTCTGCACCAATACAGCTACCCAGGGCACGCGGTTCCTGTTCACCTTGCTCATCACCGGTGGCAGGCGGCGGTCCAGCCCGGAGACGAACAGCAGGCGACCAAAGGAATAGTTGTACACGACCGTGTTGAAGATGAAGAAGCCGATAAAGATCACGTTCACCAGAATGCCCAGGGCGCTACCAAAGGCGCCGCCGCCGAAGCCCTTTGAAACCGCCTCCGCGATGGCCGATGGGCTGCTCTGGTCCGCCACCGGCACGGCGGTCATCACGCCAAAGGTACCCACCAGATAGGCGACCATCACGACTACAGAACCCCAGAGCAGGTAGCGTGTGATCGAGCGGATATTTTTAACCTCAACCCCCATATTCAGCGGAACTTCGATGCCGAGCAAGGCGAGAATGATCAGGGAGTAGAAGGTCAGGTTGCTGCCGTTCAGGCCCCATTTTGGCGCTGAATAGTCGACTGCCGCTGCATGCCCTCCGATTACAGAGACCAAGCCGGCGATGCCGATCAAGAGGATAGCTCCGCCATAGCAGACGAAGATTGCGTTCACGAAGTTCTGAGTTACGCGGAAGCGCAGAATCGAGAACCAGCAGGAGAAAGCAATGACCAGAACAATGACCAGCCCTTGCTGCCAGGGAGCCGCCAGCCAGCTATTGGCGCTGTTGATCTGCGTGCCCAATTGCTGGATCAGGGAAACCACGACATCTCCCGTCGCGATCATCACCAGCACACCGGGCCACCAGGCGCAGAAACCACCGAAGAAGCCCCAGAACGCGCCAAAAGCTTTAGTCGTCCAGACATAGATCGAGCCTTCGCCGGGGAACATCAGGCCCAACTGGCCGGTCACGATGGCACCGGGAATGAGGAACGTGATGAAACCGAGTATCCAGTAAACATACCCTGCCGGGCCGGCTCCAGATGCCACGACGGGCGCGTTGGTGATGAAGAGGACGATTGCAACGAAAATAGCGACCATATCGAAGGAATTCAAGACTTTGGGGAGAATGCCTCCTGCGATCCGCTCTGAGCGCAGAACCTCGCCTCCCCCGCCGCTCTCTGCAACTGTTGCCATAAAGTGAAACCTCCAGGTACTCTTCCCGTGAAGCGCACGGACAGGCCCACCCGCTTCGCGGATGACACGACAGTTTTCCTGATTCGCATAAATGGAGAGGATGAAGTTGAGTTTCCCTCCTTTCTCCCGGATCTGGCCGGGATGCCTGAGGTACTGATACTGATGGGACGCCAGTGTTTGAGACGATACTCAATAATAGAGTTTTTTGGCGGCAGAAGTCAAGGGTATAGCGGCCTCGCCAAATGTGGGAAGCGCTATCTGCTTGCCTCAGCACATCCAGGTCGCGTTAAATCAGCCTGCGTTCGCGGGCGAGGTTGGCCGCTTGGGTGCGGTTCTCGGCGTGCAGTTTGCTGAGGATATTCGAGACGTGGTTTTTGACCGTGCCCTCGGCCAACGTGAGCCGTTCGGCGATTTCGCGGTTGCTGGCCCCGGCGGCCAGGAGCTTGAGAACCTCGATCTCCCGGCTGCTCAATTCCTCGTCGAGGGGGGTGCCGCCCGACCCGGTGGGCACGCGGCCCTTGCGCCCGAAGTCCATCAACAACTTGCTGGCGACGCTGGGCTGGATGAACGGCTCGCCGGCATGCACCTTGCGAATCGTCTCGGCCAGTTCGGTCGCGGGCACATCTTTGAGCAGATAGCCCATCGCCCCGGCCTTCACAGCCTCGAAGACGTAATCCTCGTAATCGAAGGTGGTGAGAATGATGATGCGCGCACCTGGATAGGCTGTAGTAATGGCGGCGGTGGCCTGCACGCCGTTCTGGCGCGGCATCTGAATATCCATCAGGACAATATCAGGTCCCTGGCCCCGGCGCTGCAAATCCGCGTAAGTTCTGACCGCCTCCTCGCCATTGCTGGCCTCAGCCACAACCTGGAAGCCTGGTTCCAGTTCCAGCACGGTATGCAAGCCCTGGCGCATTAAGGTCTGGTCCTCGCATAAGAGAATACGAATGAGGTCCGACATATCTCCTGCCCTCTCCGCTACATGCTACGGGCGTTGATTTGATAAATCTCAACTTCACTATGACTGATCGAGAGAGAAATGTCAAATTACCTGCCGCAAGCGGCATTCCCATTCTCCTCTCCACCTTTATCGCTGAGAATTTTGCCGGTTGAGGTAGAAAAATTTTTCTACCTCAACCCCCTTCGAGGGGAGGGTGGGAAAGGCGGGGGCAGGCGCGAGGGATGGGAACAGGCCGGCAGAAGGTGCCTCGACAGGCGGCAATTTCTATGTTAGACTCTGGTGAGACAAAACATACTGGTAGGGAAAGGCCGAGAATTGGGGAGAACTCTCAAGGAGCGATGACGCAAACACAGGACACGCAGGATACCCGGAACGGACAATACCCACAGGACACCCGGCTGGCCGGAGATACGGAGAGCGATGCCCGGCTGGTCGCGGCAGCCGAAAGCCTCCTCTTTGTTTCTGGCCGTCCACTCGAATATACCGAACTTCGCAAGCTGCTCGACGTCGATGATGCTGGTCTGGCACGCGTGCTGGAGACCCTGGCGAGGCAGTTGGAGGGCCAGGGACGCGGCATTCGTCTGCAACGCCTGGGCAGCCAGGTGCAACTGGTAACTGCCCCAGAGAATGCGCGCTATATCGCGGCCCTCCTGGGTTTGCCGATGAGCGCGAAACTGACCAGCGCGGCGCTGGAAACACTGGCTGTGATCTCCTATCGCCAGCCGATCACGCGCGCCCAGATCGAGGCGGTGCGCGGCGTCAATAGCGACCGCGCGTTGGCCAGCCTGATCCAGCACGGCCTGGTGGCCGAGGTTGGGCGCGCCCCGACTGTGGGCCGCCCGGCGCTTTTTGCTACCACGCCGGAGTTTTTGCAGCAATTTGGCCTGACCACCCTGGATGAACTGCCATACGTCGAGCAGATGGCCCGGGAGGATCAGAACGGCCATCAGAAAGGGAATCACAATGTCCCCACGGACGCTGTACAACCGGAGATGCCCGGCATGAGAGCAAAGGAGGAATAATGCGCCTCGGACGCCACATGCCCATCAGTATCGGACACCTGAAGGCCGCTGAAATCGCGCAGCGCATCGGGTGCGACGCTATTCAAATCTTCGCGAGCAATCCCACAGGCTGGACGCCTACGAATGGCGGCGAGGACGGCTGCATCGCCTTCGCGGAGGCGGCGCGCGCCCGCAATCTCGTCCCGGTGGTTCTGCATGCGCCCTACTTAATCAACCTGGCCGCGCCGGATGAGGCCAACCGGGAAAAATCGATCGCGCTCCTGCGCTGGACCCTGCAACGCGGGGCGCTGCTCGGCGCCTCCTCCGTCGTCTTGCATGTCGGCAGCCATAAGGGCGCGGGCGTGGAGGCTGGCGTGGAGCGTGTTGTCACGGCAATCGAGCAGATTCTGCCAGAGACGCCGCCAGAGGTTCTGCTGCTGCTCGAAAATAGCGTGGGGGCCGGTAATACGCTGGGGGGAGACTTTGAGGACCTGGCAACTATCCTCGAACACCTGCCGGGATACGCCGAACGCCTGGGCGTTTGCCTGGATACGGCCCATCTCTGGGGCGCAGGCCACGACATCTCCACCCGCGCATCCGCGTTGGAGGTCCTGCGCCATTTCGATGAGCAGATTGGCCTGGAACGCCTGAAGGTGCTGCACCTGAACGACACCGAGAAGGCGCTGGGCGGCCATCGCGACGTACACACGCGCGTGGGCGAAGGCGTGATCGGTGAGGAGGGCCTGCGCACCCTGCTCTGCGATCCCCGCCTGGCTTCGGTCGTGGTTCTCTTAGAAACGCCCATCAAGACGAACGAGCAGGGCAAAGAGGACTGGGAGCACGATCAAGCGCACCTGGCGCGCGTCAAGGCCCTGATGCAGCCGGCCCAAACTGCCTCATAAGTCTTGTTTTGTTCGGCGAAAAACTATGCTATAATTAGAGCCGCCTGGTGCTTCTCATCGCGTTATGTGAAGCCGCGCAGCCGCCTGGGGAGGGCGTTGCCGGCGAATAACCACATTTCGCGTGTTTGAAAAGAATGAGCCGGTATATTAGCCTTTTTGGGCGTTTTTTATTACGGGATCATCACCTTTCATCCTATCCGGCTAAAAAAGCAGAGGCTCCCGGAGGGGCGCAGAATGTCTATAGGAAAGATCGTCAAATCGGATTCGCATATCAGCTATATCTGCCAGATTCACGGGCCACGCGAGGTCGAGATCGAGCCGGTCCCGGCTGATTACGCTTTCGGACGCTTTGTGCGCGTCGCCATTCGCTCCGAGCAGGAGGACGACGAGCAGAAGCTGATGGACCGGGCGCTGGGCATCGACTATGCGCCCAGGACCTACGCGATCGGCGTGATCTATGATACGATCCTGCAAAATCCGGCCTTTGGCTCGCTGGGACCGCGCCTGTCGAACGAGACGCAGGTTGAACTGTTCTCGCCCGACTACGTCTCAGAGAAGGCTGTGCTGATCTATATTATGGTCCTCGGCATGCTGGTGCAGCAGCTCACGCCGGAGGGCCATTTCGAGATCCTCTCGGTCGCGCACGGCGTGCCGCCGCTTTCCCTGGAACTGGACAGCGAGATCGAAACCATGAGCGACGAGGAGGTGCGCGCGTTTCATCTTTTCAGCGACCAGCCCGACGAGGAGCCATATCTGCACATGGGCTACGTGCCACATATCATCGCCCAGCGCAACAGTCTGCTGCCACTGGTGACGCTGCATATCATTGATCAGCTTGAGAGGCTCTTCCCGCGCAATCTCTCGCTGCTCTCGATCGTCAAACGAAACTTTGCCTGGCGGCTGAAAGTAGAGACCACAGGGTAATTATGAGATCCGTATTCGTGCGAATTTCGTAAAGGAGATCTGGCTATGCTTGAACCGAATACCGCGCGCACACGCTTCAAACCTGTGGGCATCACCAAAGGTCCCGGCGAGAATACGCACGAATACACCTTTGTCTCGCGCGACGACGAGCAGCGCCTGAAAAACGGCGAGTACGTTTATTACGAACTGGACGTGCCCAATGAGCTCACGCAGACCGCGACGCGCCAGCGTGTGCTTGGGCGCATCATGAAACGCGTGCCCCTGCAGCTCTATCCCGACACCTTCCTGGCCGAGCCGGAGATTCCCCCGGACCAGGTGGCGGCGCTGGTCGGCTATGACGCGCGCTCGAACGACCTGTTTGAACTGCACGTCGCGATCATGGGCTACTTCGATCCCGAAACCGGCTCGTTCATCAACCCCTGGATTCCGCCGCAGTCCGGCAAGCAGATCTACCTGGCCGACGACGAGATGCTCTCGACGATCCTCAGTCGCAAGAGACGCGGGCAGCCGGGGTCCGCCACCATCGGCTCGCTGCTCACGCGCCCGCCGGACGCCGTGCCGGTGGTGCTCTCGGTCAAGGACGTGGTCAGCACCCATCTCGCCATCATCGCCAGCACGGGCGCGGGCAAGAGCTACCTGGCGAGCGTGCTGATCGAGGAACTGATGCAGCCAAACAACAAGGCATGCGTGCTGATCGTCGATCCACACGGAGAGTATAGCACGCTCGACCAGCTTGCCAACTTCCCTCAGTTCGCCGAGCAGGGCAACGGGCGTGGCGCGGGCTACCAGGCCCAGGTGCGTATCTACAAGCCCGAGCAGGTCAAGGTGCGCGTCTCCTCGCTTAACATGGGCGATATGCGCCACCTGCTCTCCGAAATGACCGAGAAGCAGCAATACCTGCTGGGCCGCGCGCTGCGCAAGGTGCAGAACGATCATCACGGCACGCCCTGGACCACCGAGGATCTCAAGAAGGCCATCAAGGCCGTCTCGAAATCGAAGAACGACGAGGATGGCGAGGGCGCGGACGACTCCAGCACGGTTCACGCGCTGACCTGGCGCATCGAGGACCGCTTCGAGAACAGCTTTACCTTCGATGACTTCCAGCACCTGGACCTGCCGGAGATCTTCAAGCCAGGCCAGTGTACCGTGCTCCAGCTCAACGAGGTGGACGAACGCGACCAGCAGGTGGTCGTTGCCACGCTGCTGCGCCGGCTCTACAAGGCCCGGATGGACACCGAGCGCGGCAAGGTTCACTCCGGCGAGTTCTACCTGCCCTATCCGGTCTTTGTGCTGCTGGAGGAGGCGCATCACTTCGCGCCCGGCGGCGTCGATGTGGTCTCCACAGCCATTCTCAAGCAAGTGCTGGCTGAGGGACGCAAATTCGGCATCGGCGTTGGCCTGATTAGCCAGCGGCCCGGCAAGCTCAACGCCGACGTGCTCAGCCAGTGCCAGACGCAGTGCATCATGCGCATCGTCAACGAGATCGACCAGAAGAGCGTCGCGGCAGCCATCGAAGGCGTCGGGCGCGACCTGCTGGACAACCTGCCGGCGCTCTCCAAAGGCCAGGTCATCATCGCCGGGGCCGCCGTCAATACGCCGGTCATCTGCCGCGTGCGCACCCGCATCACCAAACACGGCGGCGAGAGCAAGGACGCGCCCGATATGTGGCAGAAGTACTTCGCGCCCGAAGCCCAGGAGAGCCGTCGCCGCAACGAAGCGCCGCTGAACGGAAATCAGGGATTTAATCTGCTGCGCTAGTTTCAATCCCTCAAGGGAGACGAAAGGGCAACCTGGTCAGGGTCGCTAGCCACAGGATGAAGTATGCTCCTGATTCCTGAAATAATCAAGCGGAAATGTACTTAGGGTTCTACCAAAATCGGGTGCTGGCTTCCATCTCTCGTCCAACGAGGGAAAGGGCTAACTGTTAACCATTGAAAGTGAGTGGAACCTGTATCAGAGATATATTTATTGTATGAGCCACCGCATATTACTCATCATCATGGGCTTCGTCGCGCTTCTTGCGTGGGGCGGGCTGCTGCTCTTCACGCGCTTTATCGCGCCGACCGGCGTGCCGTCTTTTCTTGGCTTCTTCAGTCTGCTCGGCGCTGGTCTGCTCTGCACATTCACCCCGCTGATCTACCTGGTCGCACGCCTCATCCTGGCCGCGCGCAGCAGCCGGCCCACGCTCGGTCAGTCCACCCGCCAGGCCGGCCTGATCTCCGCCTGGATCATCTTCAACCTGCTCCTACGCCTCCAGCATAGCTGGAGCATTTTTACCGCTATCGTCAGCTTCGGCATCATCGTCGTAATCGAATTTCTGGCCTTAAGCTGGCAATAACCGCGCTGCATTGACAGAAATCGTTCTTTATGCGCTATGCCTCTCCCCTGATATCGATGTAAGGGGAGCAAGCAGGCGCTTCCCACGCCAGGGGAATGAGCAATTCATAGAACTTCTTTGCTATCGGACTGTACAACGAAGTGAAACATGCAGTATACTCTATGGCGATGAGGCATGTGGTCGCGTAGCGGTTCCCTTTGGGGATGCCGGAAGGAGTAGCAGCCAATGGTTAATCAGCCGGAAAAGGATACGCAGGGAGTACAGACGCCCTCGCGCAAGCTTGTGTTGCCCGCGCCCCCCGACGAGGGACTGTATCGACAGCGTTTTTCCTCTCCTCGCCCTGAACCGCCCATTGACCGGCAAACCTCGTCCACCTCTCACAATGTCTTCACCAGGCTCTTCCGTCTCTGGCGCAAAGATCCCGCCTATGCCGTTCTCTCACTGGCGATTGCGCTGGTCGCCCTTGCCTCGCTCGTCTTTGTGGCGCTAGGCGCGAACGCAATTCTGGGCAGCAACAGCGGGCAGACCTGGAGCAGCGCGCAGACAGAGCATCCGCCCGCGCTGACGCCCGTTGGTACGGTTGACAACAGTCCTACCTTTCCCACGCCCGGCAGCAACAAGGGCAGCAGCAGCAGCAGCCAGCCGCACGGAGGACCGACGCCAAGCCTGCAACCCAGTCCAGTAGGCGATCAGGGCACGCTGAGCGTCCAGATCGTTAGCATCCCCGATGTCGTCCACAATAACACACGCGTGCGCGTGGTCGTGCAGACCAGCGAGCCGGGAGTCAGTGTCCGCCTTCAGGTGAACTACGATGCCGCGCCTTTCTTCTACACCAGCGGCGGGCACACCACCGATGGCAACGGCAACGCCGCCCTCACCTGGAACGTGCGCGTCTTCGGCTTCAACGGCAACGGCGTACAGGCCACCGTCGTCGTCATCGCCACCGACCGCCAGGGCCAGCAGGCAACCTCCCAGCCTGCAACGGTGATGGTGACGGGATAGCCGCCCTGCTTTCCGTTCCCTCTTGTTCCTGGTGATTTTTTGCCTCAGCGGTGCGTATAATTAGAGAGATTTTTCGGTGCCGGCTGCTCGCTTTTCTTATTCTCTTTTGAAGGATGTTCAGTGCATGACACAGACAGATGAAATTCGCCAGGTGCAGGAGATGGCGCGCGCAGTGCGTCAGAGCGTGAGTCGCGTGATCGTGGGCAAGGAAGAGATCATCGATCTGCTGATGGTCGCGCTGCTCTGCGAGGGGCACGTGCTTTTTGAGGATGTGCCGGGCATCGGCAAGACCACCCTGGCAAAGTCGCTGGCCCGCTCCCTGGGCTGCTCGTTCCAGCGCATTCAGTTTACCCCCGACCTCTTACCTTCGGACATCATTGGCATTACTTATTATAATCAGAAGCTCGGCGAGTTCGAGTTCCGGCCCGGCCCGCTGCTCTCGCAGGTCGTGCTGGCGGATGAGATTAACCGCGCCACGCCGCGCACGCAGTCCGCGCTGCTGGAGGCGATGGAGGAGCGGCAGATCAGCGTGGAGCGCGAGACGATGCCGCTGCCCCGGCCCTTTATTGTGATCGCGACGCAGAATCCTATCGAGCTGGAGGGCACCTTCCCCCTGCCGGAGGCGCAGCTTGACCGCTTCCTGATGCGCCTGCGCCTGGACTATCCCAGCCAGTCGGAGGAGCGCCTGATTTTGCAGCGTTTCCGCGAGAATCAGCCGCTGCAGGAGCTCAGGCCGGTGCTACTGGCGGAGCATCTCAGGATCTTGCAGGGAATGATTCGCCGGGTGCGCGTCGATCCGAGCATCGAGGCATATATCGTTGACCTGGTGCGCGCCACGCGCAATCACAATGGCATCGAACTGGGCGTCAGCCCGCGCGGCACGCTGGCTCTGTATCGCGCAGCCCAGGCGTTCGCGGCCATTCATGGACGCGCCTATGTGATTCCCGACGATGTGAAGCATCTCGCCAGGCCGATTCTCTCCCATCGCATGCTGGCGACCAGCCAGACGCGCCTGCATGGAAAGATCATGGAGCAGATTATTGATGATGTGTTGCATAGTGTGCCCGTGCCGGTTGAATCATGAGTAGACGATGGTATGTCGCCTGCGCCGCGCTCATTCTGCTCGGCCTGCTCGTCCGCCAGCCGCTGCTGCTGGTCGTGGCCCTGCTGAGCCTGCTTGTGCTGCTGACCGCCGATATCTGGGCGCGCTACTGCCTGCACGATCTGCGCTTCGCTCGCAAGCTGAGCGAGAGCCGCGTCCTCTTTGGCGAGGAGGTGACGCTCTCGTTTGTGGTCGAGAACGCCAAACTGCTGCCCCTGCCCTGGCTGGAGGTGGAGGACACGGTGCCGCGCGCGCTGGCTCTCCAGGGTCGCCAACTGCGCATCCAGGCCAGCACCAACCGGGCGGTACTGGAAAACCTCTTCAGCCCGCGCTGGTATGAGCGCATTACGAGACGCTACACGGTCACGTGCAACGCGCGCGGCGTGCATACGTTCGGCCCAACCAACATTCGCAGCGGCGACCTCTTTGGCTTTGTTGAGCGCAGCGAGACCTTGCAGGACCGCCAGTACCTGATCGTCTACCCGCTGGTCGTGCCCCTGAGCAGCTTCCGCCTCCCCGCGCGCTACCCCTTTGGCGATCGCAGAGCGCCGCGTCGCCTGCTGGAAGATCCCTCGCGCGTGATCGGCGTGCGCGATTATGTGTATGGGGACGACCTGCGACGCGTCCACTGGAAGGCCACTGCCCGCTTGATGGAGCTGCAGAGCAAGGTCTACGAACCCACCACAACCTATACGCTGGTAACGTTCCTGAACGTAGTCACCCAGCTCGACATCTACTACGGCATCCATCCTGAATTACAGGAGCTCTCCATCTGCGCCGCCGCCTCGGTTGCCGACTGGGCCTTGAACGAGGGCTATGCGGTCGGGCTGTACGCGAACAGCATTATGTATATGCCCGAACTCGGCATGCAGTTACCGGAGAAGCAAGATCAAAATGCGAGCAATCAGGAGGCCGCGCGCGAAACGCTGGCCGAGCAGCTCAAGCGCCGGCGCATCCTGATTCCCCCGGCCAGCAACGAGGAGCAGCGCAAACGCATCATGGAGGCGCTGGCCAGAGTTCAGGGCTTCTTCGGCAGTTCGATCGAGGACCTGATTCAGCAGGAGCGAACCCATCTGCCCGCCGGCGCGACGGTGGTGGTGATTACCGGTGTGATCAGCGATCCCCTGCTCGACATTCTGAGCCGTCTGAAACAGGCCGGGCACGCCGTCACGATTCTGATGGTGGGGAATCAGCCTGTGGCGAACCGCCTGGCCGGCATCCCGGTCTATCATCTCGGCGGCGAGGAGACCTGGCAGGAGATCAGCGCGTGTTATAATTTGCCTGAGGGTGCAAACGGGTCTGAGCAGCAAAAGGAGGTCGTTCAGGCCAGCAGTTTCCACCTTTAGGAGCAGCGATGAGGGATGTGAGCGATCAAGAGGCCAGCAACGCCGGGCGCGAGAATGATGAACTGAACGAATTTGATGTGGAGATCAGCGATCTACCACCTGACAAACGCAGCCATTTTCTACTTCTCAAGCTGGCAAACGTCAGGAGGCGCGGGCGGCTGGCAGCGCAGGCTTTTGCACACCTGATTCTCCACGCCTTTGCCGCGAGCCGCGCCAGCAGCGCCCAAGAGGAGGCGCGTGAGGACGAGCAGTTTGCGCTCGAGATCAGCGACCTGCCCCCGAGCTCGCGCAGCCACTATCTCTTGCTGAGGCTGTCCGCGCTGAGGGCACGCGTGCGCGCGCTTCTCCCTTTCTTTCCGCGCCCTGCGAGTCAACAACGCGCGCCCCTCACGCGCACGCAGCGCCGGGTGAGGATTGGGCGGGCGCTGACCACGCTCGGACTCTGCGCCGCGCTCCTGGTGCTGCTCGCCGGCAACGTACCCGATCTGCGCACGCGCTTTTTGACCCTCTTTCAAGCGCCCGCGCCGGCCGCCACATCTACCTCCACCTACTCCTCAATCTCCATCCTTCCCATTGGCAAGGGCCAGGGCGTGCCAATTATTGTTGAGCGGCACGGCCTGCCGGGGAGTCCGGCCCAGGGCACGCCCGGACCCCTGCCGGCAGTCTGTCCACAGGCCAGCAACCTGCAATCGTTCATGACGCCGCTCGATCCGCCCGGCGTGGGAGGCGGGCCAATCTGGCTCACCGGCTTCGTCGGTCCCACCGCCGCTCTGGTCGATCTGCAGCCCCTCGACACCTCGCTCTCTTCCCCACCGGGACAGAAGATCGGCTGGTACGAGGGAATCACGGTCTTTATCCAGCGAGGATTCAGCGGAATAATTACGCTGCGGGGACTGAGCCAGGAGCCTGGTGGACAGGTGTTCTTTGCCAGCAATAACGTCCTGAACTTCAGCGATGCTATGGTCCTGGACTCCAGTACCTTTCACCTGGAGAACGTGCCGAACGGCTCAGAGTGGCAGGTCACTTCGATCAATCTCATCGTCCCCTTTGCCGGCTGCTACACCCTGGAAGCCGCGTGGCCGGGCGGCTCCTGGTTCGCATACTTCGCGGCGGGAAGCTGAGGCGCTAGGTATATGGCACCCAATCTTCCGCCAGGGGAATCTCCGTGAGCTTCTTGCGCGGCGGCTCCTCTTCGTTGGAGGGCGCGACGAGCGGGGTATCGCTGGGGCGCAGGCGCAGCAACGCCTCCAGTTCCGCCTGCTTGTACAGGCGCTGGCGTTTAATGCCCTGCTTATAGCTTTTTAGCAAGCCCCTGCTGACATAGGCGTACAGGGTAGCCGTTTTGACTCCCAGCAGGCGGCTGGCCTCTTCTCCATCCAGATATTTTTCGCCATCTAACTCAATCATGCTGCCTCTCCGATTGCGCCGCGCTCACAGCCTGTTCTCTTCTTTCAATGATAGGAATTCCCGGCTCGTTTGTCAACAGGGAAAGCCCTCTCCGTCAATATAGGCCGGGGGCTTGATTACTATATTTAACTTATCTATAATTGTCATAATAGCATAATGAAAAGCGGAGGGACCCATGAGAAGAACGCTCAAAAGACACTCCTATCTCCTCTCGATGGCGCTATGTCTGGCAATCGTGCTCACCTTTATCTCAGCAGCCACATCGTTCGCGGCCCCGGCCAGCACGTGGGTGGGTGTGACGACGAGCACAGCGAACGTGCGCACCGGTCCCACGACCGGCGCGGCGCGCGTGGCGACGTATGGCGCGGGCACGCACGTCACCGTCTACGCAAGCGTGCGCGGCCAGGTCGTCTGGGGAGGAATCTCCACCTGGTATCGCATCTCCAGTCTCAGCAGCGCGCCGCGCTATATCTATGGGGCGCTGGTGGTCCATGCAAGTAGCGGGAGCAGCGGAGGTACGCCGTCCGCGCCCTCTGGCCAGGGCAAGGTGATCGTCGTCAACCGCGCGAACAATGTCCAGCGGCTGTACGCCTATCAGAACGGGAAGCTAGTCTTTACCGCCCCTGTGACTACGGGGAGCCTCTATCTGCAAACCTTCCTGGGAACCTGGCACATCTATCGCAAGCTGCAAAATGTCTGGTTCCACTCGCCCTGGCCCAAAGGCTCTCCCTACTACTACGCGCCCGTCTTTGTCCACTACGCGATGGACTATGATGGAGCGTTGTTCCTGCACGACGCCACCTGGCGCGGGATCTTTGGTCCCGGCACCGACCGGCGGCACTACGATCCCAAGCTTGGCTGGACGGATGGCTCGCACGGCTGCATCGAGATGTCGCTGAGCAGCGCGCAATGGCTCTACAACTGGGCGGGCATCGGCACGACCGTCAAAGTCATCGATTAAGCGCAACAGAGAAAAAATCCAGCCCGGCGCGCCGGGCTGGATTTTTTCTGTCCGTCTTGAGCGGTATTACATCATACCCATGCCGCCCATGCCACCCATGCCGGCAGCAGCGGCATTCGCCCCTTCTTCCTCGGGCGCATCGGTAATCAGCGTATCGGTGGTCAGGAACATGCTGGCGATACTGGCAGCGTTCTGCAAGGCCGAACGCGTCACCTTGACCGGATCGATAATGCCGGCCTTGAGCATATCGACGTATTCGCCCGTCAGCGCGTCGAAGCCCGTACCACGTGGAGCTGAGGCGACATAGCTGGCCACGACCGAGCCATCCTTGCCGGCATTGATGGCGATCTGGCGCAGCGGCTCCTCAAGGGCGCGGCGCAGAATATTCAGCGCGGTCCGCTCCTCGCCCTCCGCAACCTGAACCTTGTCCAGCGCGGGGATCGCGGCCACCAGGGCCGAGCCGCCGCCGGGGATAATGCCCTCTTCGATCGCAGCGCGCGTGGCGGAGAGCGCATCCTCGACGCGATGCTTCTTCTCCTTCAATTCAACCTCAGTCGCGGCACCGACCTTAATCACGCCGACGCCGCCGGCCAGCTTGGCCAGACGCTCCTGCAGCTTCTCGCGGTCATAATCGCTGGTCGTCTCCTCGATCTGCGCGCGAATCTGGCTCACACGGGCCTGAATGGCCTCGGGCGAACCGGCGCCCTCGACGATCGTCGTATACTCTTTAGTCGCAGTCACCGTGCGCGCGCGGCCAAGATCGCGCAGGGTAGCGCTGTCCAGCTTCAGGCCGGCCTTTTCGGTAATCACGCGCCCGCCGGTCAGAATCGCGATATCCTCCAGCATGGCCTCGCGGCGGTCGCCGAAGCCGGGAGCCTTCACGCCCAGCACATTGAAGTTGCCGCGCATCTTATTCACCACCAGGGTTGCCAGCGCCTCGCCATCGATATCCTCGGCGATGATCACCAGCTCCTTACGCCCGGTCTGAACCACCTTCTCAAGGATGGGCAGGATATCGGCAATCGCGCTGATCTTCTTGTCGGTGATCAGGATAAAGGGATTATCCAGCTCGGCCTCCATGCGCTCCGTGTTAGTCGCCATGTAAGGCGTGATGAAGCCGCGATCGAACTGCATACCCTCGGTATACTCGCGCTCCATCGCCAGGCTGCGCCCCTCCTCGACCGTAATCACGCCGTCTTTGCCGATCTTCTCCATCACCTCGGCGATCATCTGGCCGATTTCGGGATCGGCGGCAGAGATCGCGGCCACCTGGGCGATCTCCTCCTGGGTGTCGATCGGCTTGCTCATCGTCTTAATCTCAGCAATGACTGCCTCGACGCCTTTCTCCAGGCCGCGACGCAGGATCATCGGGTTCGCCCCGGCGGCCAGGTTCTTCAGGCCCTCGGTAATGATCGACTGGGCGAGGACGGTCGCGGTGGTTGTGCCGTCGCCGGCCACGTCGTTGGTCTTGGTCGCAACCTCCTTGAGCAACTGCGCGCCCATGTTCTCAAAGGGATCGGGCAGGTCAATATCGCGTGCAATGGTCACACCATCGTTGGTGATCGTTGGAGCGCCGAACTTCTTATCCAGCACGACGTTGCGGCCCTTTGGTCCCAGCGTCACTTTCACAGCGCCGGCCAGCGTATCCATGCCCTTCTTCAGGGAGGCGCGCGCCTGCTCGTCAAATTGTAGTCTCTTAGCCACGAAACATACTCCTAAACATCTGTAGTGGAGATGAAAGAGTAGCAATCATTTGCTACTCAACAATACCCATAATGTCGCTTTCGCGCAGGATCAAATACTCTTCGCCGTCCTGCTTGATTTCGGTGCCTGCGTACTTTGCAAAGAGCACGCGCTGGCCAACCTGGATCTCAGGGGTCACGCGCTTGCCATTATCCAGCACTTTGCCGGGACCAACGGCCAGAACTTCACCCTCCTGGGGCTTCTCTTTTGCAGTGTCGGGCAGAACGATGCCGCTTTTCGTCATCATCTCGCCGGACAGGGCCTTGACCAGAATGCGGTCGCCCAGCGGCTTGATCTTTACGCTGACTGTTGTCATTCTCAAATCTCCCATGTAGTTCTTTTCTTTAGTACGAATGGGATGGAGATTCCTCGTCCCCTTTTAGCACTCTCAGCGGGAGAGTGCAAACCTGCTATATTCTACACCAAAGCCGGCGGGGCCGCAAGGGGATTTTGAGGAGGAATCGGGGGTATGGTTGTTGCGAGATATGGGCTTGCTAAAAAACATGGTATACTGTGCCAGAGTTAACGACGACATATCACAAGAGGACTTTCTGGAATATGAGCATTGATAAGACGGCTGCGCGCCAGCGCGCGTATGAACTGGCTCAGCGCATGCTGCCGAGCGGCGATTTCGCCGGTTTCTTCGATGCCGTGTACGCCACGGCTGGAGGTGACGCAAACTGGGTGCCCTGGGCCGATTTGCAGCCGCACCCGGTGGCGCTGGCCTGGCTTGAGCGGCAGAACGTGCAGGGCGAGGGCCGGAGCGCGCTGGTCGTCGGCTGCGGTCTGGGGGATGACGCAGAGGAGCTCGCCGGGCGCGGCTTCCACGTCACAGCCTTCGACGTCTCTCCCAACGCCATCGCCTGGTGCAAGCAGCGCTTCCCCGCTTCGTCCGTCAATTACCAGGCCGCCGATCTCCTGAACGCACCTGCCGCGTGGAGCCAGGCATTTGACTTCGTGCTGGAGGTCTACACCATCCAGGCCCTGCCCCGCGAACTGCGCACCCGCGCCATCGCCGGCATCGCGCAATTTGTCGCGCCTGGCGGTCAACTGCTGGTCGTCTGCCGGGGACGGGAGCCTCAGGAAGATCCCGGCACCCTACCCTGGCCTCTCACACGCGCCGAGCTGGCTCAATTCGAGCAGAACGGCCTGCGCGAGGTATCGTTTGAGGATGTAAGAGACGAGGATGGGAGACATTTCAGAGCATGGTACGAGAGATGAAGCATGAATCTCATTACCGAGGTTTATCTTGAGCAGCAGCCTTTCTGGCCTCCTGCCGGAAAACATATACTCGCCCAGTACGATGACGCCTCGATCGTCGTTTATCAGGCGTATCGGCCCGCGATCGGGCATTTCGCGGCCCGGCATGGCTACTTTGGCGGTGAGTTCTCTTTCAGCCGCATGAGCTGGATCAAGCCCAACTTTCTCTGGATGATGTACCGAAGTGGCTGGGGACGCAAGGATGGACAGGAGGTGACGCTGGCTGTGCGTATTCAGCGCGCAGGCTTCGATGAGCTATTGCGCCTGGCCGTGCCCTCGACCTATCAGAAGGATCGCTATAGCAGCGAGGCCGAGTGGAAGCGAGCGGTGGAAGAATCGCAGGTGCGTGTGCAATGGGACCCCGATCACGACCCGTCCGGCGCGCCGCTCGCTCGCCGCGCAATTCAGCTTGGGCTGCGCGGCGAGGTTCTGGCCCGCTATGCTCGCGAGTGGATTGTCCAGATCGAGGATATCTCGGATTTTGTAGCGGAGCAGCGCGAGCATGTGCGTGGGGATTACGCACAATTGATCGTTCCCAGGGAGCGCGTTTATCCCTCCGCGAGATAATTCTGCTTGATGCTATTGATATGATGCAGTTCATGCCCGGCGATGATATACACTGCGGCGCGCACGCTGAGCGCATGCCCGCTGGCCGTGCCGCTTCTCTGCCACGCCTCGTCGTCGAAGCTGTTGAAGAGAGCGAGGGTGGCCAGGCGCGCGGCAGTAAACTCTTCAAGCAGGTCCGCGATACTGCGCGCGTTGGCGCCTGAGTACTGGACATAGGGGTCTTGCTCGAAAGAAGGCAGCGGGGTGGGATCATTTCTGGCGATGCGCAGGGCGCGATAGGCAAAAATCCGTTCGGTATCCGTCACATGGCCCAGAATCTCCTTCATCGTCCATTCTCCCGGAGCGCAGGGAGTGGTGAGTTTCTCCTCGGTCTGTGCCAGAAAGAGATCTTTCGCCCTCTGCATATTTTCGCGTAAATGGACGAGCACAAGGCCGTCGTTGGGCAGCAGATCGATATACGCGCTTGTGTATGGAACATATTCGCCCTCGGCAGGCTTCTGGATCTTTTTCGCGAACAGAGTTGCCATGAGTAGTGATCCTCCTGAGTACAGATTGAGGCGGGCAGAGGGTGCAAAGCGGCCTCATTTTGCTAAGCGTAGCCGTTGCGCTTTCAGGCAAACAAGAGCCAATTGCAGCGCGTATGCCCATCCAATTGGCGGCTGGCAGGAAGCAATCCGGCGGGAAAAATCAGACCGCGCTGGGGAAGGAGACGGTAAAGATCGTCTGGCTGCCAGGCTCGCTGCAAGCGGTCAGCAAACCTTTGTACGCCTGGGCGATGGATATGGCGATCGAGAGGCCGAGGCCGGTACCTGGAACGGGGGCGTTTGCAGCGTTATGCGCGTTTTCGCCGCGATAGAAGCGATCGAAGATATGCTCAAGGTCGCCAGGGGCTATGCCTGGACCATAATCGATCACCTGGAGCCGGGCGTGCTGGTCCTGTTTATCCAGCAGGAGCAGGACCTTCTTCTGCTCGCCGGCGCAGCCATACTTGATCGCGTTATCCAGCAGCACCAGCAGCATCTGCTTGATCTGTTCGCCGTTGGCGAGGATGCGCAGGCGATCCTGGGTGGTCAACTCCAGAGAGATCTTGCAGTCGGCGGGCGCACTCTTCCTGGTCTGCTGAAGGCACTCGATCGCCGTATCGACGAGATCAATCTGCTCGACTTCGGGAATCTGCCCCTCGTCCAAGCGCGCCAGCGTGAGCAGGCTATTCACCAGGTCACTCATGCGCTCCGCTTCTTTCTTCATCAGGCCGAGCACGCGCTGGGC
>Ga0070740_10002995_pt1 | contig 18695 bp, 14 predicted proteins | sample Coa_R2_FD_67286 | JGI IMG/M metagenome (GOLD analysis project Ga0070740, IMG submission 67286) | Surface soil microbial communities from Centralia Pennsylvania, which are recovering from an underground coalmine fire - Coalmine... | ecosystem: Environmental > Terrestrial > Soil > Unclassified ...
CGCAATCAAATCCGGCAGCTTGAAGATCAGCTCCCGCGTATTCGAGTGCTGCAGCACCTCGCCATCAATTGAAAGCTTCACATCCAGCGCATGCGGATCGGCAATCTCATCTTTTGTCACAATCGCAGGCCCCAGCGGAGCAAACGTATTGAAGCTCTTGCCCAGCGTCCATTGCGATGTTGATAATTGCACATCGCGCGCGCTCACGTCGTTCAGAATCGTATAGCCGAACACATGCTCCTGCCATGCATCACGAGCAATGCGGCTTCCGCCTTTGCCAATCACGCAGGCAAACTCCGCCTCATAATCAGGTTGCGATGAGATGGAAGGCAGCTCAATGGCCGCGTTCGCGCCCACCAGCGCCGAGGGAAGCTTAAGAAACACCGTCGGCACTTTAGGAATCTCCATCTTCGATTCCACCGCATGGTCGCGATAATTCAGCCCGATGCAGAAGATGCGCGGCGGGTCGGGCAGAGGGGCCAGCAGCTTCACCGCGTCTAACGAGAGCCTTGCGCCCGCGTCAATCGATGCCGTGACTTTCAAAGCTTCGGCTCCTCCATGAATCACAGAGAGCATGCTGCGAAAGCGCGATGATATGTCCACAACAGAATCGCCGGTCAATAAACCAGGCCGGGCATTCGCATCACCCTCAGAAAACGTAACAAACTTCATGCATCTCTCCAAACGCGCCCATCAGGGTAGCTGTAATCCCGCAATGTTTCCGGATAAATCTCCGCGCTGTATCCCGGCTTCTCCGGCAATACATAATGCGCATTGCGAATCCGCACCGAATCCACAAAGTGCTCATGCAGATGATCGACAAACTCCGTCACGCGATTCTCAAGCGTTGTCGAAACCCGCAGAAAATCAAATGCCGACAGGTGCTGCACATACTCGCATAACCCAACTCCGCCCGCATGCGGACACACCGGAACGTTGAACTTCGCCGCCATCAGGATGACAGCAAGATTCTCGTTCACGCCCGCCAGACGACAGCTGTCAATCTGACAAACGTCAATCGCATCAGCCTGCATCAGTTGTTTGAACATCACGCGATTCTGGCAATGCTCTCCTGTTGCAATACGCACTTGCGGAACCTCGCGCCGTATGCGCGCGTGTCCAAGAATGTCATCCGGACTCGTCGGCTCCTCCATCCACCACGGATTCACCTCTGCCAGCATGCGCGTGCGCTCAATCGCTTCTTCCACATCCCATCGCTGATTCGCATCCATCATCAGCTTGCGATCAGGCCCAATGGCGCTCCGCAGAAGCCGTGCCCGGCGGAGATCGTCATCAGATTTCCCGCCAACCTTCAGTTTGAAATGTGTCCATCCTTCTGCAATCCCTTCATTGGCCAGCCGCATAATCTTCTCATCGCTGTACCCAAACCATCCTGCAGAGGTTGTATACGCAGGATACCCCGTCTGCTGCAGTTGCTTGAGCCGTGTATCCATGCAAGCCTTGCGCTCGCGTAGCAGGCCGAGAGCCTCTTCGGGAGTCAGCGCATCGGTGATGTAGCGAAAATCAATCGTTCGAACAATCTCCTCCGCGCTCATATCCGCCAGCAGCTTCCACAGAGGCTTGCCTTGCACCCGCGCATACAGATCCCAGACCGCATTGATCAGCGCGCCCGTGGCCAGATGAATGACGCCCTTTTCCGGTCCAAGCCAGCGGAACTGGCTGTCCGAAGTCAGGCAGCGGTAAAAACCACCAAGGTCGTCAGTGATCGAAGACAGCGTACGTCCTGTTGCAAAATGCGAGAGATACTTGAGCGCTTCAACACACAATTCTGTCCCGCGACCCAGCGTAAACGTAAGCCCATATCCGCTTGGTCCATGATCAGTCTCCAGAATGCAATATGCCGCCGAATAATCCGGATCAACATTCACCGCATCCGAGCCGATATGATCCCGTGAAGTGGGAAAGCGCAGGTCAATTACGCGCGCATTTGTAATCCTCAGTTCGCTCAACCGAAATCCTTCTCTCTTCCTCTCCATCCCTCCTCCGCTGTCATCCTGAACGGAGCGAAGGATCTGCTTTTCTTTTCAGAGATCGAAATTTCCTCTACGCAGCCGTCCATCCGCCATCTATATCTAGGAGCGATCCAGTCATGAACTCCGCTTCGTCAGAACACACGTATCGCACCAAGGATGCAATTTCTTCAGGCTTGCCCATTCGCCCCTGCGGCTGGCGCGCATGCAGTTCCGCGCGAACCTTCTCCTTTTCATGTGCGTGATGCTTGTCGAGATATCCTTCCACGAACGGCGTATATACCGTTCCCGGACAAATGCAGTTCACCCGCAACTCCTTTGCGTACTCCACTGCGAGTTGTCGTGACATCGCCAGTACCGCGCCCTTCGACGTGCAATAAGCAAACCGCTGCTTAATGCCCACCTGTCCTGCAACCGAGCCGATGTTCACAATCGATCCGCGAACTTTCAATAGCAATGAGAGAAAAGCGCGTGTGACCAGATACACCGATTTCACATTTACTTCCATCACCCGGTCAAAATCTTCCGGCTCTACTTTCTCAATTGATCCAACATTCGCAATCCCGGCATTGTTCACCAGAATGTCCAGCCGATCCAGTTGCGAAGCAACCGCATCAATGGATTCACGTTCCGTCACATCCATACGTACAGCGCTGGCATTCGGCAAACTCGCAGCCAACGCCTGCGCAGGTTCAAGATTGATGTCCGCAACAATCACCGAAGCCCCCGCACGCGCCAGCTCCTTGCATGTAGCCTCGCCAATACCGCTCGCGCCGCCCGTTACCAGCGCCGTTTTCCCATCCAGACGAAACGCGTCTCCACTACTCATCGGAAAGCAATCCTCTGCGCCTCAATACGCGCTTGTCCTTTGGACAGAATCGCAGCCGAAGGCTCATCCGTCTTCAGCGCCTCCATCGCCACATCGTCCAGAATCCCGGCAAACGCTGGCAGGCCTTTGCTGCGCGGCAGCTTGCGCGCGCCCAGCGAAATCTCCTCAATTTTCGAGTAAGCAGGAATCTGCTTCTGCACCTCGGCATTTCTCCAGGTCGCAAGCCGCACGCCTACTGTCCCATGCTTTACGATTCCCAAATCCATCTCCGGCTGTGTCAGGAAATGGATAAAGTCATACGCTGCCTGCTTATTCTTCGATCCCGCCCCAATCCCCAGCGTCCAGAAGACAGACAGGGAAGCCGGCGGCATGCCTTCGTCTGAAGGAATCGGCGCAATCGCAATCTTTCCGCGCAGCGGTGAGCCTGTCCGGTCGCAGCGCGTTGCAAATCCAAACCAGTTCACCATCATTGCAATTGCTCCCGACAAAAACACATCGCCAGAGCGCGTCGAATCCAGCTTCTCCACTCCTGGATAGCACATCGAAGCATCCCGTATCGTATTTCGGTAAAAATCCAGTGCCGCCGCCGCTTCCGGAGTATCTATAACCGCCTTGCCATTTGCATCTTCAAACTCGCCGCCCCGGCTCCAGAGCTGCAGCGCAAAGTCATATAACGTATTGTGCCCATCCGGAAACGCCGCAAAGAGCGTCCCATAAAGATTCTCAGCAGGCCGCGTAAAAAAGCGCGCCATGTCAGAAAACTGCCGCCAGGTCTTCGGCGGCTGCAATTCGTAACCATATTGATTACGAAATTGCTCCTGTTCTTTGGCGTTCTCAAAAAGATCGCGCCGATAAATCAGACACTCCGGCCCATCATGCCAAGGCAGCGTGTACAGTTTGTCCCCAAACACCAGCGGCTCTACGATGGAGCGTGCCCAACCCTGAGGCCAGTCTGCAATCGGATTCTTCTGCACATACGACGTCAATTCTTCGATGAAGGCGCCATCTATTGCCTCAGCCAACCAGTCCGTGCTGATATAGCCAATGTCCCACGTCCCATTACGCAGCCCGCCATTCTCAAACATCTCGCCATGCAGCTTATGCAGGTCCAGCGGAACCGCCTCAAACTCGATCTCCGGATGCTGCTTCCGGTACATCTCAATTTCTTCAGCAAGCGCATTCTCAAAATCGCTGAACTCGCGGACCGCAATGCGCAGACGTGTAGCCATAATCCCTACCTGTTCAGCGGGACTCCGTCCCGCTCATTCGAAATATACGCAGCTTCCACCGCGCGCATCGTGTCGATGGCGTCTTCAACGCTGGTTGGCAGCGTCTTGGCATCGCCGCTCACATAGGCCTGCAGCGATCCCATCGATCCGATAAATGCATCCGGAAACCAGTTACCTTCGGTCGGCAACGTCTGCCAGCTCTCATCTACCTTTGCAAAACTCAACGTATCCGGACGCCCCTTCGGATAATCCAGATTTACGCCCATCACTGCTTGCAGCGCACCTTCCATTCCTTCCCACTGCACATAGCTGCATTGCGAATCCTTGAATCTATGCCCATGGTTCGTCGCGATGTACACGCGCTTCGAATCCCCGTAATCCATCACAATCACGCTCTTCGTTGCCGCCAGCTTCGCCGTCCTCGGGTTCCGCACCGTTTTTGCCAGCACCTGCTGTGGATTGCCAAACCACGACCGCACCAGATCGACGTAATGAATGCTGTGATAAAGAATTTCCAACCGCGGTGCTGTCGCCAGAAAAGTCCAGAGGTCCCAGGGTGTAAAGACATTCACTCTGATTTCCATATCGTGAATCTCTCCAAGCTGCCCGGAATCGGCAATGTGCCGCGCCGCCAGCATCACCGGCGCATATCGCAACTGGAAATTCACCGCCGCCGTGAGCTCCTTCTTGCGGCAAAGCGTCAGAATCTGTTTTGCCTCCGACAGCGTATTGCCCATCGGCTTCTGGATCAGAGCCGCTGAGCCATCCGGCAGCAATGGCAGCACGTCCAGAATTGCTCCCGCCGGCACCGCCACATCATACACACTACCCTTTGGAGATTTCCGAATCGCTTCATCCAGCGAAGTCGTAGCCACCGGAACCGAATACTTCTCCGCAACCATCTGTGCACGGCCCAGATTCGCATCGACCAGCGCCGCTACCGGAAAACCAGCCTTCCGGTATGCCGGCAGATGCGCGTCATGAACAATGCCACCTGCTCCCACGACAATAATGGGCAGCGGCTCACGCGGCAGAGGAGGCTTCGCCTCGCTGAGAGATTGCAGATCCATGCTCACTTAAAGAAAAGAATACTCCCAACTTCTATCTGTGAAATTGTACGTTTGTCAATAAAAGTACCTTGCGCGGGAGGCCCTCAATCGCTCACCCACGGAAAATCTTAAAACTATACGCATACTTTCCTCTGCGTGCCTTTGCCGACCCTCTGCGTCCTTTGCGGTAAACAAATCTATTTAAAGCCGGGAAATACAACCAACGCAGGCCCCCTCCTTTATACGCTAAATACCCTTTTGACTGGCGTCAGCAAATCGCTCTACAGTCTTCGACAATATGCGGTTTACAATCTCTGCAATCTCTTTGGGACACACGCTTTGAAGACAGTCAAAAGACGCTATCCGACTCCGGCCCTCGAAAAAGGCCTCGACATCCTTGAGCTTTTCGCGCATGAGCCGTCCGGCCTAACCAAGAGCGACGTAGCCCGCCGCCTTAACCGCACCGTCTCGGAAATCTTCCGCATGCTGCTCTGCCTCGAAGAACGCGGCTACATCAGCCGTTCCGAAGACGACCGCTTTCGGCTGAGCCTCAAAATCTTCCGCATGGCGCTCGAATACCCGCCGACCAAACGCCTGGTTTCCGAGGCCCTGCCCATCATGCAGGACCTTGTGCACGAGCTCAATCAATCCGTGCATCTCGGCGTACTTGAGGGCGGTCACGTCGTCATCATTGCGCAGGCGGATTCACCCGTAAGTCCTGGCTTCTACGTCAAAGCAGGCTCCATTGTCGATCTAATGCACGCGGCCACAGGCCACGTTATCCTCGCTCATCTCCCGTCAGAGCAGTGCAGCCGCGCCGTCGATCTGTGGCAGCAGCAGACCGGCAACCGCGTCCCCAAAGATCTCGATGAGCATCTCGAAAAAATCCGCCAGCAGGGATACGAAGAGCGCGACAGTTACCAGATACGCGGCGTGATCAACATCACCTATCCGGTCCTGGACGAAAGCGGCAATGCCGTAGCCGCCCTCACCGTGCCCTATCTGGCCCGCCTCGAAGATCCGACCACTCCAAAAACCGTCCGTACCGCTCTGCGCGAAGCCAGCCTCAAACTAACTGAGGCCATCGGCGGCCTCCACCACTCCGCTACACTGCTTGAAAAAAAGCCAGCGAAAAAAACACGAGTATCACAAACGCAGCCATCTTAACCTCTCTTCATGTTGTCATCCTGTGCGAAGCGAAGGACCTGCTTTTTGGGGGCTGATGGGCTACGAAAAATGGTGACCCCACATCTCGTAGAGATGTGAGAAGGTAAGAACTTCAATAGAACAGGGAGAAGCACCGGCTTTTTAGTCTTTTTAGTCTAGGTCGGTGAATAATGCGCCAGATAGAAGGATCTTCAGCCCCGGGCTTTGTCAAAGTCAGAACGATAAATTGCAGGTGCCCCATTCAAGCTCTCTTTGGCTTGAGTGGGGTAGTTAAAAACAAAATCACTCATCTCTCAACGCCACCACCGGCTCCACTGAAGAAGCCCTTCGCGCCGGAAAGAAAGCCGCCACTAGACCCGCCGCAATCAAGGCCAGCGCCAGCCCCAGAATCCGTCCTGCATCCTTATCCATGTGCATCTCCACCACCGAGCTGATGTACTTCTGCGCAAATGCTGTAAGCCCCAAACCAATCACGACACCGCCGCCCAGCATCCACCCTACACGCCGATACACGCCGGAAAGAATCCGTCCGCGCGAAGCCCCCAGCGCCATCCTCACGCCAATATCGCGCGTCGAAAGCTCAACCTCATGACTGATAAGCCCATACAGTCCCACAATGGCAAGCAGCACCGCCAGCGCTGCAAACGTCCCAAACAGCCAGTTCTCCAGCCGCTCAAAGATCAGCGTGTCGGCAATCACGCTTCGCATCGTCTCCGGAGTGCGGAAGGGCAGCGTCGGATCAACATCATGAAACGCCTTGCGCAGGCTCGGCACAATGCTCTCCGGCGCAATACCTGTGCGGATCACCAGCGTCATGTTCTGCAGCAGCGAACTCCAATCCGCCGGAACCTGACTGGTAACATAATCCATCTCAGCCAGCGGAGGCTCATAAATGTTCTGGCGGATATTCTTCACCACGCCCACAATCTGCGTCTTCTGATCGTTGTCCAGTTGCATCCCAATTGGATCGCGTCCCGCTGGAATAAACTTCTTCACAAAAGCTTCATTCACCACCATGACAGGCTTGGAAGTCGGCGTATCCAGATTCGGATCAAACAGCCGTCCGCGCACTAGCCTGTCTTGAAAAACATCAAAATATCCCGGCGACACGAAGCGGTCTTCCGCCAGTTGCTCCACATTCGGCGGCGCAGGCGGAGTTCCCGCTACGTGAATATCCGAGTTCCACCCCCAGTTCTGAATTGGCAATACCTGAATGATCCCTACGGCCTGCACTCCGGGAATCGCCCGTACCTTCTCAAACAACGGATTGTAAAAATCCGCCATCACATCGCGGCCTTGATACCGTCCCGGAGAAAGATCAATCTCCGCCGTCAGAATGTTGTCCGGCGAGAAGCCAAGATCCGTATTTCGCAATCCACCCAGCATGTGCATCAGTAGACCGGAAACCACCAACAACGCCAGAGCCAATGCAACCTGGGTCACCACAAATGCTGCCCGCAGCCGATGCTGCCCGCGTGAAGTTCCCGCGCTCCCGCCGGCCCGCAGCGCCATGCTTGGAGCAGTCCCCGAAAGCCGCAGCGCCGGAATTACAGCCGCCAGAATCGTAACCACGATCGACACAAATAAGGCGGCCACTAATACCGGCACATTCACCTGCACCTCGGCGCCGCGCGCCAGAGCCGCAATTAAAAGCAGGCGGATCACTCGCAGCAGTCCATATGCAAGCAAGACCCCGCCCGCCGCTCCGCAAACAGCGAACAGCAATCCCTCCGTAAGAATCTGACGGATAATCCGCATCCGGTCCGCGCCCACTGCCGAGCGCAGCGCCACCTCGCGTTCCCGTTTCACACCTCGCGCCAGCATCAGCCCCGCCACATTCACGCTGCCAATCGCCAGCAGCGCTACCACCGCATACAGCAGCAGGCGCAGCGAGTCACTGGTCTTGCCCAGAATGGAGGTCGAAACATCCACCAGCTGCATCGTGCGGCCTTTGGTGTCCGGATACGTCCGACCCAGGTCGGTCAGCACCTGCGTCATGTCACTCTGCGCCTGCTTCAGCGAAACTCCGGGCTTCAGCAAACCAATCGTACGCAGCCAGTGAGTACCCCGACTCTCACGCTGCTCCTTTGTCATGTTCAATGGTCGATAAACCGCATCCACCCGGCTGATCGGAAACCGGAAGCCCGCCGGCATTACCCCGATAATTGTGTAAGGCCGCCCATCTAATTTCACCTTCTGGCCGATAACGCTGGCTTGTCCGCCGAAAAACTGCTGCCACACCTCGTAGCTCAGCACCAGAACATCGTTCTTCCCATCCTGGTCCTCGCCGGGGGCAAAAGTGCGACCCAGTATCGGATGCACGCCGAATACATCGAAAAAGTTATCGCTGCCTTCCACCGCATGCATCGCAACCGGTCCGGCCGACCCCTCAAAATTCACGCTTTGATAGTCGTTGTACCCCGCCAGGGCCGCAAGGCTATGGTTCATTCGCCGCCAGTCGACATATTCCGGATATGCAGCCGGCTGCGTATATCCCTGCGGCGACCGCGGCTGCGGAACTACAATCCTATCCGCATTGTTATATGGCAATGGCCGAATCATCATCGCATACAGCACGCTGAAAACCGCTGCCGTAATCCCAATGCTCAAAGCCAGAGTGGCAATGACCGTAATCCCAAACCCGGGCGCTTTTCTCAACTGCCGAACGGCGTAACGAAGATCCTGCAGGAACGATTGCATCGGAAAGATATCTCCTGACCGAAATTGGGCAAATGAAGTGCCAGTTCTCCGGCAACTGAAACATCAACAGAATCAATCCAGAATAGCTACTGAGGCCAAAAAATCCGTGTTAAAACGACCATTTTCGCACAACTGTGTTCATAATCGGACACTGCTGCGCCAGATTCACCCTTAATGGATCGCGATTCACCCCAAAAATACGTCAGTTTTTTCCAGGTAACCAGTTTCGTATTACGAAATACCTGTTCTACGAAACTGATTTGTCATAGCCAGACGCAATAACAATTTGTAGAGTGTAGCTATTGAGTAGCACTTGGGGGAGGGCTACTGAATTGTGACGCCTGTGGATCAACATCCACAGGCGTTTTACATTTCCGGGGTGTTTTTTAACGCGATTGCTGGAGTGCAGGCGCAAAGCATGGCTTTCAGCGCTTATGAAAAACGATGGCCTGTATCAGGGCATAGCTTCAGCCGTGCCGCATGCGAGAAATAAGTGCGGCTTTTAGCCGCTGAGAAGATGGTTTTCTCATTCAATTTCAGCTGCTTTTAACGAAACCTGGGATCCAAAGCCCTCGGGGCGAGACGGGTGCCTCATTCAAGCTCTTTGTTGGACTAAACCGCAGGAGGCAGGCCAATAGGATCAGCGATGTGAAGCTGGCTTACTCACCTTCTCATCATCGAATGTTCGCCTGTCCTTCGCATTATCTGACTGGTGAGGCCTGGAATATTTGTTGGATTCTTCCTTTTGTTTTTCATTGAGCCTGCGAAGTTTAAAACGGGTTTCCATATCGGGAGCATTACGCATTATCCTTCGAAGTTTGATTGGACTTACATAAGCTCGGCCCTCAAATTCTGGTACAGAATCGATGGGCAGATTTTGGCTGAATCCGTGAGTAAGATGCTTGTTGTCCGATAGGTTAGAGTTAAGCCCTGTTGATAATTGCGTGGGAAATGTAGTTTTATCTGGATTTACTATCGCATTAGCATTCAACCAATCCTGTGTGCCGAAATTAGTATTTCCTGTATACGCATTGAGATCGGATGCCTTAATTTGTTCGTTGCTTGTCAACTGATTAACGATAGGAGTGTTGGTGAAAGCATTGATAATGCCTTCCGGGCATTGATCTGATATTGTCCCATGCAGCCAGGATGGATGCTTGAGCGAGCCGTTCAACGCGCTCGTTACGGTCGTACTCGAGCCCACCCCTGAGGCGAATTGCTGCGTAGAGAGAACCGAATTATTCGGAATGCGCAGCCATCCAATACCCGGTTGGAAACAAAGTCCCTGAGTGTTTCCCATGACATTTTTAGATCCCAATATACTCCTGGCACTGCTAGCACCAGCAGATTTTTTGGTAGTAGCTGTAGGCGGCTGAGTATAGTCAGATTGAGCACTGGTAGATGATGTTGATTGCCCGGGAAAGAGCTTAAGTGGAAAATTGCCATTTGATTGCGCCTGTGAAAATAGCCCAATCGAACAAATCAATATAAATAGGGAAAGAGGTTTCATAAACCTATTTATCCTAATCGACGGTCTATGGCAAGTTCCTTTAACTGCACGAAGCCACATAATTCATACTAAATATAATAGACATCGCTTACAACAATAGTGTTGGATTGACGGCGTAAAAGGCTCTTTGTAGCGAGTCGATTCATAGAGTGGCAGCTTTCAAAATATCGGTAATATTTTCTACCACGTAATCAACTTGTGCCGAAGACATACCTGGAAAAATTGGAAGAGAGAAATACCGCATATATTCTCTGCTGGCAACAGGAAAGTCCTCTTTACGGTAGCCAAATGCCTGCTTATAAAATGGGTGTAAGTGCAATGGAATGAAATGAACGCTACAACTGATCCCCCGGTCGCGAAGTTTTTCGATCATCTCGGCGCGAGTGATGGAAACCTGCTCTAAGTGCAACCGCAATACATACAAGTGCCATGCGGAGTCGCAGTTGTCGCGGACGGTCGGGACCTGAAGAGCAGGTATGGCCGCAAATTGATCTGTATAGCGAGCCGCGATCTTTTCGCGAGCTGCACGCATTTGATCGCATCGATCCAGCTGAACAAGGCCAATTGCGGATTGTATATCTGTTAAGTTGTATTTAAAGCCACTGTCCAGGACCTCATAGTACCACGATCCTTCGGCGCTATAACGCTTCCATGCGTCGCGACCTATTCCGTGAAGGCGCATGGTTCTCATACGAGTTGCCAGGCTGTCATTGTCAGTAGTGACCATGCCCCCTTCGCCTGTTGTCAATGTTTTTGTAGCATAAAAGCTGAATGCAGTTAGTTCGCTGATCGCTCCTATGCGAGTTCCATGATACGAAGCCGGCAACGAGTGAGCAGCGTCTTCAATAATGCGTAAGCCATGACGCGATGCTATATCCTGGATAGCATCCATATCACATGGTTGACCAGAATAGTGCACCGGAATGATAGCGCGTGTTTTGTTTGTGATTCTTCGCTCCGCATCTTCCGGATCGATACAGAGAGTCTCAGGATCTACATCAACCAGGACAGGTTTGGCCTTAAAGTAGACGACAACCTCTGCGGAAGCTGTGAATGTCGTTGTAGGAACTAATACCTCATCTCCTTCTTTTAGGCCTATGGCATCCAAGGCAAGATGAAGGCCGGCAGTGCAGGAGTTGACCCCTACAGCATGTTTTGCGCCAACATAAGAGGCGAACTTCTGCTCAAATTCGATGGTTTTGGCGCCCATCGTAAGCCATCCGGAGCGCACCACAGCAGCAGCAGCCTGCGCTTCAAGTTCTCCTACATCAGCGGAATGAAACGGAATGATTTGTTCCTGAGCTATTGTCATTGATATATCTGCACTCTGGGATTCTTAAAGCTTGGATGGGTTACGTCTTGGCCGTTATTTACTTTGAAAATGTAACTGAGGTCGATTCTTCTTTACGGAAAAGAACAGCGAAGGTTCGAAGGATAATCACAATATCTGCTCCCAAGCCTTGAGAATGAACATACTCTTTATTAATTCTTATTTTGTCCGGAAGTATGACATCAACATAGTACCGTTGCGGATCAGAAACTGCTCCCAAAAGTTCGGCTTCATGTCTATATTTGATCGAGGCCGGGTCAGTCATTCCGGGGCGAAGTTGCAGAATTTCCTCATAAGCCGGGCGAAATTGCTTAACGAAATGCTCGACTTCTGGCCGCGGCCCCACAAAACTCATATCTCCACAAAAAACATTCCATAATTGCGGTAATTCATCAAGTTTTGTAGCGCGAAGAAATTTACCGATCCGCGTAATTCTAGGATCACCTTTTATCGTGACCTCTGCGCCCGAACTTCCATGAGTCATGGTCCGGAGTTTCCATAGTCGAAATGGACGGAAATTTCTGCCCATCCGGATCTGGCAAAAAAATACAGGCCCGCGTGAATCTGTGCGGATAAGAATCGCGAAGATCAAAATAAGTGGCCACAGCAGCAGAAGGGCTAACCCTGAAACGACGATATCAAAGAATCGCTTCATCACGTATTCACTATACATTGATTCACAATAACAGCTCTAGTATCAAGCGGTTGGATCGAATATAGCCGCACTTTTGTGCTCAATGCAGAGGATTTATTATTTCACCTCTTGTGTGCGGATATACCTATTCATTTCTCGACCACCGCTGCGCATAAAGCTACTCTCCAATAAAAAGCCACATTTTAAATAAAAACGGTTGGCAACCTCATTCCCTAAGCGATCTGTAAGGAGATAGACATGCTTGGTACCACGCGAAAACGCTTCCTGGCAGAAATCTTCAACCAGCATTCTACCCACACCAAGTCCAGAATATTGTGGCAAAATCCCGATGCTGCTCAATAGAGTTGCTTTTTCCAGACCCTCTGGTTTTTCGCCACGATAAGTGATGGCTGCCACAAATCTCCTGATGATTTGTAGGGTATGTCGCAGAATACCAGGGAATCCAGCAAGAATGAATGCATACCAACGAGAGATAAGGAGCCGCTTAAAAAGACCATGTGGTTCAGTCGTTCCAACGACAAATCCGATTTGCTTTTCATCCTGAGAAGCGATCAGGAAAATTGAACCCGAGTCATTTAAAAAGCCTCGATAGAGTTCATGAAGAAATCGATCACCTAACATAGTTAAGAAAAATCCCGGAAATGCCGCTTTATGAATCGTAATTATTTCCAGCAAATCTCTTTCGGTAGCTGCTCGCACTGTGATAACAGCATCCATTCTCGGTTTAACCTGTGTATTTGCTGAATCCACAGAAATCTTTCTTTTGGTCCTTAGCTAAGACCCCAATTGCTCAAAGAGCGACAGGGTTTATCTTCGGCATTCTAATTGCAGTGAGAATATTTGAAGCTGTCGAGAGCAAACTGCTGCCTCTCTTTGTGTACTTGAAAATTGCATCCAGATGAGAAATTTCGTAAAGGCCAATTCACGGGTCATTTCTGCTCATTCCCGGTAGTCTACCAATACTGATTCACCCTTTGCGTACTACTATTTGCGTTCTCTTGTAATCCGGCAGTTCTCGAAATTATATCGATGATGAGAGGTAAGGTTGATTGCCGAGTCAGATTTCGAAGTGCATATTCACGCCCCGCTTTTCCCATCTCATTCAATTTTTCTTTAGACTGCTCACCTGCCATAACAATCGCTCGGGCAATCATGTCAGGAGAATCGGGAGCGACGACCCATCCGGCCCCGGTTCCTGAAATCACCATAGCTGTATCTGATTCGGTTAGAACTGAAGCAATCACTGGTCGTCCGGAAAGCAAGTAAGAGATTAATTTCGACGGAATTGAATTAAGGGACTGTCTGTCTTTTGTTGGCAATAAGAGGACGTCTGCCATTTGAAGCACTGAACCGGTCTCTTCAATTTTCCACGGACTGTGAACGATCACACGATCGAGCTGTTTTTTTACAATCTTTTCACGGCAGACATCCAAGCGTGAGCCATCACCGGCGATCACGAGATATAAGTTCGGACGATTGTTTAATTTCGCAAAAACATCCACCAATATTTCAGCGTTCGAAGCTACGCCTACATTGCCGGCATAGACAGCCACAAACGCATCATCTGGGATTCCCAGGCGACGACGGAAGGCCAGCGCATTAGACACATCAATGGCGATGGAGTCTTCCTTGCCCCAATTGGGAATTACATGCAGACGCTCTGCTTCGATACCTCGATCTTCTACATACAGCTGTCGGAAACGCTCTGATATTACAATGATATGTCTCGCGGAGCGAGCGATAACCATATCTATTCGCCGGAGTAGACGATAGAGCCATCTACGCCGAGAAGTTCGACCTTGGGATTCGAGTGACTCGGGATAGATGTCCTGGACGCTAATAACAAGAGGAATTCCCCGTAATTTTGCGATGCATGCGATTATACCCGTTGTAAAAATAGGCCAAGCATTGGAATAGACGACGTCTGGGCGTTGACTGCATAGAAGCCGCAGACCTGCTGTGATTCCGAATGAGAGATTTTCGGCAAATCTGCTTACCATTGATGATCTGGGCGAGAAACAGCCGAAGCAATGAGTTACCTTGTAATGTTGGCTGATAATAAAAGTGGAATATAGAGTTCGCTTATATCCCTCAAATAGTCTGCCGGTGGGACGGTTCGGATAAGGGGCAAGGACTTGAACTTCATGTCCTTGTCGGACTAGCTCTTCCGCAATCTGTCCACTCGTCTGAGCTGTAGTCACAGGTTCCGGGGGAAATACAGCAGAAACAATTAAAATTCTCATTTCGCCCTCAGATTATTACCAATCGCCTTAATCACTCTGATTTCGAACCTCTATTAACGCGTGTGGATTGTTTTCCTTGGACATGTTAGAGTCCGATTGGGATCAGTAGGGCCGGATGGTGCTGACCGATTGACTCGCAGTTGTAGCATCGTCAGCAACCAAAGGATTGCGTGCCAATCTGCGTATCTCTTCATACAGGATGGCGCATCCTAAAGTCATCGTAAGCACGACGAATGCCTTCGCGAAATTGTATTTTGGGGCGCCATCCTAATGAAAAGAGCTTGGATGAGTCTAGTAGCTTTCGAGGAGTTCCGTCGGGCTTCTCTTTGTCAAAAACGATGCGTCCGCGAAAACCGAGCACGTCAGCTATCGTCTCCGCCAACTCGCGGATTGTGATATCCGTGCCAAAGCCCACATTGACTATTGGTGGCGTATCTCTGCTAGACGTCAGCTTAGCGAAATCGGACTGTTGTAAGTTCATAAGGTACACACATGCATCCGCCATGTCATCGCTGTATAAGAATTCTCGCAGTGGATTTCCCGTTCCCCACACAGTGACCTGTTCTTCACCCCGTACAATCGCTTCGTGAATTTTTCGAATCAGAGCCGGAAGCACATGTGATGTCTGGAGGTCGTAATTATCTCCAGGGCCGTAGAGATTTGTGGGCATTGCTGCTAGATATTGTGTGCCATATTGACGATTGAATGAAAAACACATTTCGATGCCAGCGATCTTTGCAATTGAATAAGCGCGATTCGTGAATTCAAGTGGGCCGGTCAGGAGTTCTTCTTCTTGCAGCGGCTGCCGCGCCAGCTTCGGATAAATGCAACTAGAGCCGAGAAACAAAAGACGTTTGACGCCCCAGCGAAAGGACTCCTCAATCACATTGCTTTGAATGCGAAGATTCTGTGAGATAAAATCAGCTGGAAAATCGCGATTGGCGAGGATACCGCCAACCTTCGCCGCCGCCAAGAACACATATTCAGGGCGGGTTTCCTTGAAATATGAATGTACGGCGCCACTGTTCAGAAGATCTAACTCTTGCCTTGTGCGAAATAGTAAGTTATTGTAGCCGATGGATTGCAAACGCCGCATGATGGCTGAGCCTGCTAAACCACGATGTCCTGCTACAAAGATAGGTGCAGAAAGATCCATATTAATGCTCATGATGCTCGAGGACCGTATAGCCGCTGTTACGAACTAAAGCATCACGCTCGGCAGCTTCAAGATCTGAGTTAACCATCTCGGTTACCAATTCTTCAAAAGAGGTCTGGGGCATCCAACCTAATTTTTTTCGAGCCTTCGTGGCATCGCCCAGCAATGTATCGACTTCTGTCGGACGGAAATAGCGCGGATCAACGGTTACAATGCACTTGCCATTTGAATCATAGCCCCGCTCTTCAATGCCTTTCCCTCGCCAGGTAATCTGAATACCTAACTTGCTTGCCGCCATTGTGACGAAGTCACGAACACTATGTTGTTCTCCAGTAGCTATTACATAGTCATCTGGGGATTCCTGCTGGAGCATGAGCCACTGCATTTCGGCGTAGTCGCGAGCATGTCCCCAATCGCGCTTAGCGTCAAGATTGCCGAGAAAAATGGTGTCTAGAGTTCCTATCTTGACGCGAGCGAGTCCTCTTGTGATTTTACGCGTTACAAATGTCTCGCCGCGGACCGGAGACTCATGATTGAAAAGGATTCCATTACATGCATATATTCCATATGCCTCACGATAATTTACGCTAATCCAATAGGCGTACAGTTTAGCGACCGCGTATGGAGAGCGGGGATAAAATGGCGTCATCTCAGTCTGCGGTACCGTTAGTACTTTCCCATAGAGTTCGGAGGTGGAAGCTTGATAAAAGCGTGTCTTAGAAGTAAGTCCAAGTATCCGGATTGCTTCCAGGACTCGAAGTGTGCCAATTCCATCGACGTCGGCCGTGTATTCTGGTTCTTCAAACGAGACAGCAACATGACTCTGTGCGGCAAGATTGTAAATTTCATCCGGCTGCACGTTTTGGATTACGCGCTGAAGGCTACTCGTGTCCGTCATGTCGCCGTAGTGAAGGATAAACTTGGGATTCCGGTCATGTGGATCTTGATAAAGATGGTCGATGCGATCGGTATTAAAAAGCGATGTACGCCGCTTGAGTCCGTGCACTTCATAGCCTTTTGATAAGAGAAGCTCAGCAAGATATGATCCGTCCTGTCCTGTAACACCCGTGATTAAAGCCTTTTTCATGATCGCGTACACACCTTGAGCGCAAATTGAATCCAATTTTTGAAAAACGAGAATGCCCGATTTGGTTCTGCCATTTCAAAAAGCCTACCTCCTTAATTAGGAGTTCTGCTTCCTAAGACTATAAGTAACTATCAAATTCAGAGGTGTAGAAATTCTTTATAAAGCACAATGTGTATATTTTATCTTATTTTAGCAGTAACTTAGCACCAGCTCGGCTTTAGAGCTAGAGGCACAAGACATTCATTATTAGTTTCTTTAGATGCCCTGAAGACCTTCTTATCTGGCTGTCCATAATAAGGAGCTAATCCGCTACACGCCATTAAATATTGATTAATCTAAAAACGATAGTTTGCTCCAATCGTGAATCCGTTTGGAGTTAATCCGTGTTTTGGCCATCTCGGCCACCATTCATAGTCATAACTGCCTCGCAAGTAAAAATGTGATGACAATCTATAGTCAACACCTCCACCCGCGTTATAGAAAATGAATGTGTCGTGTGTATAGAATGGAAGTTTAGGTGATGCAGGAAAATCAATACTGCCGATTCCTATAAGAAATTTAGTGTAAGGAGTGATCCGGCCAAACTGCGGGAACCTGAAACGGGCGCCGCCTCCGAGTGTGTCTTCGCGGAGATTTCCAAATTGATTAAATTGAATTGTGCGCCCTTCTGCCTCAAAACCAATCCAGCGTCCGTAGTCCAGATCCCCATAGGCTGTAATGCCATACATTCTGTGAGGGCTATAGTCTGTATCGAAACTGGAGAATCCTGCACCTAGTGCCAATTTGAATTTGGAGCCGCCGCTCAAAGCGGGTGCAACCTGAGTTGATGCAATAAGAGGTGAGAGCATCCATATTCCAACAAAAAAAAACCAACGTTTGATCATCGGATAGTTCTCCATTTGTGGAACTCCGTAGTACACACACGGCCCTACACAAAATATCCCCAGAGTGCCTTAGATGCAAAATTGAGGGACGTCAGGTAAATATTTTAGAGGATTGGTCGCAACGAGGTTAATAGAAACTAAGTGATTGAATCAATGGTCGGGGTGGAAGGATTCGAAAAGCTCCTTCCCGAGTGTCCATGATGCCATTTCTCTGTTGAATTTGACTCCAAAACTGCTCAATAGAAAGAATTTGCTGGATTTCTCAAGCACTACCCTTCCTCTCCTATTTCTCACTAGTGGACGCCTTTCCGCGAGAATTTTAGTATCACTGGTATCACCTAAATTGCTGCGAACGATTGATCGTAGGGGGCCGTGGGTATCTATCCCTCCGCCCTTCGCAAGGCGCCGTTCAAGCCCGTCATCTTTGCATGAAGCTCATACCATACGCCAAAATTGCACCTTCCGTTACATCGGCTCTTCATCTTCCTTTCCTGGCGTGACAGACGGAACTCCAAACTGCACCTTGGATGCGCTCGCGACTGCTATTGCTGAGGCTACGTGTCTATTTTGAATGCGGAGGGCGAAGGGGTTTGCATAAACTCCTGTTTCTTTCTTGATCGGATGGGCAATGATGCCCCCCCCCCGACGAGGACTCGTCGGGGAATATCCTGCTCCCGAGGGCCTCGAGAACGTCAGTTGAAGTGCCCGAATGAGGCTTTGATTTGAGCGATGACGTAGAAGTTTCTCGTGAAGATTGCGATCTTTCCGATATTCACTCCAATCTGGTGAGCCTTTGAATCGTTCCCATAAAACGAATACGACCAGCTCTGGTATCTAGGAACTCGTTGAAATTCGCCTGATTGCG
>Ga0070740_10003003_pt1 | contig 18669 bp, 16 predicted proteins | sample Coa_R2_FD_67286 | JGI IMG/M metagenome (GOLD analysis project Ga0070740, IMG submission 67286) | Surface soil microbial communities from Centralia Pennsylvania, which are recovering from an underground coalmine fire - Coalmine... | ecosystem: Environmental > Terrestrial > Soil > Unclassified ...
GCAATGACTCCGGTGGGGATGACACTTCTTATGGGTGCATATCAATTAAGAAACTGCTCTAATTCTGGAACATGTTCCTTACTCCGGTTTGTCGCTTAGCAGATAAAGCAGGTCCTGCCCCCTTCACTCCGTTCAGGGTCAGGATGACAGCTCATATTTTACGGAACGAGTGACTTATTGCTCTCGTAAGGAGATGGCATGCAGGCAATTTTTGAAGATATTCGCTATGCGTTGCGGCAGTTTCGCAAGGTCCCCGGGTTTACGGCGACGGCGATTCTGACGCTGGCGCTTGGGATTGGCGCCACGACTGCTATTTTTACGTTGGTGCATGCGGTGCTGCTCAAGTCACTGCCGGTGGCCAAGCCTGAAGAACTGATTCGCATCGGCGATAACGAGAATTGCTGCATCAACGGCGGCATGCAGGACAACTGGTCGCTCTTTTCTTATGACCAGTACAAGATGTTCCGCGACAACAATCCTGAGTTCGCGCAGATGGCGGCGTTCCAGGCGGGCGCGAACCAGATCAGCGTGCGCCGGCAGGGCAGCGATCATCCGGCGGAGAGCTTTATCAGCCAGATTGTTTCGGGCAATGCATTCGACACATTCGGCATCAAGGCTTATGCCGGACGTCTGCTGCAGTCCTCAGATGATCAGCAGGGTGCTCCTCCGGTTGTGGTAATGAGTTACCGCACATGGCAGCAGAAGTTTGGGCAGGACCCGTCGGTGGTGGGTTCAAGCTTCATCATCAACGGGCAGCCTTATACCTTAGTGGGTATAACGCCGCCGGGATATTATGGCGAGCGCCTTACCGCCGATCCGGCTTCGTTCTGGTTTCCTATTTCGAGCGAGCCGCAAATTGACGGCGTGATGACGGTGCGTGATCGTCCGGAACTGGACTGGCTGAATATCATAGGGCGGATAAAACCGGGCGCTAACCAGAAACAGATCGAAGCCCGTATGCAGGTGCAGTTGCGGCAATGGCTGCTGAGCCCGGTGAGCAAACTGGAAGAACGCGACAAGTTTCTTGTTCCGAAACAGACGCTGCATCTTGCGCCGGGCGGCGGCGGAGTGCAGCGCATGCGCGATGAGTATCAGGACGGGCTGCATCTGCTGATGTGGATATCCTCGTTTGTGCTGCTGATTGCGTGCGCAAATCTGGCCAACTTAATGCTGGTGCGCTCTGCGACGCGGAGGCTGCAGACTTCCGTGCGCTCAGCGCTGGGCGCTCCACGAACGAGGCTGGTGCGGCAGGCGCTTACAGAGAGCGTGGTGCTGGCGATACTGGGCGGCATTGTCAGCCTGGCATTTGCCTATGGAGGAACGAAGCTGATTCTGCACCTTGCATTTCAGAAGACGTATGTGCCGATTCACGCGACGCCTTCGCTGCCGGTGCTGGGATTCGCTTTTGCGGTGTCACTGCTGACAGGCATTTTATTCGGAGTGGCTCCAGCGTGGATGACGGCGCATGCTAATCCGATTGAGGCGCTGCGCGGAGCTAACCGTTCGACCGGGCAGGGAAGTTCGATTACACAGAAATCTCTGGTGGTGGTGCAGGCTGCGGTTTCGCTGGTGCTGTTGTGCGCCGCGGGACTGCTGACGCAAAGCCTGCGCAACCTGCAGAATCAGAAATTCGGCTTTGATACAACGAATCGATACATCCTGCACATTGATCCGCAGATGGCCGGTTATAAGCCGGAGCAGATGGATGCGTTTTATCGCCAGCTGCACGATATGCTCGCTGCGATTCCGGGGATGAAGAGCGTGGCGTATTCGCTCTACAGCCCGATGGAGGGCAATAACTGGGGCACCGGAGTTTACATCATTGGTCAGGCGCCACCTCCGCCGGGAAGCGGCGAGAACAATTCTTCCTGGGTGAGAGCGAGCGCCGGTTACTTTGACACGATTGGCACGAAGCTGATTCAGGGGCGCGAATTCACGGACTCCGATACGTCGGCCACGCGCGCGGTGGCGGTTGTGAACAGGACATTTGTGAAGAGGTTTTTGAAAGATGGCAACGCCATCGGCCAACATTTCCGGCTCGATTTAAAAACGGCTGTGAATTACGAAATTGTTGGCGTGACAGAAGACACGCAATACTGGCAGCCGGAAAGCCATATTCGGCCTATGTTCTTTTTGCCTGCGCAGCAATGGGTGAAATATGAAGAGCCGGACATGGCGGTTTTTGAGAGTGTTTCTCATTCAAAAATGAATGCCATTGAGCTGCGCACGAGCGGCTATGTGCCCGGGCTGGAAGCGCAGGTGCGGCGCGTGATTTCACAGGTGAATCCGAACCTGACAGTGATCGATTTCCAGACGTTTGCCGAGCAGGTGCGGGGCAACTTTAACCAGTCGGCAATGATTGTGCAACTGACCTCGCTGTTTGGATTGCTTGCGCTGGTGCTGGCCTCGATTGGGCTTTATGGCGTAACAGCGTACTCAGTGGAGCGGCGCACAAGTGAAATTGGAATTCGCATGGCGCTGGGCGCGGACCGCGCCGCGGTGCTGAAGCTGGTCCTGAAGGGCGCTTTTTTGCAGGTGGCTATCGGTCTGGCGATAGGTATTCCGGCGACAATTCTGGGCGGACGAGCCATGTCGAATTTTCTTTATGGCATCAAGGCGTACGATCCGCTTGTTCTGGTGATCACGACGCTGGTGCTGCTGACGGCTGCGTTTATTGCGGCGGTTCTGCCGGCGCGCCGTGCTGCGAACACCGAACCGATGCATGCTCTGCGGACTGAGTAGTTGTTGAGAGAGTTTATGCTCGGAGCGTGGAGTTTATTTGCCATGCCTTGGCGTATTTCCAGCTCACATATGCGGAGTGGTAGAGGTTCAGCAGCAGGCCTTCGCGTCCATCGAGGAACCCAAGACGAAAGAAGTAATTGTAGAGAAACGTCGCTGCGGGATTGAGAACGACATTCCATAGAAATGCCGGCCAGCTGCGGCTGATTTTATTTTTGGCGAGAGCCTGTTCCGCGCCGAGCGTGCTGTAGCGGTTCATGTGCTCGATGTAGTTTTCGAGCGTGGGATAGGCATGGTGTATCAGGCTGCCGCGCAATGTGCGCGTTGGGCCGGAGTATTGCATGGTCTCATGCACGGCGCGCTCTTCGAACCATGCAGCGCCTTTGCGGAAGAGGCGCAGCTTGGGATCGGGATAGTAGCCGCCGTGTTTGATCCAGCGGCCGAGAAATAAATTTTGCCGGGGTACGAAATACGCTTCGACTTCCGGTGTGGTGTTCAGCAATGCCTTGATTTCCTTCGCGAGCGCTTCGCTCACCACTTCATCGGCATCGAGAGACAGTACCCAATCGCTGGCGCAGTGTTCTATCGCAAGGTTCTTTTGCTTTCCAAATCCGTGCCAATCTTTCTGAACGAATTTTGCGCCGAAGCTTCGGGCGATCTCTGCCGTTCTGTCTGTTGAGCCGGAATCGATGATGATGATCTCATCTGCCCAGCGAACGCTTTGGAGGGTTCGAGGCAGATTGGCTTCTTCATTTTTCGTGATGATGGCGACGGAGAGGGTCTTTCCCATGCCGGTTAGGTCAGAAGGATTGTGTCGGTCCCGAGGTGTTCGTTGATGAGACGAGCAACCAGAGGCTTAAGGCGAGTGCCGTCTTTGGGCAGGACGAAGTCATTGGCTTCCTCTGACCAGTCGAGTTTGAAGCTGGTGGAGAGGGCCGAAATCCATATCTGGCGTACGGGAGTATTGGGCGTGATGACGAATTTTGCCGGCGGCTCGTCAAAAACAATATTCAGCACGCCATTATGTTCTTCGGCTTCGAAGTCGCCATCCTCTTCAGCGGCGATTAAGCTTTTTTTGAGAGACTCAATCGCATCATCCGCATGTTTGCGGAACGTAAGCTCATCTAACATGGCATCAGTTTAACAAGCATGGTTATCAATTTGGGACGCTCACTGAGTTACATGGGAAAGTCGCGGGATTTTTACAAGCCGTCCGGGAAAGATATTGGACAATCGCAGCATCTAAGACTGGAGGAAATGATGATGCGATTTTCCCGGACCATAGTGTTTCTCGCAGCCTGCGGCCTACTGCTGGTTCCTGCATCCCATGCACAGACCACTCCGGACACGAAGCAACTCATCAAAGATGTTGCCTATAACGAAATGCGCGATCGCCAGCGCGACAGCTTCTGGTCTTATGATATTGAGCAGAAAATCGGTCAGAACACTTTCATTAAGCGACAGGTGGAAACAAAAGAAGGACCTCTGTTTCGCGTTCTTGAAGAGAATGGCAAACCTCTGACCGATGCAGAAAGCCGGAGGGAACAGGAAAGGCTGAACCATCTGATCAGCAATCCCGGAGCGCTCGCCAGGAACCGCGAGGACCATCAGCAGGATGAAGATCGATTGCAGCGGCTGATCAAACTGATGCCGGAGGCTTTTCTGTATGAGCAGGAGGGGCCGGCTTCCGGAGATATCATTACATTCCGCTTTCATCCGAACCCTGCTTTCACTCCACCAACCTATGAGGCGCGCGTTTTTCATGGAATGGCAGGAACGATTGAGATCAATCAGCGTTTGAAACGATTTGTGGCGATGCACGGCACTGTCATAGACCGCATTGATTTTGGGTTCGGCCTTCTCGGTTACGTGGACAAGGGCGGCGAGTTCCAGATTCATCGCCAGCAAGTGAGCGCGACCCGCTGGAAGACAGACCTGGTGGATGTGCATGTTTCCGGACGCGTAATTCTGTTTAAAAGCGTGAGCAAAGATCATCACGAAGTGCGCTCCGGCTTCCAAGCGGTTCCGACAGATATCAGCCTCAACGATGCAAAGCATTTTCTGGATCAGGCCGCATCGCAGAATGAGGCGGAGCTTTCTTCGGGTCGGACTCCCGACCGCTGATTCCGTCTCCTTTGCTCACAGTTTCAGAAGCTGCAACTCTGTCCTACACTGCCGGCATCGCCGCGATGAGCAAACAGGCGCATAAACGAAGCAGTCACCATAAACCCCCGCCAAAGCCCATGTTGTCTGGATTGTCTTTTGGGGTTGCAGTTCTGTAATCGCGACTTTGTTTTTATTTGTCGCATCGTCAGAGCGCGTCGTCTGCGAGTGTGAATGCGGCTTCAGCCTCTGGTCCATCCTGGCAAAGCGAAACCACATCCACATGCACGCAGACTGTGCGTGGGGAATAGAGCCCACGCGAGCTGTGTCAGTCTTGGCGCAGCATTTTTAGAAGGGAATGTCGTCGTCGGTAATCTCAGCCGATTGTCCGTAGTCTTCAGCCGGAGCCGAGGAGCGCTGATCGTAAGACGTAGAGCTTCCGGAGCGGGTATAACTGCCTCCGCCTTCTCCTTCACCGCGTCCACTGAGCAGGGAGATATCGCCGATGACGATCTCAGTTTTATAACGCTTCTGGCCGCTGGTTTTGTCGTCCCAGGAGCTTGTCCTGAGGCTGCCTTCGATGTAAAGCTTCGAGCCCTTCTTTACATAATCACGAATAATTTCGGCGAGTCTGCCGAATGCCACCAGACTGTGCCATTCCGTCTTGTCTGCCCAGTTGCCGCTCTGGTCTTTGGCGCGCTCTGTTGTCGCAATGGAAAAATTAGCCACAATTGTGCCGCCGGGAGTGGCCCGGATCTCCGGGTCTTTGCCCACATTGCCAAGAAGAATGACTTTATTAACGCTTTTTGCCATACCTGTTGATTTCTCCCAAAACGCCCGCCGCGCGATTCTATGCGGCTAATCCTGAAGCATAGCAGAAGGGGGCCGCGGCGCCATATCTCTCTCGAAAAGATTAGCGCTGAACGGCAGTAACTTTGGAGACTATTTCCGTTGCTGGCCTTAAACAGTGAAGGTTTCGGCGAAGATTAAAATTTTTGAATATATATCCAAAAGATATATATCAAATAGTAGTATTAGGAGCTGGGATATGATTCCATTCTTCGTACTTGCCGGAACTTTTCTCGTTTGCCGTCTTCTGGGCTGGGCAGGCGTTGAGTTTTTCAGCGCATGGCGGCACTGTCTGCGTGTGGCTGTAGCCGCTATGTTTCTGTTGACGGCCTCAGCCCACTGGGGCAAGCGTCGCGCTGATCTGGTTCGTATGGTGCCGCCAGCATTCTCGCGGCCTGAGATGCTGGTCACGCTCACCGGAGTGGCCGAACTTGCAGGGGTTGTTGGCATGCTCTGGACGCCCGTTACCAGAGCGGCATCTATCGGTCTCGCCATACTTTTGATAGCCATGTTTCCGGCAAACGTATATGCGGCGCGATACCGGCTCACAATCGGAGGCCGCAAGGTGCCGGGACTCTTCGTTCGAACCGTACTGCAGATCGTCTTTTTCGCAGCTGTTCTTGCGGCAGGATGGTGCTGAGATGGCGCGCGTAAACCAAAGCCAATTTGCGCTGCTTGGATTACTGAGCCTCGGTCCCATGTCCGGCTATGATCTCAGGCAGCTGATCGCATGGTCGGTCGGACACTTCTGGCGCGAAGGCTATGGGCAGATTTATCCCACGCTCCAGCACCTGGAAAAGCAGCGCCTGGTAACGAAGAAAACGCAGCGGCAGAAGGGCAAGCCTGACCGCAACATCTACTCGCTTACGCCTGCCGGACGTGATCGGCTGAGGCAATGGCTCTCTCAACCGGCCAGCCCGGAGGTCCCGCGCAATGAGCTTTTGTTGAAGCTGTTCTTCGGCCAATGGGTTCCTGCCGCGGCCAGCCGGGCTCAGATCGAAGCCCATCGCCGGATATGGAAGAAGCAGCTTGAGGAATATGCGGCCATTCGCAGGCGATTGCTGGAAGAACATGAACAGGATGCAGGACGTCCCTTCTGGGAAATCACTCTGAGCTACGGCGAGCACATCGCGAAAGCGCAATTGGCCTGGAGTCAAGAAACTCTGAAGAAGTTAAGGGACAAAAAGTAACTACCGGGAGGCTATGTCATGCACGACCCACTCTGGATGAAAGCATTTCTTATTGCCCATATTGGAGCGGGCGCGTCGGCCTTTGCTCTGGCTCCGCTCGCACTGCTCACTGCAAAAGGCGGCAAAGCACATCGGCGCTGGGGAAAAATCTACTTCTGGTCGATGGCTGTTGTGACCTTCACAGCTCTTGTCATGGCCATCTATCGGCCCATCCTGTTTCTGGCGCTCGTGGCCATCTTCAGTTTCTATTTTGCGTTTACAGGCTATCGCGTGCTTGGCCAAAAGGCCGCCTGGAAAGGCGAAAAGACTGTGACTGCTCTCGACTGGTTTGCCGCGGCCTTTACCTTTATTGCGAGCGCGTTGCTGGCACTTCTTGGCGCATTCAGGCCCGCGCTGGTGCAGAATCTGGGTATTCCGGCAATGGTCTTCGGCTTGCTCGGCATGTGGCTGGCTGGTTCCACCGCCTGGTCGTTCACGCATCGCCCGAAAGAAAAGATGTTCTGGTGGTACGCGCATCTCAGCGGAATGCTGGGTAGCTATATCGCCGCATGGACCGCTTTCAGTGTCGTCACCATCAGCCCGCTGCTGCATCATGCATGGTGGATCTGGATTGTGCCCACAGGCATTGGCGTTCCTGCCATTGCGGCAACGACTGCTTATTACCGGAGAAAGTTCGCGCCGAGAAATCAGGTGGCACCTGCGTCCTGAATGCTATGCCTGTATCATTTTCATAATGTTCGCCTCTCTGCGCTTTATCTGGAATGCGACTCGCGGCCATCGTCTGCGGCCCTGGCGCAGCGAATATCTGAAGTGGCGAATTGAAACGTATTCCGGAAAGAAAGCTGAATTGCTCCAGTCAAAAGATGTCCTGAGCTTTCTTTGGACAGAGAAATGGCACCTGCTGCGCTTTCTCAAGTGGACAAACGAAATGGATGACTATAAAAAGCTTTCTTCCCCCAAACGATAAATTCTTTGAGAATGCTTAGCGGGTATAATCGCTGCGAAATCATGGATACACCGTCGACGCGTCGTCAGTTCCTGCGGCAATCTCTCTGTGTCGTCGCAGCCGGCATTCTGCCGTGGTCTGCAATAAAAGCCGCTGCTGAAGAAAACGTTAGCGGCCCTCGTTCATTGCGCGCCCATGCGCAAGCTCATGGATTACTGGTTGGATGTGCTGTTGTCCCGGAAAAGCTGGCAGACGAAACTCCCTATGCGAATACAGTCGCGCAACAGGCAAATCTGCTCGTAGCAGAAAATGCTATGAAGTGGCGCGCGCTGCGTCCTGCGCCCGACAAATATAACTTCGCGCCAGCCGACGCCATCCTCGCCTTTGCTAACGCACATGACCAGGGTCTGCGTGGCCACAATCTCTGCTGGCATGAGGCGCTGCCGGACTGGTTTCAGACAACGGTCACGCACGAAAATGCACGTCAAATATTGACTACCCACATTCAACATGTGGCCGGACACTTCGCGGGAAAGCTGCACTCCTGGGATGTGGTGAATGAAGCCATCGACGTGAAGGACGGCAGGCCGGATGGTCTGCGCAAATCGCCGTGGCTGGATTTGGTGGGGCCTGATTATGTCGAGATTGCCTTTCGCACAGCACACAAAGCTGATGCAAAGGTGCTGCTCACCTATAACGACTATGGCATCGAGCTGGACACACCGGAGCAGGAGCAGAAACGCGCTCAGGTGCTGGCTCTGGTGAAGCGCCTGAAGTCACGGCATGTTCCGATTCACGCTGTCGGCATTCAGAGCCATCTCACTGCCGGAGAAGGCATTCCGGGCGCCGGACTGCGGGAATTTATTCGCGAGCTTCGCGCAATGGACATGCAGGTGTTCATTACGGAGCTCGATGTCTCTGACCACAAACTCACAGGCTCCGCGGCAGAGCGTGATGACGCTGTAGCGAAGCTTTATGGCGACTACCTCAGTCTTGTGCTGGCTGAGCCCAATGTGAAGGCAGTCCTCACCTGGGGCATTACCGACAAATACACATGGCTCAATCATCAGCACCGCCGCAGCGACGGTCTGCAGCAGCGGTGCCTGCCATTCGATGTCGAGTATCAGCCGACGCCAGTTTTCTTTGCCATGCGTGATGCTTTGGATGCGCGCCGCCGTCCTTAGCACTCCGCTTTGCAGTAATGCTGCGCTTTTGTTGTCATAGAAGAGTGATCTCTGCCCCTTTACGGCGCGTCGGTTTGTACGGCTATTTGTTTTTCACTGCTGTGTGTGTCTGCGTGGCTCAAGAGCAAACCGACCAGCAAACGCCTCCTACCATCCGTGTCAACACAAGCGTGGTGCTGGTTCCAACGCTTGTGGAAAAGGCAAGTGGTGAAGTTGTTTATGGACTGACTGAGAAAGATTTCACGCTTGAAGACAACGGCGTGAAGCAGAACATCCATGTGGATGACGATCTCGATACGCAGCCTGTCTCGCTCGTTGTCTGTATTCAGCGTGGGCGCTCCAGCGGCCTTGAATTCGATAAATACGCAAAGCTGGGGCCTCTGCTGGATCTCTTTACCGCAGGCGGACGTGGGGAGGCCGCGCTGGTTGTCTTCGATTCAAAACCTGTATACCTTGAAGGCTTCTCGCGTGACACCAGCAATATCACCGAAGACCTGCAGCGGCTTCAGCCCGGAGATGGTGGAGCTGCGATTTTCGATGCCGTCGGCTACTCCGTCGATCTGCTGGAGCATCGCGCTCCCGATCATCGTCGCGTATTGCTGCTCATCAGCGAATCACGCGATCACGGCAGCAAAAACTTTAAGTCGCAGGACCTGGTCGAGCGCATCGGCACCAGCAATACTCTCGTATTGAGCCTGACGTTTTCGCCAACAAATGCCGCTCTCACTGATTGGACGAAAGGAAACGCATCAGGCGGCTCATCTATCGACGTAAAGGCCCCGCTGATGATGCTCCTCGCAGCCATGCACAAGAATGCGGCGCGTGAAATCGCCACGATGAGCGGCGGCGAGTATGCATCTTTCAACAAGGAAAAAACTTTTCAGAACAGAATCGATGAGATGGCCAGTCACGCACGCAATCGGTACATTCTCAGTTTCCATCCATCGGATCTCGCGCCCGGTCTGCACACCATTCAGGTAAAGCTCAACAGCGATTACAACGCGCGCGTTGTCGCGCGCGCCAGTTATTGGGCAGTGAACGATGCTGCAGAATCTTCTTCGCAGGCGCCATGAAGCTATTGCGAAAGGCATAAAATTAGCGCATCTTAGCGTCGTTGGGTTGTGTAGCTGCATCTATAGGAAGACATAAATAACCGCAATCACGGACTTTTCGTGTCCATCTTAGGAAAGGTGTCTCTCCGCAACGATGGCGGCAACCGAAACACTGCGAGAACCAAGACTGATAGCGCAGGAGCGATGGCGTCCGCGCGCCAATCCCTGGGCCATTGCCGCGACCGTCGCACTGGCCGCATTTATGGAAGTGCTCGATACTTCCATTGCCAACGTCGCGCTGCCTCATATTGCTGGCAGCCTCGGAGCCAGTCAGGACGAAAGCACCTGGGTACTGACTGCCTATCTTGTTTCAAACGCTGTTGTGCTGCCCATGGGTGGATGGGCAGCGAGCGTGATGGGCCGCAAGCGGTTCTTCATGTTCTGCATTACAGTTTTTACGCTAAGTTCTTTTCTCTGTGGTGTTGCTCCTACGCTTGGAATCCTGCTTGTAGCACGTGTCGTTCAGGGGTTTGGCGGCGGCGGATTGCAACCGATGGCGCAGGCCATCATGGCTGATTCCTTTGAGCCGGCAAAGCGTGGACTGGCCTTCGCTCTCTATGGCATCGTCGCCATTCTAGCGCCGTCCATTGGCCCGACGCTTGGCGGATGGATTACCGACAACTATAGCTGGCACTGGATTTTTTACATCAACATCCCGGTCGGAATTCTGGCGCTTGTGCTGGTGCAGCGCATGGTCGATGATCCGCCGTGGATCAGAGCTGACCGCAAGAAACTGCTCAACGTGGATGGATTCGGTATTACTCTGCTCGTCATTTCCATGGCTGCATTGCAGATCACTCTCGACAAAGGCGAAGAGAAAGACTGGTTCAACTCAGACTTTATTCGCTTCTTTGCGATTGCTTTTGTAATTTCTTTTGCGGCACTGCTGATATGGGAATGGTTTGCAAAGAACCCGATCATGGAACTGCGCCTGCTTAAGAACCGCAACTTCGCTACCTGCTGCTTCCTCATGCTTTTTACGGGTGGCCTGCTCAATGCGACCACTGTTTTGCAGCCGCAGTTTCTACAGGCGCAGCTTGGCTACACGGCAACTATCGCAGGACTGTCGCTCTCTGCCGGAGGAGTGGTGCTGCTCTTCATGATGCCTCTTGCCGGACAGGCCGTCAGTCGCTTTCCCGCGCGCAATATCATCCTGTTCGGATTTGCCTGCTTTGCTGTTTCTTACTACTTCACAGCAGTACGCATCAATCTCGGTCTCAGCTTCGGCATGGCGTCATGGCTCAGAATCGTCCAGGTTTTTGCTATTCCATTTGTTTTCATTTCCATCACGACGGCAGCTTACTTTGGCATGCCGGTGGAAAAGAACAACCAGATTTCCGGCCTTATCAACTTTGTCCGTAATATCGGCGGCAGCATTCTCATTTCATTAACCAATGCCGGCATCGTGGAGCTGGGCCAGTTCCATCAGAACCAGATGCTCAAGAACCTGACTCCGAGCAACCCGAATATGCAGAATCAGGTAAACGCTCTCAGCAGCGTATTTTCCCGCACCGCTGGCACGGCTAATGCGGACCAGCTGGCGCAGGGCCAGATTTACAACTTGCTTCAGCAGCAATCACACGCGCTGGCTTATCAGGATATGTATTTCATTCTCTGCGGCGCGTCGCTCATCATGATTCCGCTTGCCTTCCTGCTCCGCAAAAACAAACCGGCGGCAGGCGGCGAAATCGCGGTCCATTAAAGGTAGAATTGCTATATGCACAAGCGTCTCATGATTGTTGCTATGATCGCGTTCCTGATTGCAGGAATCACGTCGGCGACCCTCTGCGAGATGGTTTGCATTCCAGTAAGCAACACGGCAGCATGCTGCGCTCACAAGATGCAGCACAAATCGGATACTTCTTCGATCACGAACGCACACCAATGCGGTTACCCGCAAAAAGAGACTGCTCTCGCCATCACTGTCGTACAGTCGCTGCAAACACATGCAGCTGCCATCATTTCAGTATTTGCTTCTTCGCCTGAGCTCAACAGCATTTCAGCTATACATGACGCATCCATGTCGTTCGGCCTGAAGCGATCTTCATTCATACCTCCACTACGCATCTGATACGCAACTCCCTCTGATGAAAGGCAACGGTTCTGATAAAGGACTGTTGCGCGTCTTATCTGAGCCCCCTTAGGAGTTTGCGTGAAAAGCATTCTGTATTTTTCGCTGCTGTTGTGCAGCGCTGTGGCTGCTGCCCAGCAGTCTATGCCTGAGATGTCTATGCCGAATTCAAGTGCTCCGAACATGATGGACCTGATGCATCATGAAAACCATACGTTCGCACAACAGATCATCCATCACGCCGGTTCCGGCACCAGCGCGGAACCGAATTCCACGCCGGTTCCGATGTGGATGAGAATGCATGGTGACTGGATGCTGATGTTCCATGCCAACGCATTCATCCTCGACCAGCAGCAGACCAGTCCGCGCGGCGGCGACAAATTCTTCTCAACGAACTGGTTCATGCCCATGGCGCAGCGCCAGCTTGGGCCTGGCTATCTCACGCTGCGGACCATGTTGAGCCTTGAGCCTGCGACTATCACGCGACGGCGATACCCGCTGCTCTTCCAGCAGGGAGAAACCGCATACGGCAAGCCCATCGTCGATGGTCAACATCCGCACAACTTTGTCATGGAACTGGCGGCGCTCTATGACTGGAAGCTCGGTGAGAAGACGCTGCTTTCCTTCTACGCGGCTCCGGTTGGCGATCCGGCGATCGGCCCGACAGCCTATCCGCACCGCATCTCTGCTTCTGAAAACCCGCTAGCTGCTCTTGGACACCATCAGGAAGACTCAACCCACATCGCTGATGATGTCATTACAGTTGGCTTTACGCATGGTGTTGCGCGCATTGAGGCCGGCGGCTTTCATGGACGCGAACCCAATGAGCACCGCTGGCAGGTACAGCAGGGCGCTATCGATTCATGGTCCACGCGCCTTACTCTGCAGCCCGGTAAAAACTGGAGCGGCCAGTATTCCTATGCGCGCATTCACAGTCCTGAAGCCCTCTTTCCCGATGAAGACCAGGAACGCATGACGGCATCGGCGATGTATAACCGTCCCATGCAACGCGGCAACTGGGCCAGCACTATGGTCTGGGGACGAACGCGCTCGCTCACCGACAACGTCATCCAGAACAGCTATCTGCTCGAATCAACGCTGCGCTTCGCAGAAAAGAACTATGCGTGGACACGCATTGAAAATGTAGATCGCACGACTGAGTTGCTCCTCGGTGAAGACCCCACATCTTCTGAAACCCATGAAGAGCCGGCAGGCCGTGTGCAGGCTTACACATTTGGATATGATCGAGACTTCAATGTCCTGCCGAACTGGGAAACAGCCATAGGAGCGCAGGTGGCCGTCTACTCGCCGGGTTCGCGCCTGCAGCCTGTATATGGAAGTGATCCGATGGGCATTGCCGTTTTCATACGCCTGCGTCCGGTGGGGAAATAACAGCCGATGACTCGTTCGTCGCATCGAAAAAGGTAGGATCATTAAAAACCTTTAGCCGATGGCGCTCAACACAGAAGAAAAAATACAACCGGAGAAACCAGCCTCCTCGAGAGATTTTTCACACGCGTGGCGGGCTCTGCGCTCGCGCAATTTCCGCCTGTTCTTCAGCGGCCAGAGCATCTCGCTTATTGGCACGTGGATGACCCGCATCGCCACTGCATGGCTTGTCTACCGTCTTACTAAATCATCGCTGTTGCTGGGCACCGTCAGTTTTGCCGGACAGATACCCACATTTCTGCTGGCGCCTTTCGCAGGCGTGCTGGTGGACCGCATGGACCGCCGTCGAGTCCTTGTCTGGACCCAGGTCCTTGCAATGGTCCAGTCGCTGGCTCTGGCCGCGCTCACGCTGACGCATATCATCAACATTCATGAAATTGTGTGGCTGAGCGTGTTTCAAGGTATGATCAACGCCTTCGACATGCCCGGGCGCCAGGCGTTCATGGTGCAAATGGTGGAAGACCGGGGCGCGCTTTCAAACGCCATCGCCATCAATTCATCGATGGTGAATCTTGCTCGCCTCGTCGGTCCATCACTTGCCGGACTTGTCATTGCCGCCACCAACGAAGGCTGGTGTTTTTTCATTGATGGCGTCAGCTACATCGCTGTCATCATTTCACTGCTGCAAATGCGTGTGCAGGCAAGCGCTCTCAAAAGCCACACAGCTTCAATGATTGAGCAGATGAAAGAAGGATGGGCCTATGTTTCAACCTTTGCGCCGATTCGCACCATCCTGCTGCTCTTCGCGCTGCTCAGCCTTATGGGTATGCCGTTCGTTGTCCTAATGCCGGTGTTTGCTGCGCAGGTGCTGCACGGAGGTCCACACACATTAGGCTTTCTCATGGGGGCGCTCGGGGTCGGCGCGCTTATCTCAGCGCTCTCGCTGGTCGTGCGCAAATCTGTCCGCGGGCTTCTCAAGATGATTCCAATCGCCGCAGCTGTCTTCGGGATCGGTCTGGTGTGCTTCGGGTTTTCCCATGTGCAGTGGCTTTCGATGCTGCTGATGCTTGTGACCGGCTATGGCATGATGCAGGGCACGACCGCCAGCAACACCATCATTCAGACGCTTGTGCCGGAAGACAAACGCGGGCGCGTCATGAGCTATTACACCGTGGCATTCGTCGGCATGGCCCCTTTTGGCAGCCTGCTGGCCGGCGCTCTGGGACACGCCATCGGCTCGCCGCGCACCGTCATCGTCAGTGGAATTGCCTGTATTGCCGGTGCCCTGTGGTTCTGGACCCGCATGAAAGCGATTCGCAAAGAGATGCGCCCCATTTACGAGCAGCTCGGCATTATCCAGCCACGAGTTCCCGTCGTCGTTCAGGAAGAGATGAGCGCAAATTAACGCTTGGGCATCTCCATTTTTCGAGAAATCGCTTTCTAGGGTATTTATTTGTTGCGACTAGGGTATTTCCCCGATGTTCATGGTTTGGGAAGCAGGGCATGATTATCCACGGGTCGCAGATGTAACAGCAGTAAGATCCGCTTGAAACATCTCTCCTTCAAGTCTGACGCTCAGAGCTGGTAAGCATTTTCTCCGACAGCTCTGATTCCGGATGAAAGGCCGATACTCCCCTCGCAGCCTCACACTCTGGATAAAAGCCGCTATTTCCTCGGCGGCATCGCGTCCGGACCCGGACCAGCGACAACGCAGATTTCCTGGCTCGTTTGTTCGGCAAACGAAGCAGACGAAGCCGTGTGCAAGTTGAAACCAGTACGACCTAACCCCCGAAGGCCGCGCTCAATGAAGACTACTTGGTTCTCTCTGTTGTTTGTATCCGCACTCGCCGCACCGGCATTTGCAGGTGTGACCGTCAACAGTCCGTTCAATGGCAATGAAGTTTCATCCCCGTTCACCCTGTCTGCGAATGCTTCAACCTGTTCCTCGCAAAATGTAGTGTCGATGGCTTATTCGATCGACAATGCGAAGGACATCGCCATTGTGTACGCAACGTCAGTCCAGGCAAAAGTGAATTCCGCATCGGGCAAGCACACACTCCACGTTAAAGCCTGGGGTAATCACGGCGCGGTATGCGTCACAGATGTGACGCTGTCCGTTGTTACCCCGGCAAGCTCTCCCCTCGTTCCATTGAATGCAGTGGCCGTTAGCGGTATTCAGGCGCTGACAAATTGGAATGGAGACACTGATCTGGCCGGTCAGGGACAGTCAAAGGGAAATACCATCCTCACCAATGCGCCGGCGCAATCCGGTTATGCGCGCCAGTTTCAAACCGCATTTCTCAACAATGGCGATCATCGCTACTATGTGCGATTCGGCGATGATACTGAGGCACGCAATTTTCTCTATGACGGCTGGGTGTATCTCGACGGCTCTGTAAACCAGATAGGCAACCTGGAAATGGACATGAATCAGGTCATGCCAAATGGACAGACCGTGATCTTCGGCTTCCAGTGTGATGGCTGGACAAACACCTGGGATTACACAACAAACGCGGGCACGCCCACGCATCCCATCGATCGCTGGATTCATTCGAAAGCTTCGTGTAATGTCCGCAACTGGGGCACCAACAAGTGGCATCATGTTCAGGTCAGCTACTCGCGTGATGACTACGGCAACGTCACTTATAAATCTGTGTGGCTCGATAACGTCAGGCAGGACATTAATGCAACCGTCCCCTCAGCCTTTGCTCTCGGGTGGGAGCCGGTACTGCTGACAAACTTCCAGGTGGATGGTATGGGCAGCGCAGGTACGCATACCGTATATCTGGATAATCTGACGGTCTATCGCTGGTAATAAAAAGGTTTGTCGCGGCGGCGAACGTCCTGATCTGAATCAGGATGTTCGCCCCTTTTTAATGCTGCGGGACGTTTACAAAAATCACCTTATGCGCAATTGCATAATGCACCAGTTCGGCTTTGTTATGCAGGTCCAATTTGCGCATCAGATTGCTCTTATGGGCCTCCACTGTCTTTCCGCTTAGTCCCAATATCACGGCAACATCCTTGACCGTTTTGCCTTCGGCCAGCATCCTTAAAACTTCACGCTCTCTGGCTGTCAGCGAATCCAGCGCCGTTTCTTCTATTCGCCGGTTGAAAAAGCGGTCAGCCATGGGAATATGCTTTTCGCCGCGATGTGCTTTCTCAATGGCAAGCTTCAACTCCCGCGCATCGCTGGATTTAAGAACATAGGCATGCGCGCCGGCCTCAATGGCCCGCCGAACATACACATCATCGTTGTATCCGCTCAGGAAGACGACTTTAATATCCGGATTTGATTTCTTCGCCAGGCGCGCAGCGTCGAATGGGGAGAGTCCGGGCATAGCGACATCCAGAATAAGAATGTCTGCCCTTTTCTTAACAGCACATTCCGCCGCCTGCCCAGCGTCCTCGAAAGCGCCGACAAATTGAATATCGCCGTCGCGCTCAAGCGAATGGAGGAGGGCTTGCCGGACTAAAATGTGGTCGTCAGCAATTACACAGCGAATCACTCTTGAACCTTAAAAACCGCGTATAAGTTTTAGCTGTATTTACAACTGAACAACCGGGATCGGGGAGAAGAACCGCAGAATAATGGTCGTGCATCGATCTTTTATTAATGACTGTAACGTACCACTATAACGTTAAGGCGGGCAAATACTGCATAATCCCCCTTTCGGGAACAAAAGTCCTTATTAGTACGTCTGCTATCCTTTGTATCCATTATTGAAATTGGAGCCAGCGATGCCATTCTCTGCATTTTTCCGCGGATCAGCCATGCTCTGCACGGCAGCTTTCTGCCTTTCAGCAGCAGCGCAAATGGACCTGAACTATGCGCGGGACGCAAAACAGCCCGTCGATCAGGACTACACGCAGCGCATCCATAAATACACCACTTTACCCGAGCTGAATTCTCCGCTCACGGACTATCTGCCCGCATCCTCAACAGTTCCAACGCCGGAAAAAGTCCTGGGCGACATCGCCGGAGCGCCTGACATCCTCCCCTATGCCGAAGACGTCTACCGTTATTTCCGCCTGCTTGAATCCGCCAGCCCACGCGTTAAGGTCTTTACCATCGGCCACACCGAAGAGGGCCGCGAGATGATCGCTGTGGCCGTAGCGGACGAGTCACTGCTCAAGAACTACAAGGAAAACGACGCCCGTCTGGCAAAGCTGGCCGACCCGCGAACCATCAACATGAATGATGCGACAGCGGCCGAGCTGGTCAAGCACTCAGTTCCTGTCTACTACATCACCGGAACTATCCATTCGCCTGAAACCGGTGCCCCGACCGCGCTGATGGAACTCGCCTATCGCCTAGCCGTCGACAATGCGCCCTACATCCAGTACATCCGCACGCACATGATCACGCTGATCACGCCGGTCGTAGAAGTGGATGGTCGTGACCGCATGGTTGATGTGTACAAGTGGCATAAGGCGCATCCGAATGAGAATTATCCGCGCCTCGTCTATTGGGGACACTACGTGGCGCATGACAATAACCGCGACGCTATGACGCTCACGCTTAACCTCTCGCGTAACGTCCTCGACACTTACATAGGATGGCATGCGCAGGTCCTGCATGATCTGCACGAATCCGTGCCGTTCCTTTACGACAACACCGTCGGCGACGAGCCTTACAACGCATGGCTTGACCCGATTCTGACTAACGAGTGGCAGATGATTGGCTGGAACAACGTGCAGGAGATGACGAAATTCGGCATGCCCGGCGTCTTCACCCACGGCAACTTCGATACCTGGAGTCCCGGCTATCTCATGTTTCTTGCCGCCATGCACAACGGCATCAGCCGCCTGTACGAGACATTTGGCAATGGCGGGGCCGACACTGTCGAGCGCATTCTCACGCCTGACGAATATTCCCGAACCTGGTATCGTCAAAACCCTCCGTATCCCAAAGTGAAGTGGTCGCAACGCGACAACAATAATTACGAAGAAACAGCGCTGCTCGTCTCCCTCAGCTACTTCGCGCAGAACGGGCAGACCTTCCTCAATAACTTCTATCTCAAGAGCAAGCGATCGATTCTCAAGCCCACCGATTCCGGCCCCGCCGCCTATGTGCTTCCCGCAA
>Ga0070740_10003008_pt1 | contig 18665 bp, 11 predicted proteins | sample Coa_R2_FD_67286 | JGI IMG/M metagenome (GOLD analysis project Ga0070740, IMG submission 67286) | Surface soil microbial communities from Centralia Pennsylvania, which are recovering from an underground coalmine fire - Coalmine... | ecosystem: Environmental > Terrestrial > Soil > Unclassified ...
CCGAAATCCACGACATTGCGCACCGTGCCTTGCAGGATCATGCCCGGCTGGAGATCCTCCATCTTGAGAACATCGTGGCGCAGGATGGGCGCTGGCAGAGCATCGCGGGGGTCCAGGCCGGGTTTCTCAAGATTCTCCAGAATATCGTTCAGGGTGGGCAGCCCGACGCCGATCTTCTTCGCCAGGTCGGCCCAGAGCGCCTCCTCTCCCCCGCTGCTGCGCTTGCCACGCCCCAGGCTATTCTGCAACCTGAGGAACTGGCGATACTGCGCGATGCGTTCCGCCGGCTTTGTGGCGCGCTCCTCGCCGCCCGGCAGCAGGTCCAGCAGGGCGCGCGTGGCGGCGTAGCTCTCTGGATGGATAAAGGTATTGTCCAGCGGCTCAATCCCGCTCGCAATTTTGAGGAAACCCGCCGCCTGCACAAACGTCGCGGGACCCAGGCCCGGCACCTTGAGCAGATCCTGGCGTGATAGAAACGGGCCATGCTCCTCGCGATATTTGACGATCGCGCCAGCCACGCGGCTGTTAATGCCCGAGACGTGCTTGAGCAGGGCAGCCGAGGCCGCGTTTAACTCAACCCCGGCGAAGTTCACGCAGGAAACCACCACCCGTTCGAGCGCGTTGGCCAGCTCCTTCTGATCGACATCGTGCTGATAGAGGCCCACGCCGACGGCTTTGGGATCGATCTTGACCAACTCGGCCAGGGGATCTTGCAGGCGGCGTGCAATCGAGATCGTGCCGCGCTGCGTGGCGTCCAGCGTTGGAAACTCCTGGCGCGCAGCTTCGGAGGCCGAATAGACCGAGGCGCCGGCCTCGTTCACAATCACATAGCCAATCTTCCCCTGCTGGCCCGTCTCGGCCTCGATCTCGCGAATCAGCCCGGCCACCAGTTGCTCGGTTTCGCGCGAGGCCGTGCCGTTACCAATGGCAATCACATCTATATTGTATTTCGTAATCAGCCCGCGCAGGGTCTGAAGCGCCCGCTCGGCCTGATGCAGATACATCGTATCGGACTCGAGGTACTTGCCCATTTCATCGACGATTGCGAGCTTACAGCCGGTGCGATAGCCGGGATCGATGCCCAGCACCTTGCGCCCGCGCAGGGGAGGCTGGAGCAGCAAATTGCGCAGGTTGGCCGCGAAGATGGTGATCGCGTGCTCCTCGGCCTGGCGGGTGAGCTCGACGCGCACCTCGCGCTCCATCGCCGGAGCCAGGAGACGCTTATAGCCATCCTCCATCGCCTCCTTCAGGTGACGGGCAAAGGGCGAAGTAGCCCGAACCGGGTAATAGCGCTCGATCTCCGGCTGCGCCTGCTCGTAGGGCAGCGTAGCGCTGACACGCAGCACATCCTCGCGCTCCCCACGATTGAGGGCCAGCACGCGATGGGGCACCAGCTTCGTGATATTCTCGTTAAACTCGTAGTAGAGCTGATAGACGCCTTTGGGATCTTTCTCCGCGATCTTTTCGGGATCGACCGCCTTCGCGCTCAGCGTTGCCTGTTTAAAGAACGTCGCGCGCACACCGCCGCGCACATTGGCATCCTCCGCAATCACCTCGGCGGCGATATCGCGCGCCCCGGCATACGCCTCCAGGCTGGTATCGACGCCCAGTTCCGCGTTCAGGAAAGGACGCGCCTGCTCCTCAAGCAGCGCCTCCACATCGCCACTCATCTCCGGCTGCTGGAGAATGAGATCGGCCAGGGGAGCCAGCCCCTTCTCGCGGGCCACACTGGCGCGGGTTTTGCGCTTGGGACGATAGGGAAGATAGAGGTCCTCGACCTCCTGCAGGGTGGTCGCGGCAAGAATCGCGCTACTCAGTTCTGGCGTGAGCTTGCCCTGCGCCTCTATTAAACGCCGCACGTCCGACTTGCGTTCAAAAAGCGCACGCAGGGCAGCGGCCCGATCGGCAATTGTCTGAATCTGCACCTCGTCCAGGCTGCCGGTTATCTCTTTGCGATACCGGGCAATGAACGGGATGGTGTTGCCCTCGTCCAGCAAAGTGATTGTACGAGCAACCTGCCCGCTTTTCAGATTCAACTCCTGGCCAAGCGTCTCGGCCAGTTCAGATAAAGGCAGAGTTTCAATGGGAGCGGCCTCCTGCGGGTCCGCTCCCCCGGGAAGAGGTTCCTGGATTGTCAAAAAACGTTTCCTACCTTCCGTGCTTTCTATTTCAGCATCTTTTTGTGATGGACAATTTTTCCGGGTAGTAGGAAGGATATCATATCTTTTCGCGATGGACAATTTCCAGGGCAAGCTCCTACTGTTGTGCCCGCCTCGCCTCACTCCGCTGGCCCAGGAGTCCGCCCAGGAGAGCAAAGCCCATTGCGCAAGCCAGGCCGATAAGTGCCAGGACGACAATGCCCCCGTTGCCCTGCTGTTGAGGTGTGGAGACAGGATTATTCGCAAAGATGTGGGGAATAACTTGATTGACGGCCCGGCGCAGCGCCTCGCCAGAATTGACGACCACGCCATTCCTCTGCGCGTCGCTGATAATCTTTTGCAGGCCGGGCAGCGCCTCAATGAGCACCCCAATGGGCAGAACGATCCAGTAGAAAATCGTGCTGATAATGCCTGCCCAGAAGCCGGCGCGCAGCGCGCGCGTGATAGAACCACCCCGGCGCGTGGTGAAGAAGCCTGCCAGCAGATAAAACAGCAGTCCCTCGACCAGGCCGAGGTAAAAGAACACATCTTTCTTCAAGAAGAGCAAGAGGAGTGCAGAGAGAGCTCCCTGCAGCAGGCCCCACATGCAGCCCTGGCCGAAAGGACTGGGCAGGGGTCGCTGAATCGCACGCACGGGAACATACGGCGTGCTTAATGCTCCCCCAGCCGGCGGCGGAATCGCCTGCCCTGAACGTCCGATCGGCTGGGGCACTACCGGGACAATCTGCCAGCCGGATACAGGCTCGCTCGTCCGGCGGCCAGGCTGCGAAGACGAACGGCGCGGAGAGCGCACGCCGCTCTGGGCGGGCTGGTGAATCTGCACCTGGCCTTGCTGCGCACGCACCGGGGGGGGTGGCGGCGCGATAGGCTCAGGCGCCCGTTCGGTATGCGCGCCGGCCCGCTGGTAGGCAGTCTGGGAAATCGTTGGATCAGCATAGCCAGTAAAGCCGGGAGCGCGCAGCGCACGCGCGAACTCCTGCATGCTGGTGTAGCGATTCTGCGCGTCGATCGCCAACGCCTTGAGCAAAGCGTTCTCGATCTTCGGAGTGAGCTGCGGGTTCAACCGGCGCGGCGGGACCAGCGTATCCTGCATGCTGCGAGCAACTGAGGCGGGAGGCACCTGGGCGGTGAGCAGAAAATACATCGTAGCCGCGAGCGCGTAAATGTCCGACTGCGGGCTGGTCTGGCCAATGTATTGCTCCAGCGGACTGAACCCCTCGGAAATAGCACGCGCGATTGTCTGCGTCTCCACCCCTGGATCGTAGAGGCGCGTCAGACCAAAATCGACCAGTACAGCCCGACCTTGCGGAGTGAGGATAATATTCGCCGGCTTGATATCGCGATGGAGCACAGGCGGATTGCGCCCATGCAACTCTTGCAGAATATCGGCCACCGGGAGCAGCCATTCGAGAACCTGTTGTTCGCTAAAGGGACCGCCGTGCAGCTTCACCATCTCAGAACAATTCTGGCCCTCAATCAACTGCATAACCAGGTAGAAGCGCCCATTCTCCTCCAGAGCGTCATACACCTCCGGCAGATGATCGCTCTTCACTGTGAAGAGAATCGAAGCCTCGCGCAAAACCTGGCGGCGCGCGGCAGGCGAAACATCGTAGGTCTCTTTGATCGCACAAGGACGATTCCCCTCGCTGAGAACAACACCCCGATAGACAGAGCCAAAACCGCCCGTATTGATCAGTCCATCGATGCGATAATGCCCCCCGACGACCGCTCCTGCGCCCAGAGGGAGAATTGCTGTCATACTGTTCCTTACAACGCCTTTTCTTGCCTTTTGAGACGAACCGCCCAGCTTTCCAGCCACGCAACCCATCGTCTATTTTACAACATCCTGTCTTCCCCCATCGGCCTGCTCTCAAAACGAGAGACGCCAGACAAACTGCCGGGCATATTGTTAACACAATTCTTTGTGACTGTGATACAATGACACGGTACGTAGCTGAACCTTCACGCGTGCTGCCTGGGAGAACAGGAGAAGCCTCTTGCGTTTTCCCTGGGAGAAAAGCGCCCAAAAAAGAGAGCAACCTTTTGGAACAAGAAGTTATGTTTGAAGCCGATAAACCAGTCGAGCCAGAGCGCGAGACTATTCAGGACTCGGACTTAAATAGCCTCGCGCAGAGTGATAGTTTGCGTCTGTATCTCCGCGAAATTTCACGTATCTCGCTGCTCTCTGCATCCAAAGAATCCTATCTTGCCGAGCGAGCAGAACAAGGGGATCGGGATGCGCGCAACAGTTTGATCGAAGCCAACCTGCGCCTGGTGGTGAGTATTGCGAAAAAATACGTCGGCCAGGGACTGTCGTTGGAGGATCTGATCGGTGAAGGGAATATTGGCCTGATTCGCGCTGTTACCAAATTTGACTACCGTAAAGGCTTCCGCTTCTCCACCTACGCAACCTGGTGGATCAAGCAGGCGATCACGCGCGCGATCCTGGAGGGAACCCGCGTGGTTCGTCTTCCTGTCTATATTATGGAGGAGGTTATGCGGGTGAAGCGCACTACCCGTCAGCTCTATCAGGAGCTCGGGCGCGAGCCAACCGCCGAAAATATTGGCGAGCGCCTGGGAATGTCGCCGGAGCGCGTCAGTGAGCTGCTCATCTGGGCCGAGAAGGTTTTCTCCCTGGATGCCCCGCTCTCGGAAGAGGAAGAGAACACGCTGGGCGATATTATCGAGGATATGCGCGAGCGCGGGCCGGTAGAGGTTGCAGATCAACACCTGCTGCGCGAGGAGATCCGCAAGGTGCTGGGCCAGTTAACTCAGCGCGAACGCCAGGTGATTGAGCTACGCTTCGGCCTGCTGGACGATCATGACCATACCCTGGAGGAAGTAGGCAAAAAACTGAAGGTGACGCGCGAACGTGTCCGCCAGATTGAGGAACGGGCCATCCGTAAGCTACGCCATCCACAAGCCAGCCGCATTCTCAAGGATTACCTGGATTAAGGGCCCTCTGGAGCAGGCAGGCAGTGCCCGGCTCGACGCACTTGCTGATAATCGGTCAGGATTTTCAGGGATTTTTCGTACCCTGAATCGGCCCCTTTTGCGCGCCCGGAAAGAGCCAGAGCGCACCATCCATCCTCAGCGCCCTGGCAATACACCCATGTGCGCACCTACATTTCTTTGACAAATGTAGCACAATTGACTGCATCTTCATGGTAAGTCAGTGAACTTATTGCTTACTTCTACGTAATAGAAGTAAAGGCATTATTCATGCGTCCAAAGCAATAGAGGGCCTCCTACCAATCTTTAGAGGCCCCGGTATTTGTGTGAAACTATGTAGGGAAAGGAGGGCCGGCGTTGATTTTTCGCCTGTGTTGAGGCACATGGAGAGAAGCAGCGCTGTGAGGTCTGATGAATGAATTAGCAGGCCAGAGCCTGGGTGGCTATCTTTTAGAGGAAGAACTGGGGCGTGGCTCGATGGGAATGGTTTATCGTGGAAAACAGGTGGCCCTGGGGCGCGAGGTGGCGGTGAAGATCCTCCCCCATTCTCTGGCACAGGACCCGTCGTATATCGCGCGTTTTATCCGCGAGGCGCAGATTATCGCCGGGCTGAATCATCCCAATATTGTGCAAATTTATGATGCCGGACAGCAGAATGGCGTGCTCTATTTTGTGATGGAATACGTGCAGGGTCCGACCATTGGCAGCCTGCTGCACCTGGATGGCAGCATGCCTCAACACCTGGCCGCTGAATATATCGCCCAGGTCGCGGACGCGCTGGACGCGGCTTACAAAGAGCGCAATGTTATCCACCGCGATATCAAGCCGGAGAACCTGATGCTCGACCGCTGGGGGCGCATTAAGGTGATGGATTTTGGGCTGGCCCGTGCGCCCGGCCTGCAGCAGATTACGGTCGCAAAAACGCTGGTCGGGAGCATCTATTATGCATCGCCTGAGCAGATCTGGGGCAAGCCGCTGGATAACCGCAGCGATATCTACGCGCTGGGGGTTGTGCTCTACGAGATGGTCGCCGGGCAACGCCCGTTCTCAGGCCGCACGCTACAGGAACTCACCCAGACGATCACCGCCGGCAGGGTTCTTCCTCCGACTGCGCTCAATCCTGAAATTGATCCCAAGCTGGAAAGAATCATTTTGACCGCGATGGCCACGAACCGCGACGAACGCTTTCCCCAGGCCAGTCTGATGGCCGAGGAGTTGCGCGCGCTCCAGCTTCGTCCCCCCGCGGTAGAGCCACTGCGCCCTCAGGAGAAAAAGACTGCGACCCCGGCAAGCGGGAATCCTGGCCTGCTGCCCAAACGTCCGGTGGCACAACCTCCTCGCTATCCTGGAATCGACTCGCAGCATACATTACCCACCCGCGAGCAGCGCGCACCCGAGGTTCCCGGCCAGACCGGGCAGCAAATGCCCTCACCAGTCTCTACCTATGACACCAGCCCGGAACTTCCCACGCCCCCATCCTCGCCGGACCACGCCGGGTCGATGTCCGAACTGCCAACGTCGGTCTCGCCCGCCTCGCGCGTGCAAAAGTCCGAGGAGGCGGGCACCCACGCGCGGCGCTGGCGCCAGCGGTCCCGTAAGATGAAATAACTCCCACTCTCTCGACGGACGCTCGCCTTTCGTGTATAATAAGCACCGATCGAAGCGAATGCCCGCATGTTTGAGAAAAGAGCATGCGTGAGTAAAGAGACGAAACAAGTAAGATATCAGCAGCGTTTCAACCGTACAGGGGTCGCTTCTATTCTAGATGAACAGCCCGCATTCATTCTTCTCCAGAATAAACTGCCGGGCGGGGAGTGTGTTTAACCATGCCAAAGAAGACAGCATATTCGCGAAGCGGGACGCAGCGCAGCAAAACCAGGCAAAAGAGCTTTGAGCTTGTGCGCCCCGCTTCTGAAAGAAAAGAGCTTGAAACGGCGGAGAGCAACGAAGAGGCGGACGTCGTAGACGCGGAACAGGCTGAGGTAGTAACGACGGAAGTGAAAGAGGTGGAAGAAGGAGAGGAGGAAGAGGAAAAGGAAGAAAAAGTAGAAGAGGTGAAAGAGAAGGTTGGGAAGCGCGTGAGCGCGCAAGTGAATACTCCCGCTCCCATTGCGGCAACCCCGGCGAGCAGCGCACCGAAGAGCGCCTCGGCCCGTCTGGCCGCCCGCAGGCAGGCCGCACAGAAGACGCAACGTTCAGCTGCTAACCTGATCGTTGCTGAGAACTATGGTTATGTGCGCAAGGACCTGATCTTTATTCTTATTCTGGCGATCATTATGTTCTCTGCTATCATCGCCCTGCACTTTATTCTCGGCAGCTAGCTACTCGACGTTCCTTCAGAATCAAAGAAGAGAAGTTCTGCTCAAATAACGAGGTCAGCGCTTCTCTTCTCAGGTATCATATGGTACGGCCTGCGAACAGAGTTCACAGCCGGGAACAAAACCGTCTTCTGGGTCAATCAGTGGGCCAGCGGGCCGGTGCCAAGACCCGCAGGAATCCCATGGCGGTGGGCCGCCGGGATAGTCACTCCTAAGACTCTCTGCATCGCCATCGTGTGGCTACAGTCGCCCCAATCATGGAAGAAACGACAGGTGCAACTCCACTCGCCATTGTTGTAGTGGGTGGTGTGGACATCGTTCTCGCCGCGGAACGTCGCCTCAAAGCGATTGAACTGGATGCGCTCGGGTTCCTCGGCGTAGCGTTTGGCTTTGGCGATTTTGTTGATCATGCTCGAATTCACTGTCGATACTCTCCTTGAGATGTAGAAAACCACTCCGCGACCACAATTTATTGGGGTATACGCATTGTTGCGCGTTCGCTTCTTTCCCGGGCGAGCGGTCGTGTGCCCGCCAGCAAGCCGTCTGGTCCTCCTTTCCTTTGCGCGGGATTCTCGGTGCCCGTCCCTTTCAGGCACCTGGCTCACAATCTGATAAAAAATGATGAGCCCTGCAACGATGTGCGTATAAATCCGGTTGATACAAAAAAACACCAGAAAGCAACCTGCTCCCAGTGTTTTATTTTACGTCTGCGCACGCACCTGCGCGCCCTTGAGCAACTCTGCTCGCGATGATGTTGACGCTAAATCCATAGACACCTACCCCGTCGGGAATGAGTTTATGTCCGCTAGATTTCTGTGATTGAATGGACTTATTATACCATATCCCTGCCGAAAAATCTACTGTCAGAACATGTATCCACAAAGTTCGATACAAAAGCTCCGCGTGCTGAGTGCAATGTTGATTACATCACTGCATCTCTATGCTTTAGTTCATTGTTCAGTTGACGCTGCACGCCTATACTCGCGCTGGGAGGAAGAGGATGGGCATAGAATAGCGGGAGGTCATTCTGTAAAGTACGTGCGAATCATTCTGCCTGTGGAGGATTTTCGTGAAACGATCGCTTCGATCCGGGATATTTCTGCACACAATTGCAGGTCTGATCCTGGTAGGGATGCTTTTTAGCGCCTGCTCAACAGCAGGAGGATCTGGTTCAAGCGGCAATTCCGGCAGGGGACAGGGGATAACGCCCGTCTCGACCGGCGGGCCACGCGTGGTGAGCGATAAGCCGCCTGTTACCTACAAGCTGCCGCAGGGCACGCCGCTGCCGGCAAACCAGATCAAGCCATTGACCTTTAACCTGGTCTACAATGATGCTGCAATGGAGCAGGCAATAGCACAGATCTATACCCCTGGCTCGGCGAGCTATCACCAGTTTCTGACGCCCGCTCAGATTGTCCAGCGATTTGCCGAGTCTGACGCGCAGTTGAATGCGGTGAAGAACTGGTTAACCGGTCACGGCTATACAATTCTGGGCATTGATGCCCTGCGCTCCTCAATCAGCGTACAGGCTTCCGTCTCCTCCATTGAGGAGAGCCTGGGTATCCGCCTGGAATCCTTCAACGCCCTGGGCCGGCAATTCTTTATGCAGGTTGGCAATCCCACGCTGAGCGGCGAGGTAGCCGGCCTGGTACAATCGGTGGTAGGTCTGGATAACTTTGCCCTACCGATCTTTAAGCCCCCGTTCAGCGCGCTGGAAAGTGCTGCCGCGCAGGGCAACTGCGCCAAATATGGGGCGAAGCTGAGCCTGACCCGCGATCGCCTGGCGGCGGTCTACCAGGACAATTTGCTCTATCAACAGGGCTTTCAGGGACAGGGCATGACGATCGGGGTTGCTGAGTTCGACGAACCATACGATCCCAGGGATATCGCCAACTACACGACCTGCGCCGGCCTGGGTGCTCCGCATATCCAAAACATCCAGGTCGATGGTCCAACCGCACCGGGCGCTGGTGAGGGCGAAGCCGCTCTCGACCTGGAACTGATCGCTGGCCTGGCCCCACAGGCGCAGATTCTCGACTACCAGGTGGGAACAAACAACGGGAACATTTCGTTCGCGCAGGCCCTGGTCGATCTCTTCACCCGCGTGGGTACGGATCGCCGCGTTCAGGTTCTGAGCGTGAGCTACGGAGCCGGCGATGGCGCTTTCAGCGAGAGCGAGCAGAATGCGGTCAACCGCGCGCTGCGCACCCTGGCGGCTGAGGGCATCTCCGTCTTCATCAGCAGCGGCGACTGCGGGGCATTCTCCGAGCGCGTTCCCAATATCGCGATGGTCTCTTTCCCGGCCAGCGCGCCCTACGCAATCGCGGTGGGCGGCACGCACTTGCAGGTGACACCCGCGAGTACGCGGGCCAAAGAGGATGTGTGGAGCGATAACGATGGGGCGGCAGTGTGTCAGAACGAATGGGGCAGCGGCGGCGGCGTGAGCCAGAATAGCACGTTCAAGCGTCCTTCCTGGCAGGTGGGACCGGGAACGACCAATCACTACGATGGCTCGGCCAATTTCGTGCTGACGGCCAGCCTGACGCCGGTCCAGGCCCCCAACGGCCTGCGCCAGGTGCCGGATGTGGCAGCCGCAGCTTATCCAAATATTGCCATCTACTACCAGGGCGCCTGGTATGCCTTTGGAGGAACAAGCGCGGCGGCTCCCATCTGGGCCGCCGGGGCGCTCCTGGTGGACCAGGGCCTGAAAAGTCACGGAAAGGCTCCGCTGGGTGGTGTGCCTACCTTCTACGCGCTCGCCAACCATCCCGGTAGTCTCCATCCTTACACGGACATCACGCAGGGGAATAACCTGTTCTACCCGGCAACACGCGGCTGGGATTATGCGACCGGGTGGGGTGCGCCCAACTTGAGCGACATCCTGCAACTCGCATTAAGCATGTAGGAGAGCGGCTCTTGCCTTTGCAAACAGGACGCCGGAGGTTCGGCCTTGAACCTCCGGCGTCCTGCCTCTCGGCCCCTCAATCCAGAGGCCGAAAAGATAACAAGAGATGCGAACGTGCCATTCCTTAGCTAATCGCTTCTAAGTGTTCTACCAGAAGGCGGGATGCTTCCTGAATCCCGACGTGCAGGGAGAGCTCTTCGTGATAGCTGCTCAATCTCTCCATGCGTGCCGTAATAAAGTCATGCCGCGCAGTGCCACATGCCAGGCCCGTGAGCGCCTCTCGCGCCGCGCTATACTCCAGGTCGATCTGTTGAAGCAAACGAGCAATTTCACTTTGTTCCATGAGGGTTCCTTTGCTTAATCAGCAGCGTCCTGCAGGATGAGAAATACCGGCTGGACACGTTTTGGCGGACACGTCCTTGCTTTCCTGGCTGATTTCCCCATATTTCTCTGCCTGGCTGCCATTCAGGCTAGATATAGTATGCTCAAAGTACCTGATATGTTACAATAACATGTACCTATCAACCAGGTAACAACTACGAAACATCTACCTGTAGGCGACGAATAGATTTATGTAAATATATTGGTTGTACAGGAATGCAGGGATGTGAGCTGGCTCGGCGGGAAGGACTGCTCTGATGAGGCCAAACACTTTGTTAAAACGCGCGCGCGAACTGCGAGGCTGGTCGCAGGCACGTGTCGCAGAGGAGATAGGCACAACAGCTCTAAACGTTGGCCGCTGGGAACGCGGTATCTCGACGCCCTACCCCCATTTTCGCGAGAAGCTCTGTCTTCTTTTTGGGAAAGACGCCAGAGAGCTTGGTTTGCTAGGAGCGGAGGAGGCTGAAGAGGCTGCGATCTCCGCCGATGAAGAAGAGGCGCTGGCGGAGAACTCGTCGGAACAGGCCGTCTATGACCCGGCGATTCCCCTGCTCCCTTCTGGCAGCGGTCGCCTGGTCGGACGAGACACGCTGCTGAGGCAGTTGAAGCAGCGGCTCTGCAACGATACGAAACCCGTCATAGTAACGCTGCATGGCTTGCCCGGCGTTGGAAAGACGGCGCTGGCGATTGAACTGGCCTACGATCCGCAGATCCGGGCGCACTTTCGCGATGGCATTCTGTGGGCCGGCCCCGGCTTAAATCCCGACATTCCAGAACAGTTGAGCCGCTGGGGTTCGGTCATGGGGGTGACGGCAACTACGGCGCTCCATAAGCTGGATAGCGCCGAGAACTGGGCCAGGGCCCTGCGCGCAGCAATCGGCCAGCGCCGCATGCTGCTGGTGATCGATGATGTCTGGAAGATCGAGGAGGCGCTGGCGTTCCAGGTAGGAGGACCTCATTGCGCCTATCTGGTGACAACACGTTATCCCAATCTGGCCGTGCAGCTTGCGGCGGAGAACGCGCAGATTGTCCCGGAGCTGACTGAACAGGACGGGGTAGCGCTGCTGGCGCGCTACGCCTCGGAGTTTGTTAAGCAGGCCCCCGAAATAGCCCTGGCCCTGGTGCATTCGGTGGGCGCGCTGCCCCTGGCTCTCACGCTGGTTGGAAAGTACCTGAGCGTCCAGGTTTACAGCGGGCAGCCGCGTCGCTTGCACGCTGCGGTGGAGCATCTGCGCGACGCGCGGGCGCGCTTGCAATTGAGTGAGGCGCGCGCTCTGGCAGAACGCCATCCCAGCCTGGCAAATGGGACCACCCTCTCGCTGCAATCCCTGATCGCGGTCAGCGAGCAACTGCTGGATGAGTATGCGCGTTCCGCCCTGCGTGCGCTCTCTATCTTTCCGGCTAAACCCAACAGTTTTTCTGAGGAGGCAGCCCTGGAGGTCTGCCAGGTGCCTGTAGAGACGCTGGATGCCCTGTGCGATTCGGGATTGCTGGAAAGCAATGGCCCCAGCCGATATATGCTTCACCAGACCATCTCCGACTATGGACGCCTTCTCTTGACGGACCCGGCGGTTTCCGAGCGCCTGGTCCAGTACTATGTGCGTTTTGTGGAGACGCACCGAAACGATCACATTCAGCTAGAACTGGAAACAAGTAATATCCTGGCTGCGCTCGAAATTGCGCACACAACTCACCACCGGGAGGAACTGATGCGCGGCGTGTGTGCGCTGGCCGATTTTTTGCACGTCCATGGTCTGTATAGCCTGGCCAGAAAGCACCTCACGCGCGCACGCGAGGCTGCGCAGGTGCTGGACGACCACAGGTATATGGTTCGCCTCCTCTTTCACCTGGGATCGGTCGAGCAGGCATGCGGCCATTTAGTGCAGGCCGAGACGTTCTTACGCGAGGGATTGGAGCTGGCTCGTCAGGAATATTGCGAAGAGCAAATTTGTAACTTCCTGCTCAGCCTGGGAAGGGTCCAGGATGGACGAGGGAATCTGACGCAGGCCGAGGTCTATTTTTTTGAAGGGCTTACCCTGGCCCGTAAACTCGATCAGCAGGAACAGATTTGCTACCTGTTGACGGGCCTGGGGGTCGTTTCAGGCAAGCGGGGCGATGAAGATCGGGCAGAGAAGTATTTTCAAGAGGGCCTGGCCATTGCGCGCCGGTTGGGACACCAGGAGAGGATTGCCGCGCTTCTGCTCGATCTTGGCCGTGTGGAGCAGGAGCGAGGGAATTATGTGCGGGCGGAGGAGTATTACCAGGAATGCATCAAGGTCGCCCGTCATTTCGGATACGATACCGTCTACGCAGTCGCCCAGACCTATCTTGGGCAGACCTTGCTGAAACAGGGACGCTTCTTTCAAAGTCGGCGCTATTTGCAAAAAGCACTGACGCTGTTACGCCGCATCGGCAGCTCTTTCTGGACCGAAGAGGTCCTGACGTATCTGGGCCGCCTGGCCGTTATTGAGGATGACGAGCAGCAGGCCGAAGCCTACTATCAGGAGGCGCTGGATATTGCCCGGCGCTTTGAGCACCGCGGGAATCTGGGGGCGCTTTTTGAGGCCCTGGGCACGTTGGAGACGCGACGAGGCAATTATGCTCAGGCGGAAAGTTATTTGCGAGACGCGCTCAAGATTGCGCGCGAGATTGGCATGATTCCCCTGGTCTGCTCAACGCTTTATGCCTGGGGCGAGCTGCACCTGCGGCGCCGACGGACTACCGAGGCGTGCCTGGCCTTCGAGGAGATGCGCTCGATCGTGCCCAAAGGCCGCTGCGAGGCCGAGGCCCTGGCTCTCTACGGCCTGGCGCGCGCCGCCTTTGCACAACATGACCTCCACACAGCACGCTATCACGGTGAAACCAGCCTGGCCCTTTTTACGACAATCGGTCACTATCGAGCCGATGAGGTCGGGGCGTGGCTGGATGCATGTGGAGAGAAAGAACGGGGCCGAGAAGAAAAAATCTGAGATGCCTGCCGGCCATCTCAGATTCAATATGGCGATCCCGAGAGGGGTCGAACCTCCGACCTACAGATCCGCAATCTGTCGCTCTATCCACTGAGCTACGGGATCAAAACAGCGTTGGATGATATCTACAAAACTTCTCTGTGCAAAAGAGTATAGCAGCCCACACCCATCCTGTCAAGATGTGGATGAAACGGCTCTCGCCAACGATCAAGGGCCTGTCGCTGCTCCTTTCCCCCCCAACTCTTGACATTCTTTAGATAATTAGATATAAATCTAATTAGATATCTGACTAAAAGCAGGGGATGATTTCCCTTACAAGCCAGAGGGGGATGCAATGCTTGAACTCACAAGTGCGCGACTTCAGATGCGCGAGAGTACGGCGGACGACCTGCCGGCGCTGCTTGACATCTATATGAGCAACCCGGACTTTGTTGAGCAGAACGAGGGGTCGGAGGGAGATCCCGGGCGCTACGACCTCGACCGCTGGCTGCGCGACTGGCACATTTTGCAGATGATGCCGGGAAGTCACCGACTCGGCTGCTACCTGCAATCCTCCGGCACGCCGATAGGAATTGTTGATTTCCTGGAGGAGAACGAGGACGACGGCTACCCCTGGCTGGGCACGCTGATCGTTCACAGGGATTATCAGCGCCAGGGCTTCGGGACGGAAATTTTTCACTGCCTGGCCACGCACTTTCGCCAGCAGATGGGCTGGACCGCGCTGCGAGCGGGTGTGAGAACACAAAACGAGAGAGGGCTGGCTTTTCTCCAGCACCTGGGCTTCAGGGTACTTGAGGAAAAAAGCGGGCGATTTAGCGGCGGTATCCAACCATTTTTTATCATGGAAATCGCGCTCTAACAGTTATGGAGCGCCTGTTTGATTTTCATGGTGCGTGCGTTTCCCAGGTCACTCACGCACGTGACAGGGAAAATCAAACGGGCGCGCGGGTTTGCAGCTCAGGCCAGGCTCCCCTGCGCGCCGGCCTGCTGCTCCTCCTGCGCCCGCTGGCGCAAGTCACGATTCAGCAATCGCCTGCCAACCAGCCAGATGACCAGTCCTGTTACCCAGAGGATCAGAGTCGAGCCAAAGCCAACTACCACCCACCAGGCGATGATCTGCCGGCCTCCCAGCACCGCTCTGGCAGGCACGAAGAAAAGAGTTCCCAGCGCCAGCAGGCAGAGAAGTGCGCCTGTCAGATAGTGCGTTGGCATGCGAAAGAGGGGAGCAAGTGGAAAGAAATGGATACCCACGATAAGGGCCACTAAAGGGAACATCAAATCAAAATGGCCGGTCGCACCACAGATCGCGCTTGTCACACCCATCGCGAGGCCCTCAGTCGCGAAAATGATGCCAAACCAGCGCCGTGCTTTCTTCCAGTATTGATCATTTGCGGAAGTCACCTGGCCGGTCAACCGGCTTGAAGCGCGGATTAATCTCATGCCACCAGCAAAGAATACGCTTCCCACAAGCAAAGCTGCGAGCAGGAGCCAGGGCAGTCCCCAACCCTGTAATCCGGCTATACCAATGCAGGCCCATAATGTGCCAAAGAACGCCATAAAGAGCACTCCTGAGGCGACGCCCCGGAGGGCGGCTTGCGGGATACGAACTGCTGCTTGTGCCATCGTCTTGAACTCCTCACGGAAAGATAGACTCTGCTTACGCTCCGCCTAGCGTAGCAGCAAAAGCGCGGACGTGTCACCATACCAAAGAGGGGTTTTTTTCCACTGAAAGGAACGCTCAAACAGACAGGCAGGTGCTTAGAGCCACTTCTGCTCGCGGGCATAGGCCAGCAGTTGCGTCCGACTATTGACATTGAGTTTATTGTAGATCTGCTTGATATGCCATTTGACGGTACTCAGCGCAATTGTCAGATGCTGGGCAATCTGCTGGTTGGAGAGGCCGGCAGCTACCAGGCGCACGATCTCACCCTCGCGCTCGCTGAGTGGTCCCTGCCTGGCCATACTCGCCTGGGCGGTAGCCTGCAACACAAGCCGGGCATAGGCCAGAGAAAAACGCTGAGCCGACAGCGGGCCGGTCCGTTGCCGCCTCTCGATAGCTCGCTCCAGCAGTGCAAGGAGCGGCTGGCCCTCGTCGGCAAAAATGCGAATGAAACCCTCCGGCTCACTCAGAGTGAGCGCACGCATGAGTGTTGCAAGCGCGCGCTCCGTGTCGTGCTGTCTCTGGTAGAGCAGAGACTGGAGTATGAGTATCTTCAGCACGGCAAACCGCTGGTCATCCGGTTCAAACAGGGCCAGCAGTTTATCCAGCAGAGCAGAAATCTCATGCAGCTTGCCCTCGCCCGTCTGAATCTGAATGTGCGCGAGAAGAAGATACTCACGCTCCCGGAAAACCTCTGGCTCCATACCGCGCACGCTCTCGGCAAACTCCTCCGCCCAGGCCAGAGCAGCGGCGCGGTTGCCCTCTGCGAGATCGAGATTTGCCAGGTACGCCCGCGCGGTTGAGAGAGAGATGGCATCCTGTTGTTCCTCAGCAGCGCGAATGTGCTGGCGCAGCAGGAGACGAACTGCGGCAAAATCGCCCCGGGCCTGCTTCACGCGAGCCAGCGTTACAATAATGCCGGTTAAGATGCCGAGAAACGACCAGGCTTTTCCCAACGGGATGGCCTCCATCAGCCAGCGTTCGGCCTCTTCAAGCCTGTTCCACTCACGGTAAATCTCAGCACACCCGAGGAGAGCGACGGCCAGCGCGGGGATTCGCTGATCTCCTGGGAGAAACGCCAGGGCATGCTGATAGAGTTCAAAGGCCCGGTGGAACTGGCCCTGGAGTTGCAAATGATAGGCCAGATGGTAGGTGCTCATGATGGCTACGTGGGGATTATCCGCCTGGCGGATGGCCTCGCCCAGCGCCTCTCTCGCCGCCTCTGCGTTATAAGAACGATACGCGATCCCCAGGCTGAGGGTCAGCACGCTGCGAATAAATCCATGCTGCGGGGGCAAACAGGCGAGCGCCTGCTGAGCCAGGGTAATCGCTTGGGCCGTCTCCAGACGCATAATCGCAATCAGCGCATGGCTCGCGAGTATTTCGCCTCTCAGATCCGTCTGTTCTCCATCATCCGTTCCGGCGCACATGGCTTCAAGCTCTTGAAGATAGAGCGTGGCCGTGTCCAGTTGACCAAGAAAGGCCAGGGTTCTGGCATAGACCAGGCACAGCCGGGGACTGGCGCGCACCTCTTGTCGTGGAAGCAATTCAACCCACTGGCGCAGCAGAGTAAAATCTCCGCGCCCGATGAGGCGGTCGCTCCAGGCGACAACGCACCGGCCCAGGCGTGTGTACGCTTTCATCTCATTGAGATGGTAGATTGCCTCCGCCAGATAACCATGTTGCTCATACCAATCGGCGGCCTTCGCATGTAGAACGGCAGCCAGCTCAGGCGCTTGCTCGCGCAGACGCGCCTTCAGAAATTCGGCAAAGAGTTGATGATAGCGATACCAGCAATGAGCCTCATCGAGGGCAACAACAAAAAGATTCGCGCGCTCCAGGTATGCCAGAAGGCCCGCGCCGTCGCTGTTTCCGGTGAGCGCGTCGCATAATGAACCGCTGAGGCGCGTAAGCAAGGCCGTATGTAGCAGGAATTCCTGCACATACTCAGGCTGGCCCTGAAGAACCTCCTCCGCCAGATAGTCAAAGATATAGCGCTGGCCGAGCGCGAAGGTATTTTGCCTGTTCGCCTCCGGCTGGCGCAGCGAGAGGCCCGCAAGCTGCAGAGCCGCCGGCCAGCCCTCAGTACGCTCGGCCAGCAAGGCTATCTCCTCTGGCGAAAGCTGAAGTCGCATCACGGTTTTCAGGAAACTGCTAGCCTCGTCCAGGGTGAAACGTAAATCCGTCGCCCGCAGCTCCAGGAGCTGGTTACACGCTCGCAAACGCGCTAGATGCAGCGGAGGACTGACACGCGTTAACAGCATAATATGCAGAGTGGAGGGAAGATGCTCCAGCAAGAAAACAAGCGAGGCATGAATGGCCGGAGAGGTAACGGCGTGATAATCGTCGAGCATCAGGATTGTTTGCTGGGAACCGGCATCCAGCGCATTCACCAAACGCGTGAGCAGATGCTCAATATGGGGCGATTGATGCAGCGAGGGAGCGCGCAACTGCTCCAGCAGCGAGGTACAAATCTCGCGATAGCCGGTTTGGAGCGAGGAGAAAACATATGTCCAGAAACGGACCAGGTCGTTATCACCCTCGTCAAGCGAGAGCCAGGCCGCCACTACAGGAGAAGCGCGCAACCAGGCGCTGACGGCGGTTGTTTTCCCAAAACCGGCAGGCGCGGTAATCACGGTCAGGCGATGCGTGAGCGCCTGGTGAAGTTGTTCACTCAACCTGGGACGGGGCAGCAATCCTGTGGGAATCTCGGGGATGTGCATTTTTGTCGCCAGTAAAAGGTATACCCGCTGCTCCTGGACCCTCGCTGGCGGAGGAGCGTGATCCTCCTGCACACTGCTGGGCGTAGAATCACTCGTCTTTTTCGCTTTATTGGAATCTGGAAAGGCAGGTTTTCGCTGCACGGCTAACGCCTGGAACTGAGTCGCCACCTCTTCTAAGCGGCTCACCGTCAGCACAGAGCTTTTCCCCAGATAACGTTTCATGACCTTGCCTGCGATGCGCGTGTAGGCATACCAGTACCCCTCATTCCGTCCACGACACTCCTTGCGGGCAGCATAAGAACCGGCTTTGCCACGAAACGTGAAAGACGAGGCGTGATCCAGCCAGCTAAACCAGGCTGCCCCCTCGCCTTCCAGGGAAGAAGGAGCTCCGGCTACCTGGTGGAGTTCATAGACATCGCGCTCACGGGACCAGGCCAGGACGTTCGTTGTTGATCTTGACATAGCTTACTCTGCATGTTTCTATCCATCTGTTACCCAATCGCTGTTACCCAACAATATTGTATGCTTTTTCCCGTTTCTTTTGAAGAGGACGCTCGCCAGCAGCCGTTCTTGAGCGCGAGCAGCCCTCAAGATGGCC
>Ga0070740_10003011_pt1 | contig 18650 bp, 17 predicted proteins | sample Coa_R2_FD_67286 | JGI IMG/M metagenome (GOLD analysis project Ga0070740, IMG submission 67286) | Surface soil microbial communities from Centralia Pennsylvania, which are recovering from an underground coalmine fire - Coalmine... | ecosystem: Environmental > Terrestrial > Soil > Unclassified ...
ACAACAAGTTGAATAACAACCGGGCAATAGATTCGATCATCACCTTCAACTACGATCTGGTCCTCGAACGCGAGCTACAAAGCCTAAAAATTCTGCCGCTTTATAACTGCGGACCGAACGCAGACTACACTCAAGCTTTCTGCGACGGACCGTACCAGTTGAATTTGCTGAAGCTGCACGGGTCAATAAATTGGGGTATCTGCCGAAAGTGCAATACGCTCTATTTCCTGCCCTATAGCCCCTATCTGATTAAGAACTTTCCAGTGAACGTTTGTACCAAATGCAGGATGGCTATGTCCTCGTTTTTGATTGTTCCTCCAACATGGAACAAGGGGACCGAAGAAGAGTTTATCCGCTATGTGTGGCAGGCGGCGCTGAGAGAACTGATTACGGCGGGGCGCATTTTCATTATCGGATATTCCTTTCCTGAGACTGACCAATTCTTTAAATATATGCTCGGTTTAGCGCTCGCCCACAACAATGATCTTTCGGAGATTTACATCGTGAATCCCGATGAGAAGGTATGGGAGAGATTCGAATCACTTTTTCATCCACATTTTCGGCGCAGGACCGTGAACTATTTGCGTGACCGTACCAATGAAGTGATCCCACGTCTTCCCCGTCTCACCAAACAGATGCTCTAACATTAAACTGTCGAGCGAAGAACTGCTTTGACGGTGACGGGGCGCTGTGCGATAGTGTCGCTCACTGTGACCCTACTGCCATTCGTTCTTCGGGCTTGCAAATTATCTGCGCCCAAGGACTGCACCTTTCAAAACGATCTACCTACTGCTACCGATCCGCTACCAAGGGTTTTCGAAACAAGTCCGGGAGGACATATCCTATCTCGCCGCACTATGGTCACTGATGTAAAGAGGGAAACCACAGATGACAACTGAAGATGATCGGATGGTGCCGTTCTTGCTTCGCTTCAAAAACACAGTAAGCGAACCCGCCCGTACATTGCGTTATGACGTGACACGACAGATCTCGCAGGTGTTTGTGGAAGGAAAATGGATTGACGGCTGTGATCGATCTGCTCCGTCGCTTGACATGAGTCGGATCACGAGGGTAGAGCGCGAAACAACCGACGATGCATGATGGGCACGTCCTCATAATAAGCACTGTTGCCGATGCGGGGACGGATGAAGTTGTAAAGCGACTGACCTCTTTAGGCGTTCCGCACAAAAGGCTGAACACAGAGGACCATCCGTTCTCCTCCACTTTGACGTTTCGACCTGACCAAAATAGTCGTGAAGTCTGGATAACGCTAAGCGGTGAGGCCCTGCCTGCTCCTTCAGGAATATGGTATCGGCGATTCCGTACTCCCTCGAAACCTGAGGGGATGGATGAGGGTGTGTACACGTTCTGCCTTCAGGAGAGTCGAAGCGCGTTGCTTGGAAGTATTCTAAATATAGGTGGGCGATGGATGAGCCATCCAGCCGCCGTCTGGCAGGCAGAACATAAACCGTTTCAACTTACATTAGCATCGAAACTCGGAATTAGAATCCCACGCACAGTCGTGACAAACGATCCAGAGGTGATTCGCGAGGCGTTCAACGAATTTCAGCAAATGATCGTAAAACCAGCTAAGTCCGGCAATGTCACTCAAAGCGGACAGGAATTCGCGGTATTCACTTCGCGTGTTTTAAAAGAACACTTGGATGAAATCGAGAGCGCTAGGTGGAGTCCCGCAATTTACCAAGCACTCGTTCCGAAACGTTTCGATTTGCGCGTCACCATCGTAGGCGACAAGATTTTCCCAGCGGCGATCGATTCTCAATCGGACCCCACCGCTTCACTCGATTGGCGACAGACAAGTAATCCGCAACTTCCCCACCACCGCACCGCACTGCCCGACGAAATTGCCGCGAAGCTGCTCTGGATGATGAAATCTCTTGGGCTAACATTCGGCGCGATAGATATGATTCTGACGCCAGATGGGGAATACGTGTTTCTTGAGGTGAATCCAAACGGACAGTGGCTTTGGATCGATGACATGCTTGACTATGGAATATCTAATGCGGTCGCGCTTTGGCTGGCGGGTGCAGCACAATGAAATCGTGGAGTGATATTTGGTGGTTTGTGAGTGATCGGTTCTATCCGCGCCTTCGGGCGCTATCCGAAGAGGCTGAAAAGAGGGAAGAGGAATTCATTTTAACTGAGCGTTCGAAATGCGAAGAGCAGATCAAAGCACTGCCGAACGAGGAGAATATACTCTCTAAGTGTGTTGATGAATGCATCGCGTTACTGCGGCGCGAACAAGAGGTCCGACAGAGTATCGAAGCACGTCTTACGAGCACAATGGGTCTTACGACAATAGCAGGTACCATAGCGGTTGGTGGTATTCTCGCTCTTGCCAGCGGCACACAACACATCACCATTGCTCAGCGGATCATAGTATCCCTTGGCGGTCTGTACCTCGTCTCGCAAGTGTGTTGGGTGATTCGATTTTCTGTGGGCGGACTGGAGCGCCGCGGTCATATTGAGTCGAATGCAAGTGACGTTCTCCCGCTGCCGAGTGAACCCCGACCTGCTTACCTTCGGCGGCAGATAAGCGATTGTGCTGAAAGTCTGGCAGATTTTCGATCGGTAAGGAAGAAGAGGGTCGAGCAAATGGCCTTGGCGCATTGCGCCATTAAGAATTTCCTTTGGGGTCTTGTTTCATTCGCTGTGCTTGGGACGATTTTTGCAATCACCACGACTAATACTGCCGATGACTTGACCCAAACACTCAAGAAGAACCGCGAGCTTTATGAACAACTGCGTGGTCCTCAAGGTCCGAAGGGCGACCCTGGTCCTCCAGGCCCCAAAGGCGATCCCGGTCCGCCAAGTGCTACAGGTGCCGGTTCTCGCAAATCGCAACTATCGGGTGCCACAAGGCGCTAAAAGAATGAAGGGAGGATGGCCCGACTATCCCGCCCACGCCTCCATTAGATTAAATAGTTCGTCCAGAGCCTCGAACCGCCTCGTCGTATTTCACGTCTCTACCTTCAAAGATACCGTTTGCTGTATGCTTCAAATCATTGACCTCTTTGTACAGCCTCGGTAAGTTTGTGTCCTCCCATTTGGGAAACAACGCCACAACCCTTGTGCGAAGTGTCTTCAAATATTCTTCGGTGTTCTCTCGTCCAGCCACAATGCCAAACCCTGAATCTGTGCTAGGCTGTTTTCCTGCCCCGAAACGCCTTTCTGGAAGACTGCGGGACATGAGTGGCTTCACCCCTTGGAGGCCCTATGGACCGCACGAATGGTAACCTACACCTCCATTATCACATTCGGTGGGGAAACGCAGGACTGGACTGGGAGAGCTTTGGTTCCCGCGCTGAAGCTGAAGCGGGCACAACAGCTCATGCGTCCGGGTGAAACCTAAGCATTGAGGAATACGACGAAACCTGCCCAAAGTGCCGCATCTAAGCTGCAGCCGAGAGCGCGAGTAAGTACTTGAAACTCCGGCTGGTGGTGCAGCGAAGTTCCCCGATGTTGCGGATCGCATCGATGTTGTTCTGCAACTTGCCTTCCACTTGCTCGCGCATGAAGCCGCCCACGTCCACGACTATGCTCTTCAGGACTTCACGGGCCTTTTCGGGCGGACGATTTCTGACAGCCGAGGTGCCGGGCGGACTGTCAATCCGTCGAAACCCAGGGCCGAGTAGGGACGCTGTTAGGCGCTGCCATTTGATCGACGGGCTTTGTTTCCCACTTTGGTTTCCGAAAGCTTAGCGTGTTGGTTTTTGTCCCGCGTTGATAATCGCTGATTTATCCGGCTGTCACTCGCGCCGCTGAAAAAATCGGTAAACCGGATCTTCGGGCTTATTTGCCCCCTTTTGCCCCCTCGCATTTTTGCTAAGTACCTACCGGCCAGAAGGATGGATGGTAGGGGCGGTGGGGGTCGAACCCACGACCAACGGCTTAAAAGGCCGCTGCTCTGCCACTGAGCTACGCCCCTATTGAATTGAATCAGTTTAGCTTAGCGTGTTCATCCTGTCGTGCCCCCGATGCCGGTGTCAACTGTGGTGTCAGTTCCGTTCTCCGTTCCAGCCGATCCACAGCCTCGGCCAAATCGGATTCGCTCACGATAGCATAGCGGCGATAGACAGATTCCGTTTTGTGCCCGGTGAGTTTCATTGCCACAGATCGCGGAACGCCGGCTCGCTCGAAATTGCGAACGGCGGTCCGGCGAAGATCGTGGAACAAGGTGCCACTGTAGCTAAAGACTCCGCGTCTCTTTGACTTGGCGCAGGCGGGACACGCGCGTCCCGTTGCACTGGTAGCGGGCCCCAGTCCGCCGCAAGTTCGGCAAGCGAATTGACCCAAACCAGACCGAACACAAAGCTGCTCCCAAGCAAAACGATAGGCGTGCACCGGATGGCCATTTTCATAGGTGAGTACTCGCTCGTGTAATTGTTTCCCTGCGACGCAAGCATTTACCAGATTGAAGCACTCGGCCGTAAGCCGGATCATGCGCGACTGTCCGTTCTTGGTTTGCGCGCCCTCCAGCCGAATAGTGCGAGCGGAGAGGTCCACTTGCCCGACGAGTAGCCCGATTAGCTCTCCAGCTCGCCAGCCATAGGTGCGCCCAAGTGCCAGCATCGTGCGCAGCCACAGTGACGATCCACACGCCTCGGCTAAGGCGGCGTATTGCGTGTCCGTGATAAAGCCCTGTCGAACGTTCTTGTCGGCCCTGCGGGGAACGAGCCGTGCGGGGTTGGTTGTTACGGCCCCAGCCCGTAGTGCCAACCTGAATACCAAGCTGATTGCAGTCAGATGGTGGTTGTAGGTTGAAGCTGCCCAGTGCTCTGAATCCGCCACGGCTGTGAGTTTGGCTTCGATCTGACCCGGCGTTAGTGAGGCGGCCCCAACCGAGCCGAACCATTCCAGGGCCCTAGCTAACTGCGCGATGCCGTTCTGAGGCCTCCTATGACGCCGCATGATGTCCTGGCGAGCAGCCACAGCTATCTCTGAGAACGCGGCTGGCCGCTGGCGCAACTTCTCGGGCAGCTTGCGACCAATCAGAACCTCGTTCCGGCGCTTCGTGAGTAGGTCTTTCGCATTACCGCGAGTCCCCGCCTTCTCCCGGCGCAACTTGCCTTGCGCATCCACGAATCGAATCCAATAGACACCGCTTCCTGGAACTTTCTCGTAAACTCCACGCGGGTTGCGCTTCTCTTTTTCATGAGTCGGTATCGCTGTCAGCGCCAGTGGCTCACTTGACATGGTGTTTTCCTTTCCTTGGAGGACGCCCGCCGAGCTTGCCGTTTCGCTTTGATGCCGCAGCCTTGCGTTGCGAACGCACTGCTCCTCGGCAAGCGGGGCAGAAACAAATCAGCTCAACATCATGAATTGGGCATCGCATGATCCATGTTATAACCTAACTAGATAGGTTTTGCAAGAGGCTGTGCCAGCTCGAAATCTTCATTGAGCGGCCACGCATTTACAGCTACGATCCAGTTTTGAAAACCTATGAATATGGAACGGAAAAAGCTAGTCAACGACAGGAGCGATGCCATTTGGCTGACCCGATTAAACAGATGCGCAAGATTAGGACCCTCGGAGAGATTGCCTTATCTGCCGCCGGCCCATGCTGCCGTGCGAAAGTTGCAAAGATGTCTCTCGGTTGTTTGTGACTGGTTCTCCATTGATCCCAGCGCCTGCGTGAACAACAGAAGAGCCCAACAGATCTTACGCAAATATCACAATTCCGGTCGGCCATGGATTCGTTATCCTTCAGCCGAAGAGATTGCAGCCGCCAAAAAGCCCGCAGAAAAGGAGGTATTACAGAAGCAGTTGCAGAAAGCAGTGACGGACGCGATTGCACGCCAGCATATTCCTTGGTGTGAAGACCTTCGCAATGAAATCCTAAGATTAGGGGTCCCCAGGGCCCTCGCAGAAAGATTCGCCGATCTTTTGACCGTCTATTGGGTAATTGGTGAAGGTGAGGAGGTGAGGAGTAAGGAACCTGTTTTGCCTTTGGCTGGCGCAAGAGAATCGAAGCGATGGCGCAAAGAGCGCCAAGCTGCACCTGAATGGCGTAGAGCAAAACGCCTTCTGCAAAGGTTAGGAAGCGACTTGAACGGCACCCTGCCACTCTCGCCGAGCATCCGCCCGCCACACCGCGAAGCATTGAAGAGCACGATAAGCCGCCTGATGATCGAAGACCTTCAGTCAGGAAGGCTTTCGAACTCGGAGGCAGCCGAGGTAACAACTTCGATATGGGAACTCATCGACGAAGCTGACTCAGATTCAGACCCCGCTTCGCTTGCTCGTTCAGCGAATCGCTCAAAAATGCGCAAACGACGCTGACTCGCTACAAGCGGTAGTGGTCAGTGCTGTCCGTGACGCATTGCTCGCATTTCTCTATGCTGCGGGCATGTTCACACACGAAAACGAAAAGCTCGCAGTTGATACACGCGAAGCAGCACGTCTGCTGGGCGTTTCTTCTCGCACAATTCAAAATTACATCGCAGCGAAGTTGTTGCCTTCGCGGAAAATCGGGCGCCGGACTGTAATTCGCCTGCGCGATCTCGAAGCGTTTCTTCGCAGCGATCAACCATCACCGGTGCCGACGCGCGAAAACGGCGATGCGCACCAACAGACAACTGTAATGAGAGGCAAAGAATGAGTCTCGAACATGCGCTGCGTTACGGTGAGCGCAGCGTGCCCGTTTTTCCCGTCCGGGGCAAACTCCCGCTGACGCCCCACGGATTCAAAGATGCCAGCACGAACTCTGAAACTATTCGTGCATTGTGGGAGCTATACCCTGGTGCAGGAATTGCCATGCCCACAGGCTCGCCGTCCGGGTTGATCGTGCTCGACATTGACCCACGCCATGGTGGAAATGAATCTCTTGCGGTGCTTGAAACAAAACACAGTGCTTTACCGGAAACGCTGGAATCGCGCACGGGCGGCGGCGGACGACATCTCTTCTTCACGCCACCCGACGGGCAGTTAATTCGTAATTCTGCTGGCAAGCTTGGGCCAGGCCTGGACGTGCGCGGGGATGGCGGCTACGTGGTAATGCCCCCATCTCTCCATCCAGAGACCGGCGAATGCTACACCTGGGCGCGCAAGCTGAAAGCCGCACCGCTCCCCGCCTGGCTGACCAAGTTGCTGGCCGAGGCTCCCGCTGCCCCGACAGTCACGGCGACGGCAGCAGCAATTCCGGACGGGCAGCGAAACGATACGCTCGCGCGGCTGGCCGGCACGATGCGTCGGAAAGGTTGCACGCAAGATACGATCCTTGCTGCGCTGCTGACGGAGAACCAGCAGAGATGCAAGCCGCCGTTGCCAGAAGTGGAGGTCCGAAGTATCGCAGCCAGCATCTCGCGCTACCCCGCAGTCGAAGACCACGAATACCCGCCGGCCTCTGCGCCAACGGCGCCGGATACGCCTGCCCACCATGACCTACCAGCATTTCCGCCCGCAGCTTGGCGCGGCGTGTTCGAGGACTACCGCAAAGCGATGGAGCGTGCGACAGAAGCTGCTGACGCCTTCCATTTCGCATCGCTATGGGCACGGGCGGCTGTGGCGCTAGCGCGTCGAGTATCGTTTCCATATTCGATGACGCTCTATCCGAATGTCTACCTAGTGGGGTTTGGCACGACAGGCGATAGAAAAACGACGGCCATGCGAAAAGGAACTGATCTTGGCGGTGACTACAAGATCATTCGAGGCGGGGGCTCTGGCGAGGGCGTGGCCGATGAATTTTCGAATGGTGAGCCAGGCCAAGGATTTCTATTGTTTGCCGAAGAATTCTCGCAGGTGCTTCGTCCCGGCCGGTGGGAAGGCAGCACGTTGATTCCGATGCTCACGCAATGCTTTGATTGCCCGCCGCGATACGAGATGAAATTTCGCAAAGCCCCAGTGAACCTGGAGCGCCCCACACCGAGTCTACTGGCAGGCACAACCCCTGAATGGTTCTGGCAAGACTTCCGGGCGCGCGATTTTCAGGGCGGGTTCGGCAATCGTCTGTTCTTCGTCACAGGAACGCGCAAGGCAGCAATCGCCTTGCCTGAAACACCAAACCTCCACGCGGTCGCGCAGAGCATAGACGCGCTATCGCAGGTCGAAGCTTGCGAATTACGGCTTACTGCTGATGCCGAACGGCTCTTCGGGCGGTATTACGAAGCGTGGGACGCGGAGGAATCGAAGCGCGACGCGCTATTCAATGCTGCGGTGAAGCGGATTCCGGCGTACGTCCTCAAGCTGGCTATGCTCTATGCAGCTTTCGAAAGAACATTGCCAGAAATCCAGGCGGATCAACTAGCTGCGGCGATTTTGGTGGGTAGATACGGCGAGCACTGCGCTCGCGAATTGCTCAGCCTGCAAAATTCGGCGACCAACCCGACGAAGGAGCTAGAACGGCGGATCCTAGCATTCGTGAATGAGCAGCCGGGCAAGAGCGCTACCAAGCGGCTGATTTATAAGAGTCTCCACCGGCATTATTCGACTGCCGAAGCTTTTAACCGGGCGTTCGAGTCCTTAGTGCGGGCAGGTGAGCTTTTCACGCAATCGGCAAGTAGGTGCAGCATCTTGGTTTCGACGGAGCCATTTTGAGCCACTCGATGTGGACAGGTGGACAGATGAACCCGCCTAAAATGGGCTTTGTCCTGTCCACCTGTCCACGGGGAGTATTGTGAAAACAGCCCTGGACGTGCTGATCGAAGAGCTGGAAGCCAGCACCCGGCAGCCCGATACGGATGGCGCGGCAGGCCGTCCGACCGGCCGCGAGAACGCGCTCCGCCCCTTTGTACCGTTGCCTTCGGCGCTGCCCGAGGCAAAGCGGGAACCCGAGTGGCCGCCGGAATCGGAGGTTCACGCTCAGCGCTTCGGCCAAACCCATGCGCGGCTGTTTCCGCTAATCGGCAAGCGCGTCTGGGTTGCTGGCGGGTCCGGCATTCTCCTATCGGTGTTTGCTGAGCAGTGCGAGATTCTGCCTGATGGTGCAAACCGTACCGTTCGTGTCCATCCCAAAGACGTGGGATTGATACATTGAGGGGCTGAATGCATGAGAGGACGAAGGCCCAAACAGGAATCCCGTGGGGCCGAAATTCGCATTAAGCTCGTCGAATGGAAGCGAACGCCAGTATCCTTGCGACCATCGCTCCGAGCCCTGGCCCGTGAACTCGGCACTTCGCACCAACTGTTGTGTCACTACCTAGCCAGTCTTGAGCAGTGGCGACGGGAGAAGGAATTACGGGCATTCCGCGCCAAAGCAAAAGCCAAGAATCTCACCGTGACTCCGGCGGTCGAGAGGCGCTACCTCGACTGGTTGCGGAAGATCGAGGAACAGCAAGCCCGTGACGCTGCTAGGGCAGCTAAAGCAGCTAAATGGGCCGGCAAACACGCCGTTTTGCTCGATAGTCTCAAGCATCTACTGGGTCTTTCTTGGAGCGATTTCGAGCGATGAACCGCATGAAGAATAATTTGCCGGCTTCGCGCCACTGCGTTTTGGCGGGTACTGCTAAGTCCTTTAGAACCGTCCAAGGATAAGCGGCTCAGGGGTGGCAACTCCGCTAAACCTGGAGGGAGGGCTGACGTGCCATCCTACGAAAGTTCAATGCGAAATCTCGCAAAAGCAAAGTCCAAGTGGCGTCAACCTCGACTTTGGCGCAGTATCGAGGAATCACGCATGATCCGGCGCTACGTCTTCCTCTGGCTTACTTGCCGAGGAACAAGACCTTCCGCCCGCGCCTGGGCTCGCGCGCTTGGGATCAGCCACACGTGGCTTCAGAAGCTGGCTCGAACGTTCGAGAAAGACCCCTGCGAAATGTACCGAGAAGCACGTCGTTTTGGAGATCCCACAGGCGCGCAGCTGACTCGCGCGCGAGAGCACACGGAGCGAATGAAGCAAGAGGGCAAATTACGTTCATCACCAGCGGCGAAATTGGAGAAATTCCTTAAGCTTTACCGTGACTGAGGCGGGTCGCTTGAGTCTATTTCAATCGGGATCGAACGGCTTTTGAATCTTCTCCTGCATGTCAATAAGGGCTTGTAATCGATCGTGAATTTCCTCTGGCAGGTCAAACCGTTCAAAGGCGTCGGCACACTTCTCAATGTAATCGTCTGGCCGCGGGACTGCGAAATCGTCCCAAACGACGGAAATCACCGGATACTGAGTCTCTTCCCCGTTGCCAACTTCGCAGCCCTCCCAGGTGACTTCGATATTGACCCCTCGTGGAGGCGGTCCGCAGGCCTGCTTGAGGTACTTGATAATCAGGCCCGTTTCGTATTCGCCGAACTCGGGATCGTCCGAGCAGTCGCCGATGAACTCGCGTCCCATGGTCTTTTCTTCTTTACGGGTTGAGCCTTAATTTCGTTATTGTCTCGAGCAAATCGGAATCGAATCGAGAGAATGAAGGAGCCGCACCAGCTTATCAAACTCGGTTTTTGTTTTTTGCGAGGCTGCAGTGTCGGCTGTCGCGTCCGTTTTATTGACTGCAGCCACTTTGTTCAGCATTTCCTGTAAGACGGGGTCATTTTGATCCTCGCCTGCGGGTTCGGGCTTTAGATGTTCCTTCTGATACTGCTCGACATAATGTTTCTGAAGCGCAGCATAGGTAGTAATGGCCGCTGAATATGAATCATGAACATCTTCGTCGCGTTCAGAGAACACCAACCAATTGAGCATTTCGCCAGCCCTGTCCTTCGGCACTCCCAAGCATTCGGTTCCGGTAGCGGTGTCAAGGAGTAAGTATGGATTTCGCGCTACGGGCATGAAGCGACCTGCCTTAGGAGCGCGGATTAGAATGAGCAATTCGACCTGCACAACCATAAAAATGACCAGCAGCAGGCCAATTACTAACAACCGGAGATGGGGCATTCGCACGCAGCGCACTCCCGGATGACCTGTGGCCTATAGCCGATTTATCGGCGAAAGCCTACAGCCATAATTGGGCGCGTGTCCAGCGACATCTGCATCCGATTTGGTAAGCGGTTACGCGCACTGCGCAAGAGCAAGAATTGGACGCAGGTCTATATGGCTGAGCACGTCGGAATTGATCGCAGCTTCATTTCCGATTTGGAAAACGGACGGAAGGAAATTTGCATCCGTAATTTAGAAGTGCTCGCCACCGCATTTGGCATGAGTATTTCAAGACTCATGGCGCGTCTATGAGTGGAAGGCGGGAACCTGGGGAATCATCGGTCTTTCCTTCGCTCTCCTGCATTGACAACCTTATTACTAGGTTATAACTTCTCTCGTTCGCTGCAGTGGCTTTTGCCGGAGATGCTACCGTGCCCACCCCCCAAGTCGAACGCCAGAGTGTGATTCAGGGCATCCTGCAACAGCTTCACGGCGTTGAACCGCTCAAAAAGCTTTTTTGGACCGAACTGAACTACGACCGCGTGAATCGCCCGCTTTCCCGAACAGGGTGGGATGAATCGACTGCTGGTGCGCTTTCAAGTGACCCTGTTCTCCTGGCATCTGGTGGCGATCAGTTCCATGTCATCCATGCATGTCTGAACTCCGAGAAGCTCCTCATTACTAAAGAGCGGCCTGTTGTTGCCCGTTTACTCCGGGACCATCCTTATGCCCTATTCGTTTTCTCGAACAGGAATGAAGATCACTGGCATTTCGTCAACGTAAAGTACGACGATGACGCGCAACGGCGCAGGCTTTACCGCCGCATAACGATAGGCCCGGAAGAGAGGCTCCGCACCGCGTCTGAGCGGCTCGACAAGATCAATCTCGCCGACGCCGGCGACCACGCTCCCAACGCGATCCAAAAGCTCCATGATGATGCGTTCGACGTTGAGCCTGTTACGAAGGAGTTCTTCAAAGAGTACGGCCGGATTTTCGATGAGGTTGAAGAATCGGTCCGCGGATTGCGCGACAAAGATCGGAAGCACCTATTCGTGCAGCGGCTGTTCAATCGGATCATGTTCATCGCATTCATCCAGAAAAAGGGTTGGCTGAAGCTCCATGGCGACATTGATTATCTGAATGCTCTGTGGCGGGCGTACCAGCGCGACGCCGGACGCGATGAGAATTTCTACCGCGATCGGCTTCAGCCGCTCTTCTTTCGTGGTCTGAACTCCGAGAATCAAGCGGGCAATCGCAATGGCGTATCGAGAATCATTGGCCAAGTTCCATACCTGAACGGCGGCTTGTTTGAAGAAGACGAGGACGATAAAGACGAGGACATTGTCGTTCCCGATAAGGGTCTTGACGCGGTTCTGAATGATCTGTTCGCCCGATTCAACTTTACCGTTACCGAAAGCACTCCCCTCGATGTTGAAGTCGCAGTTGACCCAGAGATGCTCGGCAAAATCTTTGAGGAAATGGTAACCGGGCGCCACGAAACCGGCAGTTACTACACGCCGAAACCGATCGTCTCTTTCATGTGCCGCGAGGCGCTCAAAGGCTATCTCGAATCGCAACTGCCAACCGAGGCCAAGGACGCGGTCGCTGATTTTGTTGATGAGCACAATCCCTCAAAACTGCGGAATGCCGAAGCCGCCCTGGAAGCGCTACGGCGCATCAAGGTCTGCGATCCGGCTTGCGGTAGTGGTGCTTACCTAGTCGGCATGCTTCACGAGCTTCTCGACCTGCGTGCCTGCCTATTTGTGACAAGGAATTTGGATGCAAGATCGATCTACGCGCGGAAATTGGAAATTATTCAAAAGAATGTCTACGGCGTCGATATAGACGCTTTTGCTGTAAACATTGCCAGACTGAGACTATGGCTGTCCCTTTCCGTCGATTACGACGGAGATGTTCCACCTCCGCTGCCGAACCTCGATTACAAGGTCGAGGCGGGAGACAGCATCGGGTCACCCAACCCTTCGGGGTTTCAACTCGGACTCAGAAAAGGTCTGGTGGATGAATTCCTCGCGGCAAAGGCTGAGTATATCTCCGCGCATCACTCTCGAAAGTCGGAACTGCGCAAGAAAATCGATCAACTTCGCCAGGATATAGCGACGTGGGCGCACAGAAATGGAAATGTCAGTGCTTTCGACTGGCCGATTGAGTTTGCGGAAGTGTTCATTGATGGTGGCTTCGATGTCGTTATAGCGAACCCACCATACCTACGAATGGAACTCTTCAAAGAAATAAAACCAATACTAAAACGCAACTTTGCCGATGTTCATGCGGACCGCGCCGACCTTTATTGCTATTTCTATGCAAGATCGACCGAGATGCTGCGGCGGTCCGGGATGTTGGCGTTCATCTCCTCCGACAAATGGCTTCGGGCTCGCTACGGCGAGAACCTCCGCAAATATCTTATAACTACGTGTGGCGTTCAAACCATCATCGATTTCGGTGATCTGCCAGTATTCGAAAGCGCGACTTCTTACCCTATGATTCTTGTCGCCCAGAAGGGCGGTACAAGGGGTGCGGTTAGATTTACACAAGTGGAGTCTTTGGACCCTCCGTACCCGGATGTGGCTCGGATAATTGCAGAATTCGGAATCACTCTACAACCGTCCGCGCTCAACGGCGGCGAATGGAGGTTAGAATCACGGAGTTCAGAAGCTGGAACACCCCTTGTGCAGTACGTCGGCGGGCAGATTTTTTACGGCGTTAAGACCGGCCTCAACGAGGCGTTCTTCATCGATAAAAATAAGCGCCGAGAGCTGATTGCCGAGGATCCACGATGTTCCGCGTTCATAAAGCCACTCATCAGCGGCAGAGACATCCACAGGTGGAAGCTTACACCAAACGATAAGTGGCTACTGTACCTGAAGCATGGGGTAAACGCCGCTGAAATAAAACCGATATTGAAACACCTTCGCCCGTTCAAAGAACGCCTTGAACAGCGAGCAACACACCAAGAATGGTATGAACTGCAACAACCGCAATACCGCTACACTTCAGAATTCGCCAAGCCCAAGATCGTCTATCAAGTTTTTCAGGTGCGTCCGTGCTTTGCATATGATCCAAAGGGTTGCTTTGTCGTTAACTCAGTTTACGTGATTCCCAGCAATGATCTTTTCTTACTTGGAGTACTCAATTCCGAGGCGTTCTGGCAAGAGGTATGCCGGAATTGCTCACCAATTCAAAACGGTTATCAACTGATGCTCTCGTATTTTGGGAAATGCCTGATACCAACCGCTTCAAATGAGGAACGCAAAAAGATAGCCACACTGGTTGAGGAGATCGTCTCAAGCGACAAGTTCCCGACTCAAAACGAGATGGAAATTGAATCCAGAGTTGCGACGCTTTACGGACGAAGGTCATCGCCGCAAGCGCATGGAAGTGTCGCGCCTATCCCTCATGCCGACGCATGACATCATCGAAAGTCCTGATTTAGCGCGAAAGGCGCGACCAGTTGATATTTCGTCGATGGACAGTGACCTGTCCGTAGTCATCGAAGACCTTCTGAATACTTTCGATGGCGAAACCTCTCTCAAACGTTTGTTTTGGGAGATGCTTTCCTATGATCGCGTGCGGGAGCCGCTGCCCATGCAGTGGGTCCCTCCAACAGTAGCAGGTATTGTGATCGATTTGGAAGTGTTCGCCTCAAGTGAGTCGCTGACTATTATCTACACGACGGTGAAGCGGTGTCTGGACGGTTATGGTTTGGAGCAAATGTGTTGGGCGTTAAAACGCCACATCTTCGACTGCGTCGTTATTCTACGCGATCCATCGAGTTGGACCGTAATTTACCCCGACGAAGTGACCAAACCAAGATTACGGCTCCTGCCGCTGCCTGGACCACCAGAACGAAGATCGGAAACAGCCCGAGCATTGGCAGCACTAAATTGTGCAGATGAAGCGTCCAATTTCGAAATATCAGACAGCCTCGACACTTTTTTTCCAGGAGTTATGCCGAATCTGTCTGACGTTCTCCAAGATTTTGAGCGCATCGCGCGACACCCCAGTGGAGAAGTTCGGGACCTACTCCCTCTTATCCGTGAGAGTAGCAAGTATCCTCTGCTAACGTCTCATCAGGAGCGCGGCGATGACATTTCAACGATCACGATGGCTCCTGACGGGAGTCGGCTCACATACCAACAATGGAGGCTGGTGATTCATAATTTGCGCTTGGTTTTGTGGATGGCTCGGCGGTTCCCCCGAATGGGGATCGATTTAAGCGATCTAGTTGAAGAAGGAATTCTTGGACTGATGACGGCTGCTCGCAAATTTGACTCTGATCGTGGCACTCGTTTCACCACTTATGCGTATTATTGGGTGCGGCAAAAGATGTTCCGTGCGTTACATAACCAATGCAATGCCATCCGATGGCCTGTTTGGAAAGCACCAGAGCTAATTTCGGCATGTCTTAAAGGCAAAACCGAAGGTTTGACTCCGGGCGAAAAACCGGTGGTAAACGCGCTTTGGGATTTGAGCCTTGCCTCGTTAAAAACGAGCGACCCGACAGACTTCCGAGCAATCGCAGAGATTCGGTCGGCCGTCGACTACGTTTTAAGAGAACTCAAGCCGATCGAAAGAAAGGTGATCTCTCGACGATTTGGAATCGGATGTGATAGTGAGCAAACGTTAGAGGAAATCGGGCATGACTTCGGCCTCACACGTGAGCGCATTCGACAGATCGAGGCCCAGGCTCTATTAAAACTTCGTCACCCTGCACGGCTCAAAAAACTCAGGGCATATGCTCAATGCTCCGAGTGGAGGGTCCGATGTGCTGCGGATCGGTCTGAAAGTGTCTTTCCAAGTGCAACTGAGGTTGCCAATTAAATTCCATGCCAGCCCACGACATCATTGATAACCGTTCCGAGAAGCTGGTACACCACATCAACCGCATTCTCGGCTCAACAGAATCCGCACGGTTTGCAGTCGGTTACTTTTTTCTGTCCGGACTGGAAAGCATTGCCAAGCACCTCGCCCGCGTCCAAGAACTCAAGCTCCTGATCGGGAATACCACCAACCGCGAAACCCTGGAGCAACTCGCCGAAGGTTACCAGAGGCTTGAACTCGTCAGTGAAAAAGTCGAGGCGCAGGCATACCCAAAGCGCGGCAGCCTTAAGGATATGGCTGAGAAAACCGCGCAGAACATTCGGTCAACCGTGGAACTCATGGATCAGACCGATGACGGGGCGGAACTCGTTCGCGTTCTGGTTCGCCTGATCGAGGAAAAGCGGCTCAAAGTCAAAATTTACACAAAGGGCCGAATGCACGCCAAGGCATACATTTTCGACTATGCCGATATGTACGATGTGCTCGGCCAAAAGGTCGAGCGGCACGAGAACGGCGTTGCGATTGTCGGGTCATCGAATCTCACCCTGGCGGGGGTGAGTAGCAACACTGAACTCAATGTCATCGTTCCTGGAAATAACAATCACGCCGAGCTTGGCCGTTGGTTCGACGAACTATGGAACGAGTCGCAGGATTTCGACGAAGCGCTGATGCGCGAGATGCGCCAATCGTGGGCTGTCGCCGACGTGCGTCCTTACGATGTGTACATGAAAACGCTGTACGCGCTCGTGAAAGACCGCCTGGAAGACGAGGACGATAAAGACGTTTTATTCGATGACGAGATCACAGATCGACTTGCCGATTTTCAGAAAGTGGCTGTAAAGCAGGCCATCCAGATCATCCGCGATTACGGCGGCGTGTTCGTATCCGACGTGGTCGGGTTAGGAAAGAGTTACATCGGCGCGGCAATCGTGAAGCATTTCGAACGCACCGATCATGCGCGACCACTGGTAATCTGCCCGGCAGCTTTGCAGGAAATGTGGGAGCGATATAACGAGGTTTATCAGTTAAATGCGCGGATTCTGTCAATGGGTTTCTTGCGCGAAGGCGGCAACGGCACGGGCAACATCCTGCTCGATGACATCTAGTATAAGGACCGGGATTTCGTCCTCGTTGATGAGAGCCACAATTTCCGTTACACGGATAGCCAGCGATACAAGCTCTTGCAGGCATATCTCTCGACGGGACGTAAAGCGTGTTTTATAACAGCGACTCCTCGTAACAAATCTGCTTGGGACATTTACAATCAGATAAAGCTCTTCCACCAAAACGATAAGACCGATCTGCCCGTTGACCCGGCTGATCTAAAGCAATACTTTCGAATGATCGAGCACGGCCAGAAAAAATTGCCTGACTTGCTCGCGTACATCTTAATCCGGCGTACTCGAAACCACATCCTGCGTTGGTATGGCTATGACGCCAAAACGCATGAGCCGATTGATCCAGCGCGTTATAAGGATTACCTGGACGGGAACAAACGGGCCTATGTTATGGTCGCTGGCAAGCACCAGTTCTTCCCAAAACGCGAACTCGAAACGATCGAGTACAGCATCGAGGATACGTATCAGGGTCTCTATCAGGAACTCCGCGGATACCTGGGTAAACCGCGGAAAACAATTCCTGATCCGCCAGAAGACGAACTCACCTATGCGCGTTATGGGCTTTGGCGCTACGTCTCGAAAGATAAGCAGAAACATGAGCCGTATGCGAGCCTTGCGCGAGCGGGTAACAATCTCCGGGGATTGGTGCGTGTCCTGCTCTTCAAGCGCTTCGAATCGAGCGTCTACGCTTTCGAACAAACCGTTCGGAGATTACTAAACATCCATGAAACGTTCCTGAAGGCCCTTGACCACGGCTTCGTGCCTGCCGGTGAGGATGCACAGCGGATTCTCTACGAATCCGACTACGATGACGAATCCGATCTAATCGACGCTTTGCGTGCCGTGTCCAATCGCTACGATGCGGCTGATTTCAACCTTGATCTTCTGCGGCAGCATATTGAACATGACATTGCCATCCTGAAAAGGGTTCTCTCTCGGATCAAGCCCATAACGCCAGACAAAGACGCCAAGTTGCGGACCTTGGTAGCTCGACTCAAGCAAACGCCTTTGAAAACCGGCAAGCGATTGATCTTTACGCAGTACGCGGACACAGCCCGCTATCTCTATGACAATCTCAAATCGCACGTAGACCAGGCGGAACTCGAAGTGATCTTCAGTGGCGACAAAAGCAAAGCGCGGTTAGTGGGTCGATTCGCTCCAAGGGCAAACCCGGAACAGGCCGCCGAACCCGAACTAAATACTGTAGTCGCCACTGATGTGCTTTCAGAAGGGCTCAACCTGCAAGACTGCGATAAGATCATCAACTATGACCTCCATTGGAATCCCGTCAGGCTTATCCAGCGTTTCGGGCGCATCGACCGCATCGGCAGCGACCATGACGTTGTCTACGGGTTCAGTTTTCTGCCCGAAACAGGAATCGAGCGGAATCTCGGTTTGCATCAGAAACTGCATCGCCGCATTCAGGAAATCCACGACACGATCGGTGAAGACTCGGCGATCCTCGATAGCACAGAGCAACTGAACGAAGAGGCGATGTATGCGATCTACGAAAAGAAAGGAGGCAATCTCAGCCTGTTTGAGGAGGGAGAAGAGGAAATCGTTGATCTGAACGAGGCCGAGGAAATTCTACGCTTACTGCGTAAAGAGAATCCCGTTGAATACGACCGCATCGCCAACCTCCGCGACGGCATCAGGGCCGCCAAACCATGTTCGCAGACGGGGTTGTATGTTTTCTGCCAAGCGGACCGGTATCAACAGCTTTTCCTGTTGGATCGGGCCGGGGAGATTGTGTCCAGGGATGTTCCCAAGGTCCTGGGTGCGATCAAATGCGGCCCCGAGGTAAAAGGCGAATCCCTTCCAGCCGACTACAACGCGGCGGTTATGCGCGTGAAACGTCAGTTCACGGAGGAGGTCAAACACCGTGAAAC
>Ga0070740_10003015_pt1 | contig 18635 bp, 13 predicted proteins | sample Coa_R2_FD_67286 | JGI IMG/M metagenome (GOLD analysis project Ga0070740, IMG submission 67286) | Surface soil microbial communities from Centralia Pennsylvania, which are recovering from an underground coalmine fire - Coalmine... | ecosystem: Environmental > Terrestrial > Soil > Unclassified ...
GGGCCGTCGAAGTTAAGCGCTTTCGCAGCAATGCTGCGGTCGAGCGCGAGCGTAGCGCCGGCCACTGCTCCCGAGCCGAGCGGGCACAGGTTGAGTCGCTTGCGGACATCGACAAAGCGCGAGTAGTCGCGCTCGATCATGCTGACATAAGCCAGCAGCCAGTGAGCGACAAGCACCGGTTCTGCCCGCTGCAGGTGCGTGTAGCTGGGCATGATCGCATCGCCCGCTTTTTTTGCCTGATCGAGCAGCGCTTCCATCCATGCACGAAGCCTGGTGAGTGTCGCATCGATGGCGTCGCGAACAAAGAGCCGCATATCGGTCGCAATCTGCTCGTTGCGGCTGCGGCCTGTGTGCAGCTTGAGCGCGAGATCGCCGATTTGCCGGGTCAGCTCCAGCTCGACGAAGTGGTGAATATCCTCGGCTTGTGATGAAGCGATTGTTTCCGGGGACTGAAGCAGCGGAAGCAACGCATCCAGCCCGTGCAGCATAGTTCCCAATTCAACCGGGGTGAGAATACCGGCTGCGGCAATCATGCGCGCATGTGCCTTGCTTGCGGCAATCTCCTGAGGGAGAAGCCGCCAGTCAAAAGGAAATGAGCGCTGCCATGCTTCAAACGCCGCATTGAGCGGCTCGCGGAAGCGGCCAGACCACATCTTGGCGTGCTGATCGCTCATCGGTTCTCTTCGCCTTTCGTTGTGCTCCCGTTTTTTGTCCCCCCGTTTTTCGTACTACCGCTCAGTTGCGGCATCTCCGAGCCGTGGCTCAGAGTGATGAGGCCGGTCTGCGCGTAGGTCAGCAGCTTGGCGCGGGTGTCGGTGATATCCAGATTGCGCATGGTGAGCTGGCCGATGCGGTCGCGCGGAGAAAAGGCCGACTCGGTCTTCTCCATGCTGAGGCGTTCGGGTGCAAAGGTGAGGTTGGGGGACTCGGTATTCAGAATCGAATAGTCGTTGCCGCGGCGCAGCTCAAGCGTGACCTCTCCGGTGACGGCGCTCGCCACCCAACGCTGCGCGGACTCGCGGAGCATAATGGCCTGGGGATCGAACCAGCGTCCCTGGTAGAGCAGGCGGCCCAGCTTGCGGCCGTTCTCGCGGTACTGTTCGATGGTGTCCTCGTTGTGAATGCCGGTGATGAGGCGCTCATAGGCGATGAAGAGCAGGGCCATGCCCGGAGCTTCATAAATACCGCGGCTCTTGGCCTCGATAATGCGGTTCTCAATCTGGTCGCTCATGCCCAGGCCGTGACGTCCGCCGATGCGGTTGGCTTCGAGCAGCAGCTCGACCGGATTCGAGAATGTGTTGCCGTTCAGCGCGACAGGGAAGCCCTGTTCGAAGCGGACCGTCACTTCTTCGCGCCTGACATCCACATCGTCGCGCCAGAAGGCCGTTCCCATGATGGGCTCGACAATGCGGATGCTGCTCGAAAGCTGTTCGAGGTCCTTGGCTTCGTGCGTGGCGCCGAGAAGGTTGGAGTCGGTCGAATAGGCCTTCTCGGCGGACATCTTGTAGCCGAAGCCGGACTTCTGCAGGAAGGCGGACATCTCGGCGCGGCCGCCAAGCTCATCGATGAAGAGCGGGTCGAGCCACGGCTTATAGACCTGCAGATCGGGATTGACGAGCAGCCCATAGCGATAGAAGCGCTCGATGTCATTGCCTTTGAAGGTCGAGCCGTCGCCCCAGATGTTGACGCCATCTTCTTTCATGGCTGTGACCAGCATGGTGCCGGTCACAGCGCGTCCAAGAGGCGTGGTGTTGAAATAGGTGACACCTGCGGTCGAGATGTGGAAGGCTCCGGACTGCAGTGCGGCGATACCTTCGCGAACGAGCGGCCCACGGCAATCGATGAGCCGCGCATGCTCCGCGCCATACTCAAGCGCCTTGCGGGGGATGGCGTCGTAATCGGTTTCGTCCGGCTGGCCGAGATTGGCGGTGTAGGCGTAGGGCACCGCGCCTTTCTGCTTCATCCAGTGAAGCGCGGCGCTGGTATCAAGGCCGCCGGAAAACGCGATACCGACTTTCTGCCCAACCGGCAGACTTTCAAGAATGACAGACATTTCGTGCAACGACCTCGGGTTTCTTCGGTTGGTAGCGGATCAGCTTGAATTTTTACAAATTCCCTCAGGGGCTAAAGCCCGCTGATTGTCTGCTGACTTACGGCACGGCTGAAGCCGTGCCCCTTCAAATCAAATAAGAGCAGGGCCAGGAGGCGCTTACTTCTCCGGCTTTGCCCCAATCGGAGAGCAGATCACTTTCTTGGCGGCTTCTTTCCACCATTCACGTCGCCGAGCAGCAGAAGCAGCAGCGCTTTTTGCGCGTGCATGCGGTTTTCTGCCTGATCGAAGACTACGGACTGCGGTCCATCGAGCACGGCGTCAGTTACTTCGGCATTGCGGTGCGCGGGCAGGCAATGCATAAAGACGGCATGCGGCGCAGCGTGCGCCATCAGGGTTTCATTTACCTGATACGGCTTGAAGATCGGCGCGCGCTTTGTTGCCTCATGCTCAAAGCCCATGCTGGTACAGACATCGGTGTAAACGGCGTCAGCGCCGGTGACCGCAGCCACAGGATCGTTGATCACGGTGATGTGGCTGCCGGTGACGTTGGCAATGGCCCGCGCCTGTGCCACGATGTCAGCTTTGGGAGCATAGTTCTTGGGTGTGCCGATGGTGCAGTGCGCGCCTGTTTGCGCCGCAGTCAGCAGCAGCGAGTGGCAGACGTTGTTGCCGTCGCCAACGTAGGCGAACTTCAACCCCTTGAGGGTGCCGAAGCGTTCTTCGAGCGTCATGAAATCTGCCAATGCCTGGCAGGGGTGCTCAAGATCACTGAGCGCATTGATGACCGGCACGCCGGCATACTGCGCCATTTCAGTGATGGTCTCGTGCGCGTAGGTGCGCAGCACGATAATGGAAACCCAGCGCTCCAGATTGCGCGCCATGTCGGCCAGTGATTCACGCTCGCCGAGCGGTGACTGTGTCTGGTCGACAAAGATGGCGTTGCCGCCCATCGTGTTGATGGCGGTCTCGAAGGTCAGACGTGTGCGCAGCGATGACTTCTCGAAAAACATTACCATCTGCTTTGCGTCGAGCGCATGGCGGTAGTTTTCCGGGTTCGCTTTTACGTCGTGGCCGAGTTCAAGAATGGCGGCGGTTTCCGCAGGCGAGAGATCGGCAATTGAGCAGAGGTCGCGTCCTGCGAGCGATGCGCCCAGGCCAGCTTCCTGTTCCAGAACTGCAAGTGCTTTGCTAGCCAATGTGTGTTCCTCCTTTGGTATGAGCGTGCTCGCCGGCTGTTGCCGGGCTGTGCTCGGTGAAAATTGCGTCAAGGGCGGCGATGGCTTCGTCGACATGCTCCTTGCCAAGAATGTAGGGAGGCAGGAAGCGCAGCACCGTCTCGCTGGTACGGTTGATCAGAATGCGGTGCTTCAGCATCTGTGCCAGAACCGTTTTCGCCAGATCCGCGGAGTCGAGCTCCGCGGCCAGCATCAGGCCGAGACCACGCACTTCTGTAACGGCTGCGTGCTTCTGCTTCAGGTCTTCGAGCTTGCCGCGGAAGTAATCACCGACTTCGTTGACGTGATCGAGCAGGTGCTCCTTTTCAATCGCGTCAAAGACAGCAACGCCTACGGCACAAGCCAGCGGTCCGCCGCCGAAAGTTGTTCCGTGCATGCCGGGATGAATCGCCTGCGCTGCTTCATCCGTGCAGAGCAAAACGCCCAGCGGCAATCCGCCGGCAATAGGCTTGGCCAGCGTCGTAACGTCCGGCTGAATATCGTAGTGCTGATATGCAAACCATTTGCCGGTGCGGCCGAGACCTGCCTGAATTTCGTCGGCAATCAGCAGCGCGCCGGTTGATTGCGTAAGATCGCGCGCGGCCTGAATGAACTCCTGTGATACGGGACGAATGCCGCCCTCGCCCTGAATGGCTTCGAGCAGCACCGCGCAGACATCCGTAGAGAATTTTGCTTTCAGATCGGAAACATCGTTGAAGCGGACAAACACTACGTCCGGCATCACCGGCGCGAACGGCTCACGGTATTTCTCTTTATGTGTCGCGGCAACCGATCCCATCGTGCGTCCGTGGAAGCTGTGTTCGAGCGCCAGAATCTTTGTGCCCAGCGGATTGCCTTCGCTGCGCTTTTTGCCGGCATGCGCGCGTGCCAGTTTCAGGGCGGCTTCAATTGCTTCAGTACCGCTGTTGCAGAAGAAAGCGCGATCCATTCCGCCGGCTTGGGTAAGGCGCAGCGCCAGCTCAGCCTGTCCTTCATGGAAGAAAAGGTTGGAGATGTGGATGAGCTTTTTGCTCTGCTCGGCGATGGTATCCACAATCGCCGGATGGCCATAACCAAGCGCATTGACGCCAATGCCGCTCAGAAGATCGAGATAGCGGCAGCCGTTTTCATCGATGAGGTGAACGCCTTCTCCACGCACGAAGAGAATCGGGTTCCGCTCATAAGTTGTGAGCAACAGTTTTGCCTCTGCTGCCTTAACTGCTTCAAGATTCATCCGGGATTCTCCTATGCGACCATCACTTCTGTGCCGTGCGCTACCCGTGTGCTGCACAGATCAGGCAGCACATTGGCAGCTTCCGCCGGCAGAATACGAACGCGCTTGACGCCCTGCAGCAGAGCTTCGCGGCAGGCGCTGAGTTTCGGCAGCATGCCTCCGCTGATGACGGCGTCCTTGGCCAGTGCGGCGATTTTGTCCACACTCAGCCAGCGCATTACCTCGCCGTCGGCACCGCGCACTCCGGGCACATCGGTGAGAAAGACAAGCGCGTCGGCTTTGCAGGCCGTAGCGCAGGCAGCAGCCATTTCGTCGGCATTGATGTTGTAGTACTCGCCGTCGAAACCGAGCGCGAGGCTCGAAAGCACGGGCACAGCGCCCATCTTCCAGATGGCTTCCAGCCAGCGCGTGTCGGACGCGACGATCTCGCCAACAAAGCCGAGGTCAGGGGCGGTTCTCTTCTTGCGCGCGCGGAAAATAAGTCCATCGCCGCCGCAGAGACCGACCGCAGACTGCCCGTGCGCGCCCAGCGCAGCTACCAGTGATTTGTTCACGCGCCCACTCAGAACCATGAGGGCCGCATCGCGGGTCTCCGCATCCGTTACGCGCAGACCGGAGATGAACTCGCTCTGCTTGCCCAGTTGCTTCAAGGTTTTGGTCAACTGCACGCCGCCGCCATGTACCAGCGCGACCTGATGGCCATCCCTGGCCAGCTCGGCAACGGCTGTGGCGCAACTCTCACGCAGCTCGGGATTCTCCAGCGCTGCTCCGCCCAGTTTCACAACGAATCTCATGCCAGGCCCTCCGATTCATTCCATCCGCACATCACATTCAGGTTCTGCACTGCCTGTCCGGCAGCGCCCTTCAGCAGATTGTCCAGGCAGGACACGATGACGCATCGTCGCCCATCGGCGGCGAGATGGAATCCGATGTCGCAGTAATTGGTGCGCACCGAATATTGAATCTGCGGAAGCTGTCCGGCAGGGAAGAGCCTGACCATCGGGCTGTCCTTATAAAATTCGCGATAACATGCCTCGACTTCGGATGCATGCTTTGACTCTTTGAACGAGATATAGATGGTCGAGAGAATGCCGCGCGGAATCGGCAGCAGATGCGGTGTGAAGATGATCTGCTCCGGCTCGAGTTCAAGCTGCTCCAGCATTTCGCCGGTATGGCGATGGCCAAAGACGCCGTATGCGGAAAGATTGTCGGCCGCATACATGAAGTGTGTTTTCGCGGTTGGCGCTTTACCCGCGCCGGAAACACCGGATTTGGAGTCGCTGACAATGCCGCGGCTGAGATCCACCCATCCGGCGGCCAGCAACGGCTTGAGCGCAAGAATGATTGAGGTGGAATAGCAGCCCGGATTCGCCACCAGCTCCGCGTTTTTGATTTCGGAGCGGTGCAGCTCCGGCATCCCGTACACGCTTTTTGCCTGTACCGAGACGGCTGTCTCGGAGCCTTCATCTTCAAATTTGTAGACCGCGCGGTTCTGGGCCTCAGTGAGCCGCCATGCTCCGCTCAGATCGATGACGCGAATGCTATGCTCCAGCGCCTTGGGAGCCATCTCGCGCGACTGCTCATGGGGCGTCGCCAGAAACAGGACTTCTACACCGCGTTCTTTGAGCAGCTCCCAGGAAAACGGCTCGACTTTCAGCGAGCGGGAACCGTTGTTGTCGAGCAGATGCGGATGCAGATCTGTCAGCGGAACGGCATGTCCTGTTGTTTCGGGGCGTCCGAGAAACAGCGGCGGGGTGCCCTTGAGCGCAGGGTGGTTCAGCAGCAGCCGCGCCAGCTCCATGCCTGCATAGCCGGTTACGCCCATGACCGCGGTTTGTAAAGTCTTCTTCATCTCTTCCTGTTCAACCGATTATCTTTTCCAGACGCGTTCTCAGTTGCGATGCCCGCTTCTGGTCAGGGCAAATGATCAGAATCGTGTCATCACCGGCCAGCGTGCCGACCACCTCGGGCCAATCCTCGTGATCGATGCCCAGCGCCACCGCCTGCGCGCTGCCTGCCGTCGTAATCAGCACAAGCTGGTTCTGCGCCTGCTTCACTTTCAGGCCGAAGCTGCCCAGAACCTCATGGATTGAGGGCAGGGCTGCTTCTTCTTCCACCCGGCCATTGCCGTTTCCGTTGCCATTCGGCAGGGCATAGCCGTTTGGGCCTTTATAGAGGCGCATCTCGTGAATATCGCGCGAGACGGTGGCCTGGGTCACGTCAAAGCCGCGGCGAATCAGCTTGCGCCGCAGCTCCTCCTGATTGGAGATGGCGGCGTTTGCCACGAGTTCCCGAATCGCATTGTGTCTTTCTGTTTTGCTCAAACTGAAAAAACGCGGCCCATGCGCCGCGCCTCGCTTTGCATAAAAATACAATTCCATTGTATAAATATGCAAGCGGTCTCTGTCAATACTCCCGATAAAAGATTTTTCTAGCGCGCATAAACAAAACCTGCGGAGCCTGCACTTTCAGAAGCATCAACTCATTTTTCTTACTGCTTGTCAGGGGAAAGGGTCGTATAGTTACCTATGGGCTACATAACATTTTTTGATTCGCCGGTGCCACCGGGGCGCAAAGGTGTCTCTTCCGCCCCAGCCCAACCGTCTCTCATTGATCCGCGTTTCGATCATGATTCGTGCGGAGTAGGATTCGTTGCGACGCTTGCCAATCAGGCTTCGCATGACATTCTTAGGAAAGCGCTTACCGCGCTCGCTCGTCTTGCTCATCGGGGCGCAGTGGCTGCTGATGGCAAATCGAGCGACGGCGTTGGCATCTGTACGGCCATTCCGCGTGATTTCCTGCTTGCTTCTGCCGGGCTGACACTTGCGTCTGAAGCTCCGTTTGCTGTTGGTGTGATCTTCTTTCCGCCGGATGTCGCTGAATCCCACACTGAGATTGAAAACGTGCTTGCTCATCAGGGCTGCGAAATGCTGGCTTGGCGAGATGTGCCCACGCGGCCTGAGGTCTTGGGCGAGATCGCGCTGTCGACTATGCCGGTCATTCGTCATGTGCTCATCACATCGAAAGATGCGGACCATCTGAACCGGCGTCTGTATCTCGCGCGTAAAGAATTTGAGCGCAGCGGCGCGCCTGGATATATCTGTTCGCTTTCTTCGACGACCATGATCTACAAGAGCATGTGCGCCGGACGCCTGCTGCCTGAGTTCTATCCTGATCTGGCCGACCCCGCTTTTGTCACGCCTTTTGCTGTCTTCCATCAGCGCTACGCTACCAATGTTGCTCCATCATGGGACCGCGCACAGCCTTTCCGCATGCTGGCGCACAATGGGGAGATCAATACGGTATGGGGCAATCGTGCGCGCATGGACGCCCGCGCCGCGACACTCGCCGATGAACTGAAGCCCATCTTCTCGCCCGACGGCTCTGATTCGACCAGCCTCGACGAAGTGCTCGAATTGCTGGCCCATAATGGCCGCACCATCGCTGAATCTGTTCGCCTGCTGCTTCCACCGGCGCAGGAAAAGGGCAACTCAGCTTTCTTCGCTTATAACGAAGACTGCTTAGAGCCCTGGGACGGCCCTGCTGCGCTTTCCTTTACGGATGGCCGTTTCGTCGGCGCTGCGCTTGACCGCAATGGCCTTCGTCCTTGTCGATTCTTCGTGACGGAAGATGACCTCGTTGTAGTCGGGTCCGAAGCCGGACTCGTTGATCTTGACCCGGAAAAAATCATCCACAGCGGGCGGCTCGGCCCCGGCGAAATGCTCGTCGCCGATATTCAGAAGCACAAGCTTTACGAGAACGATGAGCTGTTGCAGATCTTCGATGATGCTGCTCCTCAGTACGAAAATCTTCTGGAAGAGACCACGCTCGATCCGCACACGCCTGTTGCGCCGATGGATTCGGGCGATCTGCTGCGCCTGCAACTCGGCTTCGGATATACGCGTGAAGATGTTCGCATGATCCTGCAGCCGATGGCTGCTGACGGCAAGGATGCTGTCTGGTCGATGGGCGACGATACGCCGCTGGCCCCGCTGGCGCGCACGCCGCGTCCGGTGTACGCGTATTTCAGGCAGCGCTTTGCTCAGGTCACCAATCCGCCTATTGATTCGCTGCGCGAAGCCATCGTCATTCAGCTCCACACGCGCCTCGGCCCGTGGCCCAGCCTGCTTAATAAAAAAGCGCATTTGCCGGGTCTTTCGCTGTCCTCACCGTTTCTGTCGCTTGGACAGGTCGAAGCTTTGCGCACGCGCCAGCATGGACTGACCGACGAACTGCCGCTGGCCGTGCTCGATTGCGTCTTCAATCCGGCGGGCAGCCTGCTTACCGCGATTGACGATCTTTGCGCGAAAGCTATAGATCTTGTGCGCGGCGGCGCAGCCATTCTCTTGCTTACCGATCGGAACTGCAATCAGCAGTCGATTCCGATTCCGATGGCTCTGGCCACGGGCGCCGTGCATCACGCGCTGATCCGCGCAGGCGAGCGCACTCGCGTCGGCCTTGCAGTGGAAGCAGGTGATTGCCGCGATCTTCACCATGGAGCCGTGCTGCTCGGCATGGGCGCAGGCGCTGTCTGTCCCTGGCTGGCGCTCGAAACAGCCCGCTCGCAGAACGCTGAAAAAGGCGAAGAGAATCTGCTGCACGCCTTCGATGCCGGCTTGGCGAAGATCATGTCCAAGATGGGCATTTCGGTGGTGGACAGCTATCGCGGCGCCCACCTCTTCGATTCCATTGGCCTGAATGCTGAAGTCATCGAGAAGTGCTTCTTTGGAACGCCTGCTCCGCTCGGCGGCGTCGGCTTTGCCGAGTTGGAAAAGCCCGTCCGCGACCAGTGGCTTGCGAGCTACGGCGATGACGCTGCTTCCGGGGACGCTCCGGTAGGCACTACCACTGCCGTGAAAGACCTGCCCGATTATGGATGGGTGCGCTTCCGCAAGGCTGACAAAGCGGAGCCGCATGGCTGGCAGCCTCAAACTGTGCGCCTGCTCCAGACCGTCGTTGGCACAGCACGCAGCGCCTCCGCTGTTGCCGAACCCGGCCAGGCGTGGACGGCCTTTGCATCCATTGCAGTCGAAAAAGAACCGGCCGTTCTGCGCGACCTGCTGGAGTTCCGTCCCGCTGGCGCTCCACTTGCCGTCGAACAGGTAGAACCGCCGGAAAACTACTACAAGCGCTTCATCGCCAGCGCCATGTCGCTCGGCTCGCTCAGCCCTGAGGCGCACCAGACCATAACCGCCGCCATGAATATGCTCGGCGGTCGCTCCAACACGGGTGAGGGCGGAGAAGACCGCGCCGTCTACGATCCTCACGGCAAGCTGCCGCTCAACGGAGTTGAAGTCCCTGCGCATCTGCTTAACAACAAAGTCAAGCAGGTAGCCTCAGCGCGCTTTGGCGTCACGGCTGAATACCTGATGAACGCCGAAGAGATCGAGATCAAAATCGCACAAGGCTCCAAGCCAGGCGAAGGCGGACAACTTCCCGGCCACAAAGTTACCGAGTTGATCGCGCGCCTGCGTCATGCGCAGCCCGGCATTCAGCTCATCAGCCCTCCTCCGCACCATGACATCTACTCCATCGAGGATCTGGCGCAGCTCATTCATGATCTTCGCCGCGTCAATCCGAAGGCGGCTATCGGCGTGAAGCTCGTTTCCGAGTTAGGCGTCGGCACAGTGGCTGCCGGAGTAGCCAAGGCATACGCTGACTACATCGTCATCGCCGGCCACAGCGGCGGCACCGGAGCTTCGCCACTTTCCAGCATCAAGTACGCAGGCAATCCCTGGGAGCTTGGACTGGCCGAGGCGCAACAGGTGCTCATCCAGAACGGCCTGCGCGGACGTGTTCGCCTTCGTACGGACGGCGGCTTGCGGACGGCCCGCGATGTGCTGTTTGCCGCGATGCTCGGCGCGGACGAATTTGCCATGGGGACCGCTGTCCTCGTTGCGCTCGGCTGTGACATGGCGCGACAGTGTCATCTCAATACCTGTCCCACCGGCATAGCGACGCAGCGCCCTGACCTCCGCGCTAAGTTCCGCGGTCGCCCCGAGCACCTCGTCAAGTTCTTTGAGGAACTGGCGCGTGATATCCAGGTGCTGCTGGCGACACTCGGCTTGCCGTCGCTCGAAGCCGCCATTGGCCGCACCGACCTGCTCGATCAGGTGCGCGAGGTTGGCGGTCTTGATCTCAAGCCGCTTCTCGCTGCGCCGGCTGATGGCGTCGTGAAGTGGCAAGGCAAACGCAATCTTCGCCCGGAGGAGCACGCTCCAATCGACGATGCCTGGGTCGCGCCTGCCATCGCTGCTTATAAGGCCGGAGTTCCGTTCCAGCTCGAAGCCAACGTCACCAATGAAGACCGCACCCTGGGAGCGCGACTCTCCGGTGAACTGGCTCTCCTGCAGGACTATGGTGTCGCTCCACAAGCGCCCATTGATATCCGCCTGAAAGGAGTAGCCGGCCAGTCATTCGGAGCCTTCGCCGCTCCCGGCATGACACTCGAACTCGAAGGTCTTGCCAATGATTTCGTCGGCAAAGGCCTCTGCGGCGGCGAACTTATCCTTCGCGGACAGGGTCGCGCTGCGCGTGAGAGCGAGCGGCATGTGATCCTCGGCAACGTGGCCCTCTACGGTGCTACCGGGGGCGCTCTGTTCGCTGCGGGACGCGCAGGCGAGCGCTTTGCTGTTCGCAACTCCGGCGCGGTAGCTGTTGTCGAGGGCGTTGGCGACCACGGTTGCGAGTACATGACCGGCGGCGTTGTCGCTGTTCTCGGCGATACCGGCATCAACTTCGGAGCAGGCATGACGGGCGGTGTGGCGTGGGTCTTCGATGAGGAAGACAAATTCCTCAGCGAATCCCGCTATCATTCAGGTTTTCTGAATGCCGACGGCTACGGAGCGCTGGAGGCGGAAGCCCAGGCCAGCATCCGCGACCTGATTGCCTTACACGCAGAAAAGACCGGAAGCACGCGTGCCAAATGGCTGCTGTCCGATTGGGAAACTCAGGGAGAACGCTTTATCCGCTTAACCCCTAAACCACAAGCGTGATCCGGTTCGAACCTTTGCCAAAGCACAGATGCTGACTTCAGCGTCTGTGCTTTTTGTTTTTATCCGGGGTGCTATTCGTGCTGCTATATAAATCTGGGTTTTGACAACGACAATGTTTTTCCAAATGCAGACTTGTGGCCGGTATCGTCTGCTACTACACTTCTTCGCATGAAAAGAACGCTCTCGCGCACGGTTTATTGTCTGGCTGCTCTGCTCTTCGCTATTACCGCATCAATGCAGGCACAGGACTGGGCGAAGGCCCGCCTCGATGCCTCGCCCCGCCATCATGAATATGTGCCGCTCAAGCATGGAAACCGTACCGTTCAGGCATTTGTCGTTTACCCCGAAGTCAAAGGCAAAGCTCCGGTCGTAATCCTGATTCATGAAATTTTCGGCCTCACCGACTGGGCCAAGGAAATGGCGGATGAGTTGGCTGGGCAGGGTTTTATCGTAGTTGCTCCCGATCTGCTCTCCGGTTTTGGCCCCAATGGCGGCGGCTCGGGTGAATTTGCTGATCAGGATGCGCGTGTCAAAGCAGTCTCCGGTCTTAATCCTGAGGGCGTGAATGCTGACCTGGACGCAGCGGCTGATTACGCAAAGAAAATTCCCGCAGCCAATGGGAAAATAGCTGTCGCCGGCTTCTGCTGGGGCGGCGGAAAATCCTTCGCATTTGCGGCGCATCGCAAAGACCTGTCAGCGGCCTTCGTCTTTTACGGTCCCGGACCATCCGACGTGTCTACTATCAATGCGCCCGTCTATGGTTTCTATGCAGGCAATGACGAGCGCATTGACGCAACTATACCGGCCACGACGGCGGCGATGAAAGCAGCGGGCAAGAAGTATGATCCTGTCACCTACGATGGAGCAGGGCACGGCTTTATGCGCGCAGGCGAGGACCCGACAAATACCAATCCTGCAAACAAAACTGCGCGTGAGCAGGCCTTCACCCGGCTGGTGACATTGCTGAAAGGAATGTAGAGCACATCAGCATTGATTCTCGCCGTACCCGACTGTGAGACATCGATTCCGTTCAGCTAAACGACAAAGATCTCGTGCTCATCGGGATTCTTACCGGATCTGATTGCCCAGTGGTGCGCGTGTCAAGCCCTTTAACCCTTTTAGAGATCAGCGCTCGGCCACCTGATCCAGCAGCTCATAAAATTCAGGGAACGAAATCGCTGCCGACTCTGCGCCCTGGATGACCGTATCGCCGGAAGCCTTGAGTGCCGCGACGGAGAAGGCCATGGCAATGCGATGATCGCCGCCTGAGTTGATCTCGGCGCCATGCAACTGCTGTCCGCCGGGAACATCGAGGCCGTCCTCAAACTCCTGAACTTCAGCGCCCATCGCTCTGAGATTGTCGGCTACCAGCTTGATGCGGTCCGACTCCTTGACACGCAGTTCCTTCGCATCGCGGATGCGGATGCCGTTCTGCGTGTACGGGGCAATCGCCGCCAGCACCGGCAGCTCGTCAATAAGCTGGGCAGAAAGCGCGCCGGAGATGGTCGTTCCAGTCAGCCCATTTGACGGCGCATTTACCTGAACTGTACCGACCAGCTCGCCATGCTTCTCCTCAAGATTGAGCACGCCAATATGTGCGCCGAGAGCGGTCAGGACATCAAGCAGAGTAGCCCGCGTGGGGTTCAGTCCCAGCGAGTCAAACACCAGATTTGAACCGGGAAAGAGCGCCGCGGCACACAGGAAGAACGCAGCCGAAGAGATGTCGCCAGGGACAGCAGCCTCGATGGCAGTAAGCTTTTGCCCGCCAACAATGCTGACCGAATCCGTCGAGCGGTCAACCCGAGCGCCAAAGGCCCGCAACGCCAGCTCGCCATGATCGCGGGTCCGAACCGACTCACGCACCGTCGTTGTGCCCTCAGCCTGTAATCCGGCAAAGAGCACTGCCGTCTTTACCTGCGCGCTGGGAACCGGAGTCGTGTAGTCGATAGCTTTGAGCCGGCCGCCGCGAATCGTAACCGGAGCATGCCCGTCGGTGAGCGTAATCTCCGCGCCCATTTGCGAAATAGGCTTGCGCACGCGCTCCATCGGGCGGCGGCTCAGAGATTCATCGCCAACAAGTGTGTAAGTGTGCGAGGTAGCGGCCAGCAATCCCGTGAGCATGCGCATTGTGGAGCCGGAGTTGCCGCAGTCAAGAGAAGCATCGGCTGCCTTGAATTCACCCGAGCCGGCAATTTCAACTGCGCCATCCTCTCGACGTGTGACCTTTGCGCCCAGTGCTGCCGCGCAACCCAGGCTGCTGGCGCAATCGGCGCCAGTCGAGAAATTGGTGAGCTTTGTAGTTCCTGAAGCCAACGCGCTCAATAGGGCGTAGCGGTGTGAGATGCTCTTGTCTCCGGGCAACCGAAGGCTGCCGATGATATTGCGCGCAGGCGCAACAATGCGTTCCGTTTTCGTCTCAAGCATTTGTATTTATCGTACAGCAGGGAACAGGGCACAGTGCTCAGGATGCAGGGGTCAGAAATTTGTGCAATATGATCAAGCAAGTTCTGCTATCTTTGGCATTTTTTCCGCTTAAAGAGAACTGCAGGTCCCTCCGCTGCGCCTCCTTCGGATGCTTCGGTCGGGATGACAAACAATGTGTTTAAGCGGAGGCGAGAGCTACAAGACTCGCAGTACTACCACTGTCTCATCATCGAAGCGTTCTACGCCTTTCTGAAATTTGCCGACCTCATTGAAAATTGCCTCGGCAATTTTTCCCGCGGATTTATGCTGATGTTTCTGCACTACCGCCATCAGCCGTTCCGTTCCGAACATATCGCCGGCGGCATTCTGCGCGTCCGCCAGACCATCGGAGAAGAAGATGAGCGAGTCGCCAGGCTGCGTTGAAAGCGTAAACTCTTCATACCGCACATTCGGAAACATGCCCAGCGGAAAGCCTTCTGCCTTCACCGTTTCTACTTCGCCTTCGCGACAGAAGAGCGGCTGAACCGAGCCGGCATTGGCAATCTGCAAAGTCTGATTTTCATCATTCCAGACGGAGTAGAGCATGGTCACGTACTGCGAATCGACGCGGCGCTCCTGCAGCGAATCGTTGAGCGTCTTCAGCATCTCCGAGGGGGAGAGATGCGCAGTCGCCTCTGATCGCATGATGCCGCTTACCAGCGCCGCATACAGCGCCGCCGGAGCAGCCTTGCCGCTCACATCGCCCAGCACAATTGCGGTGCGGTTGGCGTCATAAGGGACGAAGTCATACAAATCGCCTCCGAGGGTGCGTGCCGGAAGGAATTTCGCGGCAAACTCCGCACGCGCATGCTTCGGCTTAAATGGGGGCAGCAGCCGCAACTGCACCTCGCGGGCCATTGCCAGATCACTCTCCAGCCGCTGCTCCTGCTGGGCGACACGCTGGTAGAGGCGGGCATTTTCGATGGAAATGGCAATCTGCGCGGCCAACGTAGTCAGGGCGCGCTCATGGTCTTCATTGAAGAAGTGCGCACGCGTGTGCTCAATATCGAGAACGCCGATGACCTTGCCCTTATAAATAAGCGGCATGGCCATCTCGGAGCGCGTCTCCGGATTGAACATGCGGTAGCGAGGATCTTTGCGAACATCGGGCGAGTGGATCAGCCGCCGCTCTGTTATCGCAGTACCAACAAGGCCGCCTTCGAGCGGCAGCTTTTCGGTCGTATAAAAGCGCTCACCGAAACGCAGCGCGAACCGGTTTTCCAGCACATGCTCGCGCTCATTTACGATCCAGATGGAGAACATCTGATAGTCGATAATTCTTCGAAGCAGCGTGCCGATGCGGTCCAGCAGCGATTCCAGATCGAGGATTGAAGTAAATTCGCGGCTGATTTCATTCAGAACCTGTAAGGTCTGTGCCTGGCGCGATACGCGCGTATAAAGACGCGCATTTTCAATGGCCTGCCCGATGCGCGAAGCTGTCAGCTTCAGCAGGTGCTCATGCTCGGGCTGGAAATAATTGGGCTGCTCGGACTGGATATCGATGACGCCGATTACGCGGTTCTTGACGATAAGCGGCACCGCCAGCTCGGAGCGGACGTCCGGGTTGACGTTGATGTAGTTCTCCATTTTGGTGACATCGTTCACCAGCACCGCTTCGCGCGTCTGCGCAGCCTGTCCGACAATGCCTTTTCCCATGCGGATACGCATGCGCTCGGCTTCAGGAGAATGACCGATCTGGAAGCGCATGCGCAGGTCGTTTGTACGATCATTAAGCAGCAGAATGGCAAAAATGCGATAGTCAATCACCGCGCGAACAAGATCAGCCGTGCGCTGCAGCAACGTCTGGAGATCAAGTGTCGTGTTCAGAGCATCCGCTAGCCGGACAAGAAATTCGGTCTGCAGCGGCTCGACACGCACCTGCACCTGTGGTGCAGCCGCCTGAGAGGTAGGCCGGTAATCGCCCTCAAAGTCAGGGTCGATATTGCGGCGTTCCGCGGCGCGCTCCTGTGCAGGGACGTTTTTAGTTGTGCCTTGCTCTCTGGTCACGCAGCTCCTGTCAGGCCCGTTCGATACGTGAAGTGGGAACGAGCCATGATATCGCGCCACGGCGACGTTTGCTGATGGTGTGCAGTAGCGAAGCTGGTTCCCGAAGGGTGATCAGCCCTGATGCAGCTCGCGGAGGATATTGACCGAGGCGCTCGCGCCTATGCGATTTGCTCCGGCTTCGAGCATTGCGCGCGCATCAGCCAGCGTGCGAATACCGCCTGAGGCCTTTACGCCGCAACGCGACCCGGCGACGCCGCGCAGCAGAGCCACATCTTCCGGTGTTGCTCCTCCGGTTGAAAAGCCGGTGCTTGTCTTCAGAAAATCAGCGCCGGCAGCAATCGCCAGCTCGGACGCGCGCAGCTTCTCTTCCACATTGAGAAGACAGGTTTCAAGGATGACTTTCACAATTGCTCCGGCGTCGTGCGCGACCTCCGCTACTCCGCGAATGTCCTGCTGAACACGGTCATTCATTCCGGACTTCAGCATTCCGATGTTCAGCACCATATCGAGATCATGCGCGCCCAGCTTTACCAGCTCGACGGCTTCTTCACGCTTCGAGATAGAAAGCGAAGCGCCTAACGGGAATCCGAGGACTGTTCCGATAGGAACGCCGGTACCTGCAAGCGCAGTATGCGCGGTGCTTACCCATGTTGGATTCACCATGGCGCAGGCAAATCCGTACTGAGCAGCTTCTTCGCAAAGACGGATGACCTGCTCGCGTGTTGCCTCCGGCTTCAGAAGCGTGTGATCGAATACGGCAGCCAGCGAGCGGCTGTTTGACAATGTTTCGCGGCAAAAACCGGCGGCATCAAAAAAGCCGTTGTCTTTTTCCAGGTCTTCTAATTCAATTGCTCTGGTCGTCATCAAGTACTCACTCCGGATAATCGGGAGGCATCAGGCAGATGTCCGGCAGGTTGCGGAATCGCTCGGCATAGTCCATGCCGTAGCCAAGAACGAATTGATTGGGAATTTTGAAGCCGACGTAATCAGCTTCAATCTTTACCAGTCGCCGCGAAGGTTTGTCGAGCAGCGCGGCAATGCGCAGGGAACGAGGCTGGTGCTGGCGGAAAAGTTTCTGCAGAAAGTCGAGTGTCAGTCCGGTATCGAGAATATCTTCCACGACAATGACGTGCTTGCCTTCAATCGGCTGGTCAACGTCTTTGATGAGCTTAACGGCGCCGCTGGTTTTCTGACCCTTGCCGTAGCTTGAAACCGCAACAAAATCAAAAGTGCAATCGGCCGTAATATTGCGGGCCAAGTCAGCAAGAAAAATAGCCGCGCCTTTCAGAACTCCGAGCAGCACAATGCTCTGGTTTGCGTAATCGCGGTCAATCTGCCGTCCCATTTCGGCGACGCGATCGGCAATCTGCTGCCGGGTGAAGAGAACCTTGAGGGCAGGGAGGGTCGCTTGTGTGCTCATTACGTAGATAGCATATCCCTAAATGGGCCGGGCGGCTGTGGAACCTGGGCCGCAGGCTCTATACTCGAAAAGGTAAGTCCTTCATGTATCCATTTATTCATATTGGCCGGTTTTCCATTGGCACTTTTGGCATTCTGCTTTGGCTGGCCGCGGTTTGCGCGTGCTGGGTCCTTCATCGCAATTTCCGCCGCTGGAAGATAGACGCGGACGCGATTGGAATTGTCGCGATTTCCACCGTCGCCGGCGTGATCGGCGCAAAGCTCTGGCATGTCCTGGAAACGCCGCAACAGCTGATCCATGACCCGGCAGGAATGCTGCTTGATCGCGCGGGTTTCGCATGGTTCGGTGGCTTAATTGCAGGCATTCTGGCTCTCTTATGGCAGAGCCGCGGAGCCGGTCTGAGCAAACTGGGAATGCTGGACCTGGCTGCTCCTGCCGCCGCCGTTGGATATGGCGTAGGCCGTCTCGGCTGTCTGGTCTCCGGCGATGGTGATTATGGCATCCCGACCAGCCTTCCATGGGGAATGAGCTTTCCCAATGGCCTGGTCCCAACGACGCAACGCGTGCATCCCACGCCTGTTTATGAGCTGATCGCAGCGCTTATCATTGCCTGGATACTCTGGCGACGCGGCAAACCGGAAACTTTGAGAGCCGCCGGTGAAATAACCGGAGAATATCTTGCCCTGAGTGGCCTGGCGCGCTTTCTGGTGGAGTTTATTCGCATCAATCCCAGGCTTTACTGGGGCATGAGCAACGCGCAGGTTGCAGCCATCGGTTCTGTTGTGGCTGGTATTGTTCTCGTTTTCTGGGCCCGCCGCGCAGGAAAACCTGTCACTTTATCGCAACCTGTAGCTGCGGAATCCACCAGCTAGGCTCCTTCTTGCGGAAAACACATCCCGTCATACTCTTACCGGCATGTCTCGGTTGCTGTGAAACCTTGTTTAAGAGGTGGAATCACGGCAGAGCGAAACGTGCTGCTGGACCAGCAGACAAAGGAACACAGGGTCCTTTGTTCCTGCAGGAATATCAGCATCAGGGAAAGCGAGTCGTGATCGGCCAGCGAGCACTGAAGGCATCGAGCGGCATTTTTCCGGGATGGGCCACCGTTCACGGGCGACCTTACTACGTGCGACAGATGAAAAATATGAAGGACGGCGTTCCCATCGAATGGCAGAGCGGCGGAGTCATTCAACTTCGTTGCCTGGGCCTGCGGCTCCATCCTTGCGCGCGCCTACGCCCGCACCAGCGA
>Ga0070740_10003016_pt1 | contig 18627 bp, 19 predicted proteins | sample Coa_R2_FD_67286 | JGI IMG/M metagenome (GOLD analysis project Ga0070740, IMG submission 67286) | Surface soil microbial communities from Centralia Pennsylvania, which are recovering from an underground coalmine fire - Coalmine... | ecosystem: Environmental > Terrestrial > Soil > Unclassified ...
CCCCGAGAGAGATAGAAGAGTAACGAAAGCTCCTCCAACGCCATTCACCAGGTGGCCGGTTCTGCCGGAAAGCAAGTTATCGTGCACGTCAACAAGCCAAAGCACAGCTCGAAATCCAAATTCAAGCGAATTGCCCAGGTCAGCGCCGGTATAAGGATTGAAGAGCCGCTGCATTTTCTTCTGACCACGCTCCATCCAAAGTTCGACGGGCTGATCGGACCTTCGCGGCTGGAAGACGCGCGTCACGTTGTATCCAGGATGAACGTGTATTGCACAGCGCGTGAGTTCTTCTGCGCTCAACCGCGGGCCCGGCCCAATGGCAATCCGCGGTTGAGCGGAAAAGCTTTTCGAAAGTTCCCGCCGATAGATCAGAACCGTTCCCGTCGCACTCATCACAAAGATGTAGATGGCCAGGATCAGTCCAGACCACAGGTGGATCTGAAAGAAGAGTTTCCGCACCCAAACGCTTTGCGGATGCCGCATCCAGCGCCCCGCTGTCTTCATTTGCTCTCCGCAATTGAGAAAACACGCTGAAATCAGCCGAGCCGCGAAGCTATTTTTTGCCGTAAGTGACGGTGAGCGTCGCCTTGCCGAGCCCATTCATATTACACATGAAACCAACCATCGCCGGGCTTGCCTGATCATCGAGATCCAACCTGGGGATCTTTAGAGCGTGCACCGTGAAAATGTAATGGTGGTCGGGACCTGGCGGCGGTGCCGCGCCGCCGTAGCCCGGCTTGCCGAAATCGGTTCGCGTTTGTAACGCTCCAGCGGGCAAATTCTTGCCATTACCGGCGCTGGCTGGGAGTTCCTTCACGGATGCAGGAATGTTGATCACCACCCAATGCCACCATCCCGAACCGGTAGGAGCATCGGGATCATAGCAAGTAACGACGAAGCTCTGTGTCCCTGCAGGAGCACCCTCCCAGGCGAGTTGCGGAGAGCGATTGCCGCCGGAGTACCCCATTCCGTTGAATACCTGTGCTTCGGGCATCCTCTGCCCTTCTTTCAGATCATTGCTCGAAAGCCGAAAGCTCATTCGCTATCCTCCGGAAATATCAGTCGAGTTTGCGTGCCTGCCACACGAGTCTACAGCACCCGCGTGTGAGGACGGAACGGCTTTTACACGTATGCGGAAACAGCACGGCTTTACATGCAAGTTACACAAGGGTATGGGCCAGGACTCTATTGGAATGCACGCCAAATCCGTTTTCCGTTAGAATCCCTTAAGACGACATTGAAGGCTTCAGGGTGAATGCAAGCAACAATCGCAATCCCACAACGGCATCATGAGGACAACACGATGGATCTTTTCGATTGGGAAGCGTTTCGCGATACTCCACTGAGCCGCGAGCCGTATGAGCACGTTGTGGTGAATGGATTCGTCAAGGCAGGCGCCTTGAAAGCCATCAACGCCGATTACCCTGTGATCGAAGATACAGGCAGCTTTCCATTGGAAACCGTTCAGTTTGGTTCCGGCTTCAAATCGCTGGTCGATGCGCTGGAATCAGCCGAATTCCGCAAAGCGTTTGAAGAAAAATTTCAGATCGATTTATCGGGCCGGCCGACCACGATCACTGTGCGTGGCCGTTGCGCAGGAAGTGACGGCCAAATTCACACGGACTCGGCGGGAAAAATAATTACGGTTTTGATTTACCTGAACCCGGCTTGGGATGAATCCGGCGGCCGGCTGCGTCTTTTGCGAGAGAAGAGCATTGATGCTGTTGCCGCCGAGGTCATCCCATCGCAAGGCAACTTGGTGGCGTTTCTGCGATCCGATCACTCCTGGCATGGGCACTTGCCCTTTACTGGCGAGCGACGTGTTGTGCAGTTTAATTGGGTCGTGAACAAACGTAACCAGACAATTGTTCGCCTGCGACATAGGCTATCGGCTTCAGTCAAACATTTCCTGCGCCATGGCAAGTCCTCAGAAGCGAATCGCCAGGGCTAGTGTGCCGATCGCGAACCACAATCGTATCCTCGCGGTGCGGCTTAGCTCGCTTGGCGACCTGGTGCATACGATTCCTGTCGTTCCCGCCTTGCGTTCCTCATTTGCAGAGGCAGAAATCCACTGGGTAGTCGATGAGAGATGGTCGCCGTTGATGCAACTCGTACGCGGCATCGATCACGTTGTCCCGCTCCGAGGTTCAATTTCGGGCTATCTGCACTGCATGAAACAGATCCGTGACGCCGAGTATTCGTGCGCAATCGACTTTCAGGGGATTTACAGATCGGCGATGTTGGTGTGGGCTTCTGGAGCGAGCCTGCGGATTGGACGCGACGTTGATTCCGCGCGTGAGCGCGGGGCCGCCCGATTCTACTCGGAGCGTATTTCACCTTCAGGAAAGCACGTTGCTGAAATGAGCATGAGTTTGGCCGAACACGCGGGAGCGCGCCCGAAAATCCCAATGCAATTTCCTATAGACGTGCCTGTCGCCGAGGCCGGTCGGGTTCGCGAAGAACTAAAAGCCAAAGGCATTACAAATTACATCGTGGTCAGTCCGGGGGGCGGTTGGAAATCGAAGTGCTGGCCGCCGGAGCGCTTCGGAGCATTATGCGCGGAGGTCTGGAATCGTTACGGAATACCCACGGTAATCAATATAGCGCCCGGCGAAGTAGAATTCGGCAACGTGGCAAGGGCACATTCACATCCGGCAAAGCCAATCGTCTACTGCCCCAAGTTGCGAGAATTGGTGGCGCTATTGTCAGGCGCTCTCCTAGTCGTGGGCGGAGATACCGGCCCGGTTCACTTGGCCGCGGCGCTCGGCACGCCTGTCGTGGCGCTTTTTGGCGCTACGAACGCCGCGCGAAATGGGCCCCTCCCCTCGGGAGTAGTTGTGCAGAATTCGTGTTCGTCAGATTTGTTGAATTATCGCCGCGGCGATTATCTTAGAGGACGCTCGTACTCGCCGGAAATGCTCTCGATAACAGTCGGCCAACTCTTAAACGCCATTGAGCAGCAGTTCAATAATCCATCACTAATTCAGCAGAGAAGTTATGGTTTGTAACTGCGCGCACGAGCAAATTCGCACTCGAGTGCGAGTTACGCGCCTTGAGGTACGGCCAGCAAATCGTCAGCCAAACGGCTTTGCGTCTCCTGTAATTCTATTGTTCTACCGGTCAAATAACCTGAGGGCACGAGTTCGAAACTGAATGGAAATACGAAGTGAAATCCATCCCAGAACCGGATCTTTTTTTCTACCTTCTTCGAAAAGTAAAGCTTTATGTACTGGCCATCCATCAGAATTTTAGCTTCGTCGTAGCCAACGCTGGCATACGAGACTCCAAGTTCACGCTTGAGCGCGAGCGCAACCATGCACTCGGTTGGTTTGCCTGGTTTGCCGCTTGTGATGTCTTCTCGGGTCACGTTGATTTTCATTTGTCCTCCTCTGACTGACACTAACGTCAGGATAACGCCGCTGGTTTTTCGAGAAAAGAGGCCTGAATAAAATCATTTTCGCATCTCGGGGGAATCAGTCATCCAGCTTCGTATAGTTTTCGGAGGAACTTCGGTAATCTACATTATTGTCAGATATCCAAAGAGCATGTGCAGGACCCAATAAGCAAATGAAGCGATATGAGCAAATCTCCGCATTTATTCTTTGTGGCGGCGCCAGTTCTCGCATGGGGCAGCCGAAAGGGCTTCTCGACTTCGGCGGAGAGCCATTGCTCATTCGAATAGCTCGGCTTGTTGAGCCGCTTGTGTCGGCCATTATGGCAGTCGGCACACATAGCCAGTATGCGGATCTCGGATTGCCGCTGATCGAAGACGCCGAATTCGCGGGTTCACAGGAAAGACACGGGAAAGCAGGACCTCTCGCGGGAATTGCCACGGCCTTGACGGCGAGCCGGAGCGAGTGGAATCTCATTGTAGGGTGTGATTTGCCCTACCTCACGCGCGAGTGGCTGAATTGGCTTTTGGGTTACGTGATGGGAATAGATGCGCAAATTCTGATTCCTAAAACAGCGGGCGGGCTCGAGCCGCTAGCCGCCGTGTACCGGAAGGAATGCGCAGACCCTCTTATCGAGGCGCTGCGCCGCGGCACGCGCAAAGTAACCGATGCTATAGCGCCTTTGCGCCTCCAAGTCATCAGGGAAATGCAATGGCAACACATCGATTGTGATCGGCGCGTGCTGCGGAACATGAATACTCCTCAGGATTACGAGGAAGCTCGAATGTGGCTACAACGTCCGCGTTCGTAGCCACTATTCAATTCATTTCGAGGGGGCTTGCATCGGGCATGCGCGGCGACGTAGAATCCCGGCCACTATGGGAATCATTCTGACGATAGCAGACGTGCTTGTGCTTTTGAGCTTGGTGATCAGCGTTTCGCGTGCGGTTCGCAAGGGACAGCCGCAAGGCTCGGGTCCGCTCGCGTTAACTATCGTCATAGTCATTGCCTTGCTAATCTTTGCGACCGTGTCGTTTTGCGCGGCTTCTGGTTTGGCCCAAGACTCGGCTTTTAATCAGATCGCGCTGCTCATTTTTCTTATCTTGATTGCTATTGCGGCCCGCGGTTCTTGGGCTAGGGCGTAACCTGTTCGGGTTGCAATTGTGCAATCTGGCAAGCGCTTCTTTCCTGTCAATCGTTCCTCTAGGTCCATGCCACAGGAGGGCGCCATGAGGGCGTGTCGAATTCTACTGGGCATTGCGCTCGTTGTTACCGCAGGCATTTTGGCGGTTGCGCAGAGTATTCCGGCGCAAGCGCCCCCGCTCCACGTGCTCGCTTCCAATGGTGTCCAGGGCGCTGTAACCCAGATCATTCCAGAATGCGAACGGGCGGTCGGCCATCGGCTGGATGTGGAATGGGGCACCACCGCGTCGCTGAAGCAGAAAATAGAGAGTGGCGAGCCATTCGATTTCACGATTCTGACCTCTGAAGCGATCGATGCGCTTATCAAAGAAGGGAAGCTCGCGCCAGATTCGCGCGCCAGTGGCCCGCGCGTGGGAATCGGAATCGGCGTTCGCGCAGGCGCTGTGAAACCGCAGATCGGGACAGCGGAAGCTTTGAAGAACACGTTGCTGCATGCCAACTCTGTTACTTATGCCGCGGCAGGCGCCAGCAGAGCTGCCATCGACACGATGCTGAACCGCATGGGAATTGCCGATGCGCTCAAGTCCAAGACCTTGCTCTTGGGTGGCGCCGACGAAACGGCCGCGGCCGTCAGAGAAGGAAAGGCCGAATTCCTGATCACGTTGATCAGCGAGATCAAATCCGCAAAAGGATTGGAACTTGCTGGCCCTCTGCCTCAGCAGTTCCAGTCGTACACTTCGTTTGCCGCCGCGGTCGGCTCCGCTGCTAAAGAAGCTGAAGCCGCAACAAAAGCAGTGAAATTCTTGACAGGGCCTAAAGCGGCGGTCGCCTTCAAAAGTAAAGGAATGCAGCCTGTCAGCTGATGGTTCGGGCGCTTCCTACTGAACAACGGTAAAAGGAATCGACGCCTCGGTCCGTTCCCATAGCAGGGCCAGTGCTCCTTTATTCCCTCCCTCAGACCTTAATTCGATTTTGAACGTTTCGACCGGCTCCGCCAATGTCTTGACATTCATCTTCGTGCGGCCGAAATCGCGCGAAGAATCGTAGTTTAGATGAAATTGCCCCGTTTGTTTGTTGATGATAAGGGTCCACTGATTTGCGTTAGGAATGGTCCAGATGCTGTAACTGCCTGCTGGCATTCTTAGCCCGCCCATCTCCAGATTGCCCTCGGTCGTAATCTTGGTTGCCCAATTGGCGCCTGTACACCAAACTTCTCCAAAGGGCACCAGGCCGCCCATGATCTTTCGTCCATGCGCTGATGGCGCGTAATAGTCAATCGTGATCTGTTTGCCTGCAATCGTCGACGAGGCGTTTGCAGGTGGGCTCGTGTATCGTGAGCCAAATTGCAGGCGGGCTGCTTTGGTCACGATCGCCACGATTGCTAATGCTGCCAGAGCTCCAATAATGAGCGTGACCGGTTTAATTCTCATGGCGGACCTCCCTAGAGACGATCCTACACCAAGCGATTCGAAATGCGTGCATGCGTTAGCTCGCTACCAGAGCAGCTTCAGACCGAACTGAACTTGGCGCGACGAAGTTGATGTCCCTGTGATTAAGCCGCCCACGCCCGAAGAGGTAGGCGTTGTCGAGCCGGGTTGCAGCACGGCGACAATAAGGGTCGGCGTATTGAAGTTAGCACGGTTCAGCAGATTAAAGATTTCGGCGCGAAACTCTAGGCTCATCCGCTCGTGGATTTGCGTGTCCTTCATCACGGAAAAATCCCAAGTGCCGAGCCCAGGGCCGATGAGGGTGTTGCGCCCGAGATTCCCGAAGAAGCCGCCGTTATTGGGAATTGCAGCAAACGCCGCCGGATTGAACCACTCATCGGGGCTGCCGATAATTGCCCGGCCGCTGAAGCTTGGATTGACAAAAGGCCGCACCGGATTGCGCGTGTCTCCGTTGTTTGACGGGTTGTAACTAAGCTGCGGCGTAAACGGGAAGCCATTTTGGAACGTTAGGATGCTATTCAGCGCCCAAGCATTCGCTAGCGCGCCAGCAAAGCCATGTGCACTGCGGAGCCAATGCCGCCCCCGACCCACGGGAAGCTCATAGTAGGCACTAATGACTGCGGCGTTCCGCACATCGAAAGTTCCCAGTCCCCAGTCTGCACGGATGTCATAGGGATTCGATACCAAGCCAGGGGCATTCCCGGCGGCGGTCCCATTGTAAGAATCGCCGTCATCCAGAACTTTGGAGAAGGTGTAGACGCCGCGCAGCGACAATCCTTTGCTGAAGCGGTGGTTGATATCGACTTGCAAGGAGTTGTAGGAGCTGTCTCCTTCTGACATCCAGGTCCACGTGTTCGCTAATGCCGGATTCGGCTTCGGTGGCGATCCTCCGGTAGGCGTGGGAGCAATGTAGAACGTGCCCGCAGGTACAGGCAATCCCGCTAGGACGCCATAAGCCGCAGCATTTGGAAAATTGGCCGGGCACGGAGCTGCGGGACACACCACCGGCTGAGGAGCGTTCTCGTCCACGCCTATCAATTCGTGGTAACCATGATTGCCAATGTACCCCACGCTCATTGATGTGTTCGGCGACACCTGTTGCTGAACGCGAAGCGACCAAGCCACGACAGTGGGCGTATACATGTCGGGCTGGACGCCACCGGGCACCAACAAACCGGCGAACGTCGGGGTGGTAGGCGAGATTGGAAGCTTGAGATCAGCGATGCACCCAACTGTTGTACACGCGGCCACTGTGTACGTCGGATTGAATGGCGCGTTCTGGTCGGCGCGATAACCAAGCGCATCCTGCAGATCGTTGTACATTCCAAATCCAGCGCGAATTACCATCTTTTTTGTTGCAACCGGACTCCACGCTAATCCTAAACGCGGCTCTGGCAACAACTTGGCTCGGTTCACACTGAAAAATGATGAGCCCACGCGTGGAAGGCACGCCGACGTGGACTGGCACTGCGCAACCCCGTTCAGCAGTTGATAGTTTGCTGCGCGACCGTGCACTTCGTTCCAGCCTATAGAAGATTCCCCACGGAAGCCTAGCGAGAGCGTCAGCCGCGAACTCATCCGTATCACGTCTTCGGCAAAAAAAGCGCCGAACAGCGAGCGCCATCCCAGCGGCGTGGGCGTGGGACTATACAGGAAGCTCGCCTCGCCGTTGATAAGTGCTCCAAGACCCGCGAAGGTCATTTGGCCGTACTGGCTGAGCAGGATATTTTCGTTGGATTGAAAGCGCTGCAGCCAGATTCCCGCGGTCCATTGATGCCGCCCGTGAGTTAAGGAGACTTGATCTGCAAACGTAAAGAGATTTCGCGCGATATGTAGATTGCTGCCGTTATTGCTCCCTGCGAGTCCTATCTGCGTCTGCGGATTGGAAGCCTGACTGCCTCCAACCACGACGGCTCCAACGGGCAGTCCATTAATGAAGCCTGTAACGCTTGCGGCCGGTGTGTCCGGCGTCGGCTCACCGGTAAAAAAGTACCGGGCTCGGGAGAATCCGAAACGTGCATTGTTCGTACGATTCGGCGAGATGACATGATCTTCCTGCACGCTGAGAACCTGCTCGCGAAGCCTAATGAGGTCCGTGCTGAAAGGATCGAAAACGGTGGCAGTGCTGCTATAGCTGTTGTCAATGGTGTAGACGATGCTCGCTGTATCGCTATTAGAAAAGATATGATCCAGCCGGGAATTGCCGAAATCCTCCCGGATCGTTTGCAGGGGGCTGCTGAAATATTGCTGGATACCGTCCAGACCCGAAATCTTGATATCTGGTGAGTTGGCGGGCGCCAGCGGCCATAAATTCATCAGCCCGAGTTGCTGCACGATGGGCACCGCATCCACGCGCGATTGCGCGTCGGGTACCAACGCAACGGAAGTCTGGTCGAGGGCTTCGCGAAATCCTTCGTAGTTGGAAAAAAGAAACGTTTTGTCTTTTCGAATCGGACCGCCGACCGAAGCACCGAATTGATTTCTCTTGAAGGGCGGTGCCGATGAACCCGCATCAAAAAAATTGCGGGCGTCGAGTGCGTTATTTCGCAAAAACTCGTAGACCGAACCATGCCACTGATTCGATCCGGATTGCGTGACGATTGAGATCTGACCACCAGGCTTCTGGCCGTACTCGGCGCCGTAGGAGTCGCGCTGAATGTTGAATTCGCGTATAGCATCTACGCCTAACAATTGTCCGCTCGCTCCTCCGGGAGTCATGTTGTTTTCCGCTGCCCCCGTGTACTCGACGCCGTTGAGCAAGAACAAGTTCTGCTGTGGTCGGTTACCCGAAACCGAAAACATATTTGCAGTTGTGGAATTCGAGATACCGATCAAGCCGCCGGTTTTCTCCCAGGTGAAGTTAACAACCCCTGGAGTCAGCGTCATCAATAGATCGAAGCTACGGCCATTCAGCGGCAGATCTTTAACTTGCTTTTCTCCAATGAGCCCCGAAATATCCGCAGTCGTCGTGCTGACCACCGGCGCGTCTTCATTTACCTTGACTTTGGTACTGGCCTCTCCCAGTCGCAAGACCACGTTAACTTCGGCATCTTGGCCCAAAGCGAGGTTAATTCCCGTACGAATTGCCTCCCGAAAGCCTGATTGGTTGACATGAATTTCGTAAATTCCTACGGGCAGGGAGAACAATTCGTATCGTCCTGTGTTGTCAGTTACGGCAGTCCGTGCTAAGCCCGTATCCGTATTCTTGCCCGTAACGATTGCCCCAGCGACCAGTGCACCTGATAGATCTGCGACCGTCCCGGAGATCGTTGCCGAATCCTGAGCCGTAACTTCTGGCACAATCAGACCGAGGAAAAACAAAGAGAAGATGCTTATGAGTCGCCAACCATGAGATTGAGGGCGCCAGCGGATGATGCGTTGGCGTTCTTGATGTAGCGAGACAACGAAAGCTGTGGCGAAATTCCCCTTCATTGCCAACCCTTTTCCGTTCGGCCTAAAGCCACTGGGTCGTAACGTTTTAATACGGGTGCATACGATAGGTCAAGTCGTTTCACGGTGATCTTAAAGCTGGCCCGCTCGCATCGCGTAACCATTTCTGGATGGATCGATATATAATATCGGATTACTTCAATACGTATTTTCCGTTTGTGACGATCTTGGGCCAGGAATTGGGGAGGCGCCAGTTCAGCGTGGGAAACCGATGAAAGCCTTTCGTCTGGTCTGTTGCTTTTTGCTGGTGCCTGTGATTTCCGCAACTGCGGCGGAGCAGCAATTACAGATTGCTGCTGCCGCCGATCTCCAGTTTGTTTTTCTCGACCTCTCAGCGAGATTTCAGAAGGAAACGGGGCACGCGATTGAACTTACTTTCGGCTCTTCGGGTAATTTCTTTTCACAAATTCAGAATGGCGCTCCGTTCGATATGTTTTTCTCGGCTGATGTCGACTATCCCGGAAAACTGGAGGCTGCGGGACTAGTTGAACCAGGGACCCTTTCTCGCTACGCAACCGGCACGGTCGTTCTTTGGAGTCGAAAGGACTCCCTGATCGATGTACGGCGAGGCTTGCAAACACTGGTCGACAATAGGGTACGTAGGATCTCGATCGCGAACCCTGACTATGCTCCCTATGGACGCGCAGCCGTGGCTGCGTTACGGCGTGAGGAAATCTACGATAAGATCCGCAATAAGTTAGTGTTAGGGGAAAATATTTCCCAAGCTGCACAGTTTGTTGAGTCTGGAAATGCCGATATTGGGATTCTCGCTCTTTCTCTGGCTGTGGCGCCTCCTTTGAAAAGCAAAGGAATTTACTATGAGATTCCCACCAACTTATATCCACCGATCGATCAAGCTGTTGTGATCCTTAAGTCCTCAAAGCACAAGGACATCGCTCGGCAATTCCTGACTTTCCTAAAGCGTCCGGATATCGCGGAAGCCATGCGCACAAATGGGCTGAACGTCCCAGAATCACAGCCCCAGCAGCGAAAAGCGCGGCCGTGAACTAAATGGACTGGCCGGCAATTGTCCTCAGCTTGAAACTCTCGTCCGTGGTATGTGGGTTGTTATTGCTGATCGGCATGCCCATCGCATATTGGGTAACCTATTCACGATGGCGGTGGAAGTTTCTGGTCGAAGCGGTTGTGGCGTTGCCGATAGTGTTACCACCGACCGTGCTTGGCTTCTATGTCCTGGTGGCAATTGGCTTGCGAAGTCCTATCGGACGAGCTTGGGCTTCATGGACCGGCCATGGGCTCGCGTTTACGTTCGAAGGTTTGGTCATCGCCTCTCTTCTTTATAGTTTGCCTTTCGCGGTCCAGCCGATCATCGTGGCATTCTCGCAAGTCGACCATGAACTCATCGAGGCATCCTCGGTCTTGGGGGCATCCAGGGTGAGAACCTTCCTTCGCATTATTCTCCCGCTTTCAATCGACGGCGTGATCACAGGCGCAGTCTTGAGTTTCGCTCATACTATGGGCGAATTTGGTGTCGTGCTGATGGTAGGCGGTGATATTCCAGGGATCACCCGGACCATTTCTATCACGATCTACGACCAGGTCCAACGCTTGGATTATGCTGCTGCCAATAAGACAGCCCTACTTCTCCTGCTGTTCTCGTTTGCGGTCCTTTCGGTCATCTATGCTCTCAACCGGAATTCGTTAGCGACTTCGCTTCTACGCCAGCAAGCGCGCGAATAAATATGGAGCTTTCAGTCAATCTGCAAAAGCGCCTTTCGGCAAAGTTCACACTCGACCTGAGATTTTCAATTCCGCCAGGGGTTACGATCTTGTTTGGGGAATCAGGCTCGGGCAAGAGCACGCTCCTGCGCTGCATTGCGGGATTGCTTACTCCAGACGTGGGCCAAATCAGAGTCGGCGACCAGATACTATTTGATTCACAATCCCGGGTAAATCTTCCTGCACGTGAGCGCAGAGTTGGGTTCTTGTTCCAGAACCTGGCGCTGTTCCCCCATCTCAGCGTGTTGAGAAATATCGAGTACGGCTTGGATGGCCTTAACAAGACCGAGGCGCAGCAACGCACCGAGAATATTCTAAGCTCGTTTCGCATTTCAGGATTACGCCATCATAAGCCTGGTGAGATTTCGGGAGGCGAACGCCAGCGCGTGGCATTAGCACGGGCGCTTGTCACCGATCCCTCTGTGCTCATGCTCGATGAGCCCCTCTCTGCCTTGGATTATCCAACTCAGTCTCAGATCATTGAAGATCTGCGTGCTTGGAATATTCGCCACCGCATTCCGATTCTCTATGTAACGCATGCTCAAAGAGAAGTTTTCGCTCTCGGTCAGCGTGTGATAGTTCTCCAGCGGGGAAAAATCTTGACTGAGGGGACGCCGCTGGAGGTACTCGAAACTCCCACTTACGAATCGCTCGCCCAATTGGCTGGATTCGAGAACTTTTTTGACGCCACCGTGATTTCCCTAAACCCTGCTTCGGGGACGATGCTCTGCCGGCTGACCGAGGCTGAGACCGAGGTGGAACTGCCGCTGTCGAAAGTCCAGGTCGGCTCCGATATCCGCATCGCAATTCGTGCAGGCGACATCTTAATTGCGGGCGAGTTCCCGCGACTCTTAAGCGCCAGAAATGTCATACCCGCGATAATCCTGTCGCTGAGACGAGAAGGGGCGATGATGATAGCTAAAACGGATGCGGGCAGGGTGTTCGAAGTTCATTTGACGCCCGGAGCTTGTGAATCGCTGGGCCTCAAACCGGGACGACACGTTTGGCTGGTAATTAAGACCCACTCGTGGCGTTTTGTTGGGGGAAAATAGCCTGTTAGCCTGAAATCGAGAGCAATAGAGCCGGTTGCAGGTATCTACCAGTTTGGCTCATATCGTACGACGCGTAAAAGGAGGCAATGCTGATGACCTTGTCTGCACGGAATAGGCTCGTCGGAAAAGTTACAGAAGTTTAATTCGATAATGTAGTCGCGCATGTCGTCGTGAGCGTTGGTGACAACATGATCGAAAGCGTGATTACGAAACGCAGTGCCGAAGAGATGAAGCTCAAAATCGGAGACACGGTCTCCGCCGTCATCAAATCCACTGAGGTAATGTTAGAAAAGGCGTGAATTATCGAGCCAACCGATTCACGAGTTTGGTTCACAGTTGATCGCTTAAATTCTGGGAGGGGCGCCGAGGCGTGAGACCTATTGGTGAGCCGAACGGTCCTAATGCCGCTTGTGATGAGCGACTTGGATAAACTCAAGTAAAGGCTTTTCTGCCATATACCAAAGCTGCGACAGCTAGTTTTCGCGCCCGAAAGGTGGGGTTTACACTCTGTGGCACGACGCGGACGCTCTCAAAGTACGCACAAGCGGAAACCCAAAAAAGAATGGCTCCCCGGGCAGGACTCGAACCTGCAACATTTCGGTTAACAGCCGCTAAAATAATTTAACCAAATTTTGCCGGACGACAGGCTAACCGAAGAAAATCAGCAAGATCGAGTGAAATGCAGCGAGCCAACTTCTCCACCATTTTTCGGCGCTTGTTCGCTTTTTGCCGCGTTTTCCCACGCTTCGCGTTACATCGGCGTGACAGTCCCTTCCTGAAGGGAACTACCACACCTTCTGAAGGTTCCTAAGTCCCTGGAGATAATCTTCCTTCTCCAATCTGCTCTCGACTCCGAACTCCGTCAGAATCGTCATCATCTGTCCGACCGGCAGTCCAGCCAGTTCCGCCGCCTTGCCGAGTGAAGCCTCTCCCTTCTTGTATTTCTCGACCGCGAACAGGACCCTTCCTCGCGTCACCATGTCTCGTACAGCTTTAGACAGGTCACTGCCTTCCTCTTTGGTGATTTCATGGAGGAAGTCGTAGTTCTCGCGGTCCATGCGAACGCTCATCGTCTTGCTCACGGCTTTGCCTCCAATTTCACTCTTGCGTCCTCGATGATCGAATCCCTGTACCGCCCATACCTCGCAAGTTGGGTGAGTTTCTCAAGAGCTTCAGCTTCTTCGAGCAATCCCTTTTCCCGACTTCTAAGAAGGATGTTCACCGCCGTCGTGAATGCCAGCCCCAGCAACTTACACGCGTTGATCCCGTTCTTGTCGTCAATGCCAAGCAATTGAGCCTTCTCGTTGACGGCAAGCGCGATGGCCTCTGCCTCGCCTTTGCCAAGGCTGAAGTCCGCTTGCAATTTCGCAACGAAGCGGCGATTCTTAACTACAATCGTTTTGATGCGCAAGTCATCCAAGGCTTTTTTAATCATTGCCGCATCCAGCGCCTTTTTGGAGCCACAGCATTCCCTCGCAACTTCGTCGGGAACCGCAACTGGGACACTGACATTGGCAAGGAACAAATCAAGCAACTCAGTCTTGGCGATCAGGATCAGCGTCGATGCGTCTAAGACAATCATTATTACAAAATATTACAAACGTATTCTACCACAAATGTCGGGTGAATGTCTGCGCTCTTTGCCGTACAGCTTGACAAAACAACACAATCAAATGTACATTTAGATGTGCGTAGCGTACATAAGGGAGGCGCCCATGGCAAGAGCTCCCATTGCCGTCAAGAAAGTGACAGCAACCGACCTTCGAGGCAAGCTGAAGACCTACTTGGAACAGGCCACAGCAAACCGGGTTGTGTTAGTGGAGAACCGTCGCCAGCCGCCGAAGTATTTGGTGGACAAAGAGTTTTTGGACTCCCTCGTGAATGAGCGTGAATCAATTCTTGCGACCCTGGAGATTCTCGCAGACCGTGAACTCACTGACCGCTTGCTCACTTTGTCGAAGACTATCGACGATGACGTTGAGGCTGGCCGGCTGCTTACAACAACAGATGTTTTTGGAAAATGAGCAAAGGGCGAAAACAGCCGCCCCCATCTGCACCGTCGCCAGAAGAGCCGCGCTCCAAACCTCCCTTTGAGCTTAGGTTCACATCAGACGCCGCAGCGGACATCAAATCTCTCGACGGCAGTGTGCGCAATCAACTCCGAAAGGTCTTAGAGAGGAAGCTCGCAATTGACCCCGAAGGATACGGTCTACCGCTGCGGGGCTCGCTGGCCGGGTATTGGAAGCATCAGTTTGGCAACCACCGCGTCGTCTACCGAATTTATCCGCAGCATCAAGTGGTAGTCGTATGCAGTGTCGGCGTTCGGAAGCAAGGGGATGCGGAGGATATCTACCGGCAACTTGAATCCGTGGCCAAAACGGGCCGTCTCGCCGAACAACTGGCGGCAGTCCTCAGGAATCTCCTGCCTTCCAAGAAGTAGGATGTCAGTACTTCTCGACCTCCTGCTTAAACGAAGCTCTGAAGGTTTCCAAGTCTGATCTCAAAAATCGGATGTTGCGCCCCATCACACGGAGATGAGGAATCTTCTTCTCTTCAACCCACAGATATACAGTTTGCTGACTTACTCCAAGGAACGCGGCAGCCTCCCGCACCGTCCAGGGACGTTCGTCACTCGACAGCACAGTCGGGCTCGGCGGCTCCATGCGTATTGTCTTGCCCATCGCGCCTCCTCCCGTACGATACTCATAACGCGCCCCTGACTGGGGAGAGGCTTATGCCGAACACTTGGTTCACTGCCGATTTTCATCTCGGCCATAAAAACATCATCCGATATTGTAATCGTCCCTTCGACTCTGTCGAGGCGATGAATTCTGCGATTCTCGAACGCCTGAACAGCGCAGTAAAAGCGAAGGACGTGCTCTACTTTCTCGGAGACTTCTGCATCGGTCCAAGAGCGAGAGCAATGGAGCTGCGCCACGAGATTCAATGCAAGAAGATATTCGCTGTGCCGGGCAACCACGACAAGGACACGCGCAAGCTGACTCAAGAGTTTTGTTGGCTTGGCGATCTGGCCGAAGTCTCAATCAACGGCCAGCGAATCGTGCTCTGCCATTACGCCATGCGCGTCTGGAATCATTCGTCTCACGGTGCTTGGCACTTGTACGGACACTCCCACGGAAGATTGCCCAGTCTCGCTGCATCACTTTCGATGGATGTCGGCGTGGACACCCATGATTTTCGTCCGTGGCACTTCGATGAAATCCGAGATCAAATGACCGCAAAAGCAGGACGAACTACCGAGTAGAACCGGAGTATCGGTCGGCGTTACAATGAATTTGAAGGTGGTGAATCTGCTTTTCGCTCAAAAAGCATCCCAATGGGTTGGGCACCACCTCTTGCGTGGTGCCCAACCCAGCTACCTGCCGTAGCCAGATCGCAAAGCGATATCGAACCATAAGTGCCGTGATGCTTCGAAGGAACAGCAGGATCATGCCCGATAGAACTAGGGTTGAGGAAGGCAGTGGGAACGTATTCGCCGATATCGGTCTCACCAATCCCGAAGAGCGGCTCGCCAAGGCCGATCTTGCGATTCACATCAGCGAGGCCATTCACTCGCGCCGGCTCACCCGAACTCGCGCCGCCCGCATACTGAAGATTGACGAGCCGAAGATCTCGACCCTATTGCGTGGTCAGCTTTCGAATTTCACCATCAGACGCCTCACGCGCTTTTTGACCCTACTTGTCTAGTCCCCCGGTCAGCACCTGACTCCTCATTACTGCTCGAATCTCATTTCGTCCAGGCGTGCTCTCTCATCCTCGCGCTTAGCGTCCTCGTTCCACGATCGCGCAATCTGTAGCAGCATCGAGTGTGCGCGAGGCCACTTTAGCGCAGCTTTCGCCCAATCAGCAGCCTGCACTGCGAACCCTCGCTCTTGGTTCCCCCCCTCATACATCGCTTTTGAGAACGCACCGCGCATATTGTGGCGCTCGATGAGAATGCCGAGCTCCACTGCGTCTGATTTCAGCCGTTCTAATAATTCGCAAATAGCTTGGTGCGGCCAGGTGCCATCTGCATTACCCGGCGCGTGTGCCAGGATGTGACCGATGTACTCGTCTGCAATTTTGGCGCGGTCTTCGTTTGCCGCCAACTCCCTCGCGGCATCCGTCCAGTTGTTTAGCACGGCAACATCGATGTTTCTACCGTCAACACCAGGCACCACTTCCATTCCGCTCAGAAGCTGATAACCCGCACGTGCGCGCCTGCGACGCTCCTCGTTTGGTTCCGGCACATCGCCAGTGGCCGGTTTGAACACATCGCAGATCACGGAAACAAAAAAAGCTGCGTTCGTTGCCATGATTCCATGCAAAGTAAGCGCCTCGCGGCCATGCTCAAGCAGCGGCAGATAGGCATATTCCCGTTTCGCTATCTCAATCGGGTCCACTTCAGGTCGCTGTCGAAGACCAACAAAAATCCTTTCAAGTTCGTAGGCTGTCATCGTCCCAATATTGGCGCGAGAAGAAGCGAGCTCCGGTATAGCTTTATCGAGTGCTTCGAACAGTAGTTCAGGAGCAACTGTCTCCACCCCCGTGTGAAGGGCGTTCAGCGCCGAAAGCGCCCGCTCAGCATCCAGGTACTTTCTTCCAGCCGTTTCTAATGTTGCCGTGTCACCTCTAACGCTCCAAGCCGGCTTCCGCTGCCAATAGCGGCGCTCCACCTCTGGTCCTAGTGAGGCGACAAATACCCATGTCTCAGGATCATCATTCCACCACACCAAAACAATCGATGCCTGATCCGGCGTCCAATGCTGTGTCGTGATCTTTTCGCTCACAAGATTCATCCAAGCTTCCTTGTTCTTGCGGATTGCTGCCGATGAGAGCGCCGTCACAAATTCGTCCAGTCGCTCACCCACCTGAAACGAACGATCGATCAGAGCTTCGATCGCTGCCAAGTCGCCAATAACTTCGACGGCGGGAAAGGCTACAAATCTTGGCAGCTTCACGCTTTTCGCTAAATCCATCACTGAGTTGTTCTGGCCTATCGCGTACAGTTGGCGGACAGCATCAACCCTAGCCTTCTCGACTTCTTCAAGCGATTTCGTTGAGTCCTGAATGGGTAAACGCGGATGGTAATCATCGAACAGCCATAGAGATTTCGCGAATGGATCGGCGGGCTCCAATCGGTGAACTATCGATTCCAGCCTCTCCAGTTCAGGACCTTTCATCGCCCAGGCAGCGTCCTGGAAAGCCCTGTGGGTGTTTACCATGTCGCGTAGCGCCGTCCACAGTTTTGCTTGCTGGCTTTCTTCTGCGCGTCCCGCGAAGTCTTCGAGTATCCGGTACGCGCGTTCGCGGTGCGTCGGACTGAAGGTTGGCAGTCCTCGAATGATTGTTTCCCAACGATCAGGGTCGTCGTCGGCCATTTCGAGGGCGCGGTCTATTATTTGGCTGTATGCTTCCCACACCAGGCGGTGCGTCACGGTTTCTTTCTCTGAAGCTCCAGCTTCCCGGAAACGCGGCATCGCAGTATGTGTGCCGATACTGTGGTGTTCCGGCAACAGCTTGAGAATAAGCCGCCAACCAATTTCAGGCTCATTTGCGATGATGTAATCGAGAGCTGACAAGCGTTGCGCAAGCGGCGCATTCGTATTCGGAAGCCACGGCAGAAAAATTTCCCTGAGACTCTCGATTGGGCGATTGGACAGCTTGCCTCCGGGATCAATACGCGCGAGTCGTGCAAGAATCAAACTCGTACGCGCAAGGTATTCGGGTTCCCAAGCGGCGGTTTCCAGCGCCCATAGGAGTCCCGTATGCGGACTGCTCGAAAAAATCGCGTCTGTATCCCGGAATATGGGCCGGATACCGCTTCCGTCGCCCCCGAGCATTTGCTCGAGGGCCTCAAGCAAAGGGCGGGGGGCAGCCTCCATAAGGAGCGGCAATTGTCCAGCGAGGCTCGCCATTACACGCCAGTCCTTTTGCAGCCCCGGTAAAGCCCGGACCAGAGTATCGACGTAATGCTGTGCTCCGTTGTGTATGCGCAGCCCAGTTCCCTCTTCAAGCACCGCAAACATCAGAAGCGTTGTCGCCAGTCCGTCCCGGAGCCAGTTCGAATGCTTTAATTTTTTTCCGAATAATCCAGAGTAGGCGTTTTCCTCGGCAGATAAATCGAGAGCCGGATCGTGCTCCGCGAAAACAATCTCGCACGCGGTCTGGAGGCGATTTACGTGCTCACCTCCGACGAGATGGGCCAAATGCGTAAAGGCGTCAACGGGAGCGACCAAGTGCCACACCGAGCCTTCGCTCTCCAACGGAGAGTCATTCGCCTTCAGGTACTTCCGCAAGCGCTCTTCATATTGCTCGTAAGTGTTGGTACCAGCAACCGTGCAGACGATTTGTCGATCCTCTTCCGCGTTGGCATTCCAACCCCCCAACAGAAGCGCTGGA
>Ga0070740_10003017_pt1 | contig 18626 bp, 13 predicted proteins | sample Coa_R2_FD_67286 | JGI IMG/M metagenome (GOLD analysis project Ga0070740, IMG submission 67286) | Surface soil microbial communities from Centralia Pennsylvania, which are recovering from an underground coalmine fire - Coalmine... | ecosystem: Environmental > Terrestrial > Soil > Unclassified ...
AACATGCGGGATAATTTTTAGCAAGTAGTTGGGCGTTAATAAAGCCTTCCGAATGTCTTCAGTATTTAGAGTTTCATATTTATATCCCATGGAAGCGACCGCCACATCGATATCTTCATAGTTTAGCCTTCCAACAAGGGTTTCATTAATAATTTTCAGACTAGGCTTGGCAAGTTTTTTTGGGAATCCCCAGATTTCCCTTCCTGCAGCTATTGGCGCCTCGTCATCAAGATACATGGCATGAACATATGCGCCTCTTTTCCCCTGAAAAACGACTGGAATCACTTGTCCGGATTCCGTATAGTCTCCAAACCCGGTCGAATCAGGCATACGGATAAATTCAAATTTGACAATCGGCTCTGGTACCTCGAGCGGTTCAGGCACGACATCCCTCAGGATGTCCAGATCTGTTTCATAAGTAACAACAAAGAATTCGCGATTTACAAAATGGTATGGGCCCCTGGGATAAGCAGGTCGAAACAATGGCATTGCAAATGCGTTATTTTTAACTTCAGATTCTTTCATGATAGTGTCCTTTTAGAAAATGTATATATTGCAAATCCGCTTTTATGACAATGGTTCATATGATAATAACTCATCAAATAAACCTTCTTCCTTGACAGGATTTTCTGATAATTCATACAGGATCAAACCGATGTCATCCGGACACGGCTGATTCCATGGCGGGTTACGCATGCATTTACACACATCGTTATACCCGGATTTAATACGTTCATTGATTGTAGGCAATGAAAATTCATAATCCTTAGAAGACAATTCGGACAGTTTTCCTTTGAGATGAAAACGCGCAAGATGGATGACGCCGGTTTTCCCGAGTTCAAGTATGGGCTTAAGTCTTGGATCATTTTGCTTTTCTTTACTCAAACTTGCGCCCAATACCCTGATGGCATGCCTGAGATTATGGATATTTCGATACACATAAATTGCCTGTTTATGATGGCTAGAGTATGTAATTTCTTTTTGCCGCTTATAGACGGCATCCATATTGGTCGGCCGCGTTCCGTAAGCGTCAAATAAATGCACCATGAAGCATAAATATTTTATTGGCTCATTTTCGCAAAGCAGCAAATTGAGTTGAGTGTTCGAATACAAACCGCCGTCCCAAAAGAATTCATTATCCACTTCAATCGCAGGAAATCCGGGAGGAAGAGCACAACTTGCCATGATATGTTCCGGCCTGATTGTCGTCTTTGTATTTTCAAAATAAACCAATTTACCGGTCGAAACACGCACCGCTCCAACACTAAGACGTATTTTCCTTTGATTAATCAGATCAAAATCAACAAATTCCAGTAATGTCTTGCGTAATTCACTTGTATCGTAATAACTAAGCCGGTCAGCTGTGGTTTCAATACCAAACCAGGGATTGATTAATCGCGGCTTAAAAAATCCAGGCTGCCCTGATAGTGTAGTTAATTGCGCGCTATATTGATGCTGCATACGTTCCAGCATAATGTTATTGATAACATTCGGCACGCCAGGAATATTGGTGGCAATCTTATTCCAGAATGCTTCCAGTTGATTGAGTCGTTTCTCGGGCGGATTTCCGACTATGATGGCACTATTGATTGCACCAATGGATGTTCCTATCACCCAATCCGGATGTATATCATACTCACTCAAAGCCTTAAAAACGCCGACTTGATATGATCCTAGCGCACCGCCACCGTGCAGCAGAAACACAGTTTTATCAAACGTGACTGGATTTTTATCTACCATGGTCTATCCTTTTCATTCAAGGCATGGTGTTAGTATAACTCGAATTGTCATGCTCAGATAAAATGCCACGATGAATACGTCACACATCGACCATTTGCCAATCGATTTTATAAATGAAAATATACTCTTTCTTCTTGCAGAGTTTTTAGTGAAAAATATGTATATAAGTAAATGACCCTTTATTACTGGAATAATCACCAGTGATGATGGTAAAAAACCGGTATACTGATAGTAACGGGTAATAAATCAGGACGAATGAATGTATCAGCCATATTTGTTATTCATTATTCTATTTATCACCATGGTATTACTCATCTGGCGCATATGGCGGTATGAAATAGTAGCGTTTATTGCCTTATTTTCCTCCTTGCTCACAGGTATTATCCCCTTCTCGCATGCTTTTATCGGATTTAGCAATTCAGCAGTCGCTCTGATCGCTGCCATCATGATTTTATCTAAAGCCATTTCAACAACCGGATTTATCCATCTTGCCACACGCTGGTTCAAAAATTTTTCAAATAGTATTGTCATGCACATTAGCCTGTTCACCATCACAGGAACCATGCTGGCTTCCTTCATGAGTGCAATTGGCGCATTAGGAATTCTGATGCCGATCGCCATTCAAACATGCGTAGAACATAAACGATCGCCATCTCTTATTCTGATGCCGCTTGCATTCGGAGCAGTTCTGGGTGAGCTGATGATGCAGATTTCGTCACCGGTAAGTATTATTATTTCTCAATACAGGCAACAAATCATCGGACAGCCATTCAATATATTTTCCATCACGCCCGTCGGCATCAGTGTTTCAGTGACAGGTATTCTGTTTATTTCGCTCATTGGCTGGCGATTGATGCCCAATCGCGGAAAAAGCAAAAGTGAGGAAGAATTATTCCAGATTCCTGATTACATAACCGAAGTAAAATTGACCAAAGGTTCCCCATTCATAGATAAAACCGTTGGTGAGATGATAAGAGAGTCCAAGGCTGAATTTGACATAATTGCCCTGATTCACAGAGGTACCAAACGTTTCACTTTTTCAAAGCGTGAGGTTCTTCATGCCAATGATATATTGATTGTTGAATCCGATCACGAAAATCTGGAAAAACTGATTATTGCAGGGAAGCTGAAATTAGCGAATGAAAAGCCCCTGACCACTTCATCCCTGTCTTCTGAAGAAATCAAGCTTATTGAAGCTGTTGTTGCCCCTGGCTCTGACATTATTTCGCAATCAGCCAAGATGATGCATCTGCGTTCAAGATATTCAATTAACTTATTTGCTATCTCACGTAAAGGAGCAGAATTCAGACAGAACATCAATGAAGTTCGCTGGCAGGAAGGTGACGTTGTTTTGCTGCAAGGCAATGCTGATACCATACAAGAAACCATTGTCAGCCTTGGGCTCGTCCCTCTTGCTGAACGTGAGTTTCAAATCGGCATGATCAAGAATGACTATATATTGATTGTCACTTATCTGGGCGCTGTCATGCTTTCTGCTATGAATATTTTACCGGCTGCTATTGCATTCGTATTGGCAGTTCTCATTTTATGTTTATTCAATGTTATTCCATACAGGATTATTTATAAAAGTATTGACTGGAGCATTATCTTTCTTTTGGGAGCAATCATACCGTTAGGTGATGCAATGCAATCAACCGGCGCTTCAGACCTGATTACACATCACTTTATCTCGCTTGCGTACAATTACCCGCCGGTCATCATACTAATATTAATCATGCTATTGACCATGCTAATCTCAAATTTGATGAATTTCATTATCGCCGCTATAGTGATGGCACCGGTTTCATTCCATATCGCGCAAGCCCTGCATATCAATGTCGATGCATTTCTGATAGCGATAATTGTTTCTTCAGTATGTGCATTTCTGACACCCATTGCCCATAAATCCAATCTTATCGTATATAATCCCGGCAAATACAAATTCCATGATTACCTGCGCCTGGGTCTGCCTCTGGAAATAATCGTCATTATATCGTCCATACCCGTTATTTTATGGATGTGGCCGTTACGATAAATGCAATGATGATACCAAGAGTAGACTGAGCTATACTGTCTCTAGTCTTCACCATGGATTAACTGGACTGGAACATCTGCGTTTCGAACCACTTCCTCTGCCACACTTCCCAATAGCAAACGTGAAATCCCGCTGCGTCCATGCGTCCCAAGGATGATTAAATCCGCCTCCCAATCATGCGCCTCGGATAAAATCTTTTCGGAGATATGATCATTCGAGTCAATTACTTCAACTAGCTTGCTCTCAACCTGTCCATAGTTTTTTTTGGCAGCGGCAGTCATTTTGTTTAACAAAGACTGTCCCTTTTTTCGTACTTTCTCTTCATGTTGTTTAAAATCAACATGAATACCTTCGCCGCCAGGGATGAACTCGTCAGCCACATAAATTATTCGTAATTTAGCTTGCTGATCCTTGGCAAGCTTGACGGCTTCCTGTAAAGCTTGTTTTGAAATAGCATCATCAGAAACCGCAACAAGAATGCGTGTATACATAGATATTCCCCTGGAGACATTCAAGTTATTATTTAATTATAACATGTTAATTAAAGTTTAATATTATCAAATAAGTGCTGGTTATATTTAATAATTTAATTTAAGTTTAACTTTCAGCCTTCGGATGCTGGCGAAGTACCGCGCACCCTGCTGAAATTATCTCTTCGTGAATTCCTGGTGCAAAATCAGATCAAAAGTCGGCCTGGAAGAATACGAGTTCATGCATCTTATGTTATTGTATAGGATCCTATTTCACCTGAAGGAACACTGGTTTGCATATCCGGTTATTCTGCTTATTATGGTGCGTACTCAGTCTGACAAGTTGTGTTTATTATGGTGATTTACACACTAAAGCCAAGCCATTCTCCACAACCGATCTGAATACTAGCCATCTTTATAATGCAAAACCAGGAATAACCTCCACCGAATGGTGGAACAGGTTTCATGATCCAGAGCTCAATCTCCTCATAAGCAGTGCGATTGCAGGTTCACCTGACATGCAAATCGCTGAATCCAGAGTCAGGCGCGCTCAAGCCATTGTTGAGGGCGCAACCGCACCGCTTTGGCCCTCTATTGATTTTAGTGGGTATATTCAACGGCAAAAACTCAGCGAATTCGGTTTAATACCGCCGCCGTTTAATGGTCGCACCTTTAATATCGGAGAGTTGGGATTCAATTTAAATTATGATTTCGATTTTTGGGGCAAAAACCGGCAAATACTTGCCTCCCGAATCAGTGAAAAATGCGCCAGCCAGGCTGACCTCGCCCAGGCCCGCCTCATTCTTTCTGCTGCCGTGGCAGATACCTATTTCCAGTTATTAAATAATCAGGCCCAGCAACAGCTTGCCCTGGAAAATTTGCAGCTTACCCGGGAAATTTCTGACATTGTGTTAGAACGCGCACGTCATGGCATAGAATCTGATATCCCCGTTAAAACAGCACTCGCCAATGTTCAATTAGCAAGATTGTCGGTCGATCAGTACAGGCAGGCTGAAATGCTGGCGCAAAATCAGTTAGCGATATTATTGGGGAAAAATCCTTTCGCCACCACAATCATTACTCATCATTTTACCTATCATAAACAGCATGTATCACTGGCAAGATCCCTGCCTGCCAATTTGCTCGCTCAGCGGCCAGATATTTATGCTGCGAAATTGCGCGCCGAAGCCGCCGCTCATGAAATTAACGTCGCAAAGTCACGGTTTTTTCCGAATATCAGCCTGACATCATTATTCAGTTATGAAAGTGTGGGGCTGGGTCATCTTTTTGATGTTGCCTCACAAAATAATGCGATTACTGGCGCCGTCGATTTACCAATTTTTGATGCAGGAGCGCGACGTGCGAATCTGGGTGTTAAATCTGCTGAATACGATATGGCTGTTAACAGCTACAACCAGACAGTTTTAAACGCGCTTCGCGAAGTGGCTGATCAGTTAGCCATTATGAACACCGTTAAAAACCAATTACGAGCACAGGATAGAGCGCTGCAGGCAACCGAGCATAATTACAAATTATTTAATTCGCGTTATAATCACGGTATTGTTGATTATGTTCAAGTTCTTGAAATTAAGCAATTATTGCTACAATATCATGCAACGCAGCTTGATTTGCAAACACGTCATCTTCGGGCTGTGGTAGGAGTATTAAAAGCACTGGGTGGAAATGAAATGTCTGAGCAAGGATAGCCATGACTGGAACATCAACACCTTCAAATCATTCCAAACCCTCTGATACCGGCTATCCCACGCCTGTTACATTAAAAAAGCGCAAGTTTGCCACTTTCATGCTCGCCGGCATTTTCCTGGTTATCGGTTTAATCTGGCTTGTTTATTATCTTGTATGGGGACAGTTCGAAGTCTACACCGATGATGCCTATGTCAATGGTAATCTTGTGCAAGTCATGGCTCAGGTACCTGGAACTGTGGTAGAAATCAATGGAGATGATACATATCTTGTGAACAAAGGGCAGCAGATAGCCAAGCTTGACCCTTCCGACATGAAAATCGCGTTCCAGCATGCACAAGCCGAGTTAGCTCAAACGGTGCGGCAAGTACGCCAGGCATACGAAACTGCAGATCAAGCTCAGGCAACTTTAATCTTACGGCACGCTGACCTGGTAAAAGCACAGCTCGATCTCAAACGCCGCACAGGGTTATTAGGTGAAAAAGCCATTTCACGTGAAGAATTACAACATTACCAGACTGCGCTTGATACAGCGCAAGCCCAATATAATTACGCCTTGCACAATCTGCACGCGGCACAGGCTTTGGTGGACAATTCTCATCTTTATACGCATCCACAAGTAGAACGTGCAAAAGCGAATTTCAAAACAGCATATCTGAATCTGGTACGAACAACGATTATCGCACCCGTGACAGGCTATATCGCCAAACGCAGCATCCAGGTTGGACAACAGGTTACTGTCAACACTCCCATGCTTGCTATCGTTCCGCTCAGTGATGTGTGGGTCGATGCGAACTACAAGGAATCACAACTGAGCGAAATCCGAATCGGACAGCCCGTCATCCTGACTGCAGATGCCTATTCCAACATCACTTATCACGGTAAAGTCGTCGGCTTGAATGCTGGTACAGGCAGTGCATTCTCATTGCTTCCAGCGCAAAACGCGACCGGCAACTGGATCAAGATCGTGCAACGCCTGCCGGTTCGTATCAGCCTGCTTGCTGACGAACTTAAAAGAAATCCCCTGCAAATCGGCTTGTCGATGCGGGTCACCACAAATATACATGATACGAGTGGAAGCAGACTGGCGACAACCGCATCATCCAAACCTGTCTATTTCACAGATGTCTACACCAGGCAGCTTGCCGATGCTGATAGGTTAATTAACAGGATACTCAGGGATAACTCACCAGATATCTATATGTCCGCATCCGGATTTCCTGATCATCCTGCCCCTTGCTACCCCGCCAAACCTTCTTTGATCAATTCAGCTTTCACGAATCCAGCCGAAGAAATTTCGCAATTGCTTGCTGCCCGAAGGTTGATGCCCAAGGAGTGGATCAGTGCATAATGATATGAGATCCGGAAACCAGATTACTTGACATGAGAGAAACCACATGGATGTGTTCCCACCACTCAAAGGCAGCCGGTTAATCCTGCTTACGCTATCCTTGTCACTCGGCATTTTCATGAACGTTCTCGATGTCTCCATCGCCAATGTTGCTATTCCAACGATAGCAGGCGATCTGGCCGTCAGCCCGGATAATGGCACATGGGTTATCACTTCATTCGCTGTCAGCCAGGCAATCATGCTGCCTTTGACCGGGTGGCTTGCCCGTCGTTTTGGTGAAATACGATTATATGTGCTTTCAACCATTTTATTTACACTGGCATCTGTCCTGTGCGGATTATCAGTAAACCTGCCCATGTTGATTATTTTCCGTGTCATTCAGGGCGCAGTCTCCGGGCCTATGATTCCGCTTTCCCAAAGCATACTCCTCGCAAATTATCCCGATGAGAAAAAGGGCTTCGCGACCGGTGTATGGGCAATGACTGCGGTCGTTGGACCCATTTTTGGGCCAATTATGGGGGGTTGGATTACTGATAACTATACATGGCCATGGATATTTTACATTAATCTCCCTGTTGGTATTTTTAGTGCTGTATTTACGTGGATCACACTTACCGGCAGAGAAACAAAAACCGTAAAAACATCAATCGATATCGTCGGTCTCATTTTATTAATTATCGGCGTTGGCTGTCTGCAAGTATTGCTGGATAAAGGAAATGATCTGGACTGGTTTCATTCCAATCTCATTCTTGCCTTGACTATCATCTCGACCATAGCCCTTAGCTTTTTGGTTGTCTGGGAACTCACCGATAAAACACCAATTATTGATTTGACATTGTTTACTGGAAGAAATTTCACAATTGGCACGATAGCCTTAACATTGGGGTATTTTGTCTATTTTTCCAATGTCGTCATTTTTCCCTTATGGCTGCAAACACAAATGGGATATACCCCGACCTGGGCAGGACTCGCTGCTGCTCCAGTGGGAATTTTGCCGTTTTTCCTGACACCCTTTGTTGGCAATTATATGGGCAAATTTGATTTGCGCATCATTATCAGTGTTGGCTTCCTTGTGTTTGCATTCACATCTTTCTGGCAATCAAACTTTTATACCGGGATTGGATTTAAACAACTGGTTCAACCACGATTTGTGCAAGGATTAGGAATTACATTTTTCTTCACGCCATTAATTTCCATTGTCATATCCGGACTCCCTCCACAGCGCATCGCGAGCGCACTCGGTCTTGCAAATTTCTTTCGTATTCTGGGCGGCAGCTTCGGTACATCGTTGAGTATCACCATGTGGGACAGACGCGAAGCGTTCCATCACAGCCGTCTGGTTGAACAAATCAATCAATTTAATCCTGTCAGCAACTCGGCACTGGATCATCTGAATGCATTGGGATTAAGTAAACATCAAGGTTTTGAAATGATCAACAACACAATCACCAACCAGTCATTCATGCTATCAACGGATGATATCTTTTGGTTGTCGGGCTGGATATTTGTCTGCCTTCTTGTCATTATCTGGTTCACCAAGCCGCCATTTCTAGCCACCAAGAGAATGGCTGCTGAATAAGGATTAGCATATTTAAGGAAACCCTCATGCGTTCGTCTCTAGTTATTATAGCAAGTTTATCACTATTCCTGTCTGGTGTTACTTTCGCCTATCCTAGTCCATGCTTACAGCATATTGAAAAATTCACCGATGGCGATGCCTTACAATTACAGGAATGCTATTTAAACGATACTCACATTCCAGATTTACTTGCCTATCTCGCAGACCATAAGGAAATTAAAAAATTATATTTACGCTACAACCGGATCAGTAATAAAGGAGCTATTGCGCTTGCCAGTAATACAAACATCACGACTCTAGATATCAGCTGGAACAACGTGGGTATCAATGGTATCAACGCGTTAGCCGCCAATTCGACGCTGACTTCTCTCGATGTCAGTGGACAGGGGCTCGGAGAAAATGCTGCTATTTCTCTCGCAAAAAGCCAAAGCCTGAATGAAATCAAGATTGGCTCCAATCCAATCGGTGATAAGGGTGTCATTGCATTGTCCAAAGATCCCATTGTAACCTCATTAGACATCAGCCAGACAAAAATCACCCCAGTCGCTATCGATGCGGTTGCAAAAATGAAAAACCTGAAGCACCTGGTAATCAGCTATAACAATATTGGTGACCCTGAAATCAGTACACTCACGCAACTTGCTCATCTTCAATCATTAAATGTCAGCTGGAATAAAATCAGCAGTAAAGGTGCTAAAGCTGTTGCGTCACTCCCCAATCTTTCCATTTTAAACATTGCCTCCAATCACATCGGGACCGATGGAGCATTGACACTTGCCAATATGCAGCAACTGGATTATCTCGATATGAGCAGGAACAGCATCGGACCAGAAGGCGCCAGTGCGTTTTCCAGCCACCCAAGACTCACGACGTTGAATATTAGTGATAATCCAATACAGTCAACAGGCATGATTGAATTAGCAAAAAATATCAGACTACAATCTCTCAACGTTAACAACATCAGACTGGATATGGCAGGCATAATAGCCATCAGCCAGATGACTAAGCTGACTTCGCTTTACATCAATGAGAATCACCTTGCGGATGATGGCGCCATATGGCTGGCAAATATGCATCAATTACTGTATTTATCGGTTGACAGCAATCAGATTACAGACAAAGGCATAAAAATCATTGCAAACATGCCGGCTCTTAAACAATTAAGCGCGTTTTATAATCAGATAAGCAATGATGGCGCCAATGCCTTGTTACAAAACCAGTCGCTTACGGACCTTGACCTGGGTTATAACAATGTTGGCGATATGGGCACTGTTAATGTACCAAATAATCTGCATCTCGTTTCCTTGAATTTGACATCAAACCAGATTACAGATGAAGGAGCAATGATACTGGCACGCAATCATACTTTGACCAGGCTCAACCTGATGTTAAATCACATCGGGACATCAGGATTAAACGCATTATCAAAAAATATGGATATTCCGTTCATTTATACCGAGTGGAACAATGGTTATGGAAGATCAGTTTGCTACCATCAATGACTATATGATCCAGTCAGTTTCGCGGTTGCGATGTCATGGGCTTCAAGTTCAGACAATACTTCGTCAAGGTCTGGTTCATCGGGTAAATCCAGCGTTGTATCAAGTGCGTAAAGCATGAAAATATAATGATGGATACGTGAGTCAACCGGACAGGGACCTGAGTATTTGGGTTCGCCGTATGTGTTATTACCTATCAGTGCTCCGTCAGGAAGATCAGCCAATTCAAGCAGCGAATTTACTTTTTTGGGGATGTTATAAATGACCCAATTATAAAAAGGCTGCCCGATACCAGCATCAGGATCGTAAATAATCAGGGCAAAACTCTGTGTATTCGTTGGCGGGTTCATCCAGGTTAGTGTGGGCGGTGTGTTGATTCCATTACAGGTGTATTTGGCTGGAATCTTGCCATTGTCAGAGAATACAGTTGATGTAAGAGTGAATGTATTGGCATAAGTCAGCGAAGTAATCACCAAGCCTGTAATAATCCCTGTCAAAATACGCAGCATGCAAGCATATTCCATGTTGTTTTTACATATGTTGTGAGATTTTAACAGAGATGATTGAGAGCTGCACTATGCTCATTAGTAGATTAACAGCTTGTCAGGATCAGTCAATTACTCACCCGGTTTGACACAACTCAATCATTTCGTTGGCACAGTTTGATCAATTTTTACCCTTTTCGGTGTAAATTCTCTAGCTCTTTTTCCATTGCTGCATGTTAAAATATGCAAAAATTTGAGGAGTGACATCATGCTTAGACTCATTGAGAAAGATCCCAAAAAACTCATCCTTAACAGCAAATTGTGCCAGTTGAAAATGGTGGAAGTCGCATTGTTTACATTTCTGGCTGAAAAATATCTTTCAGAAAATACTGAACGCAGACAATCCAAGGAGATCATCTCCAGAATCGAAGAATATGTACATCATGCTACGATGAATATGCGAACTACCTCTCTAACAACAGCCATTGCAGCAGTTGAAAAGCAGATACAAGAAGAGAATGGTGCGCCGGAAGAATTTCTCGACGATCTCAACACTAATCTGAAAGCATCCAGGGATCTTTATCAACAATATAAAAAAATCCTTGCTCTGGTAAAAGACAAACTGCTCACGGAAATCAGAGAAAGCCGGATTTATAAAGATGATCCTAAAGTACAAATACTCTTAAGTACCTATCAACTGTACAGACAATTACGTAAAGATTTTTTACATAAACTGGAAAGAAATCTGCTTGAGACTATTACACAAATTATCAATGCCTGTCAGGCATTACAAACTGTGTTGACCAAGCAGACTGATTTGCAACCGCGGGTCAATCTGATAATTTCAACATCCGCCAGATTGCGTGAACTTATCAGCATCGAATCTTACCGCGTAAAAGGACGAGGCATGATACGCGAAACCAGAGATGAAAATGACAACAATAATTCGGTACCCTCACATGAAGAAAATCAAACATTTCTTATTCGAATATCAGACCTGACGGAGCAGGAAACAAATCTGAAACTGGATGGAAAAGAGCTCGATTTTATTGCGATATGCAAGAAATTGGCCCAATTGGAATCCAGCTTGCAGGCGGTGACAACCCAGTTAACTATGCAAAAACACACATTGACTCTCTTTTCAGATAATTCTGAAAAACTGAATGCGGTTCTGACCTTGCTACTGGATATCAATTCAGGCTTGATGCCTGCGTTTGTTGATACGCTTGGAAAAATAAATCTTGTACTTGGCATCCACAATCTCAAGGATTGGGTGGACTCAAACAAACCGTCTCCTAGTCAAACAAAAATCTCAGTCCCAGGCCAATATCATTAGATCCGGCATTTTTGGCCCGATACAGGCCAAATGCACCTGAGCGATGATGTATACGAATGAGGAGTTGCACCCGCGGCAACGCGGGTGATGCCACAGTTGCTTCAAACATGAGATAATTCAAAAAACGCCTGGTATTGCTGTGATTGGCGTGTTTTTCAAGTGATGGATACGATGTAACATATGACACACCTTCACCAAGCGCAAAAGAAGTATTGACATAATGATCCCAGGGAAGATTGGCCCATCGAAATGCAAGATATGGATCGAGTTCATAAATTGTTGACTGATTGCTCCCCACACGCACAGTAAAATTCCCCGCAAACTGCACGACACTTACAATAGGACTAACCAGTTGCCTAAGAAAATTCTGCTGATCCAGGGTATGCGAGAGCTCCAATGATTGAATATGTTCAGGCCAACGATGGATTCCAAATTTGGTGATCCTCAATAATCTGTCCTCGCAAGTCACTCCGTAATAATAGGTAAGCGACCAGGGATACCAATCATACAAGGCTGCATCAGAGGGATAACTGATTTTAGCGACACCCCAGGAAATTGCCGGAATTAAATAAAACAGCAGAATATGCAATGACCATTTTTTAATCGAGCGGAAGTTCTTGATTGACACCATCTTGTAATTATATTTTCCCTTTTATCTTTATTACGATTAGCTGTCTTTCTGGTCCGCCAAAGCAAGTAATTTAACGCATTCAAATGCGAGCGTTATTAATTTAGTGATGCATTCCGTTTCCTGCGCAGGCGCTGCAAATTCATGGCCTTTGCCAGAAATTACTCCCAGGATGGCGCCTGCCAATACACGATAGCGCGGTCCCTTCCCTTTTTGCATAAGCATATAATTATAAAGCTGTGACTGAATAAATAATGTTGCGGTTTCCATTTCAGTTGCAAGCACACCGCAACGTGTCAACAAATCATCAAATGCCATATTATTGCTGCCGCTTGGCCCGGCGCCAAACTCGCGCGCATAAAATGAACTTTTGCAATGTACCGTTCCTGTATGAAATCCGTTGGTAAAACCAAGCTTGACAGCCGACTCTGAAATGATGGATGCAACTTCAAAAGAGGAAACAGCTGGAACTGAAATCGGCATGTAATCCGATGTTGTCTGTTCATCGCGTACTGATGCTTGGGCATTCACAATATCGCCCAGCTTGACCAATCCTGATTGCAATGATCCGGCGGTTCCTACACGTAAAAACCGCTTTCCGCCCAGATAGAATAATTCATGCAGGATGATTTCCATGCTCGGACAACCCATGCCGCTGGATATCGTCGCGACATCAATTTTCATGCCAGATGATGAAATTGTTCCCAAATAGAGATGGTGTCCCCGAGGATGTTGCTTGACAGCAAGTTCATCAAAATGACTTGCGATCTGCTTTGCGCGCCCGTCAGATCCAGGAAGCAGTACGTATCGGCCGATACCATTGTTCCCAGTCATGTCATTGACTGTGGCATTAATGTGATGCGGTGTAAACAGTGCTTGATCCATAAGCTCGCCCGTGACTAATCATATATGAAAAGAGCTAAAATAGCATACAAGATTCTGATTTTATACGCTGACATCATTCCAGTGACTTCCGCAGTGACTACCAAATTGTACATAAGGTCTTGTTTACCATTGGACTGCCGGTTGGCAGATGGAACGCTTGCCTGAATTCAGGCATATTTGCCAACGTGCCATTCACACGATAGATCGCTGGTGGATGCGGATCCGTAATCGCCAACAGGCGAGCCGTTTTTGGCCGTATATTCGCAGCCCATACGAAAGCATCGCTCAGGAAAAACTGTTGATCCGGAGTGAACCCAGCAATATTTTTAGCATTTTTGTACTCATCAGTGGCATGAAACGCGCGATAAGCGAGTATCATGCCTCCCAAGTCCGCGGTAGCTTCTCCAACGACCAGGTTTCCTTGCAGATGCAGATTATCATCGACCCGGTATTTTGAATATTGTTCTGCGATACATTTGGTAGCCGCCCGGAATTTATCAAAATCCTTATCAGTCCACCAGTTTCTCATATTGCCCTGACCATCAAATTGTGCGCCTTCATCGTCAAAAGCATGTGTCATTTCATGGCCGATCACGGAGCCAATCGCACCATAATTGAGAGCGCTCGCAGCCTTTGCATCAAAAAATGGAGGCTGCAATATCCCGGCTGGAATATTGATTCGATTCATTGATGGATCATAATATGCATTGATGGTTTGCGGCGTCATGTCCCATTCAGCGGCATCAACAGGTTTACCGATTTTATCAAGTTCATATTTACTGAGAAATTCAATAGACCGCATGACATTCAAAACATAAGAGTGTTTATCGATAGTCAGCGTGGAATAATCAAGCCATTTATCAGGGTATCCAATTCTAGCCGTCATCAAATCCAGTTTCCTGATCGCCGCATCACGGGTTGAATCGCTCATCCAGGATAATTTGCGCAGGCTTTCTTTCATGGATGCGCGTATATTGTCCACTAATTGTTGCGCGTACTGTTTGGAAAAAGGTGGAAAATATTTTTCGACATATGATTTTCCGATAGCAAAACCAAGCAGTGCGTTTTCAGTATTGACCACTCTATGCCAGCGTGGCAACAGCTGTTTTGTGCCTGTCAACGCAGAATTCAGCCTGAAGTCCTCCTCGACATACGGTTGAGAGAGGTACGGAGCGAATGTATCAATCAAGTGCCAGCGTAAATATATTTTCCACTCATCAATCCTGATGTCGCCCAGCATTGAATTCAGCGTCACGAAAAATGTTGGCATGGCGAGATTGATGTGTGTAATCTCCGGATGATCAAGATCCTTGAAATATTGGCTCCAGGAAAAATTCGGAGTCATTTTTTGCAGCTGCTTTATATCCTTGGGATGATAAATGGAATGTGGGTCACGTATTTCGGATTTTGCCATGGAAGCTTTGGCTAGCATGGATTCAATTTTCATCACTGTATTTGCTGCTGACATGGCATTTTTTGCCGTTTCACCTTGCAATTCAAACATTTTGGCAATGTGGTGCAAATAAATTTCGCGAATTTTTTTGAATTTGTCCTCGTTCTTTAGATAATAATCACGGTCAGGAAGACCCAGCCCGCCTTGTGATGCGACACCGATGACCTGTCTGCTGTCTTTAAAATCCTGCATTTGACTGAATCCAAACAAGGCATTGACGCCCAGCATTTGCAAGTGTGAGATGACGCTCTGCAGATCAGCGAGATTATTAATCGCTGAAATGCGCTTGAATTCGGGCTGCAATGGAGCGATACCTGCCTTATTTATCGATTTTTCATCCATCCCGCTAAGATAGAAATCCCGGATTTTTTGCTCGATGCTTCCGTTGCTGGCTGCATGGTTATCAGCAGCAGACATGATCAGGTTTTTTATCATTTCATCATTATGCTTCTGCAATACTTCAAATGTATCCCATCTGGAATATGCCGGCGGTATAGGGTTTTGCTGCTGCCATTTACCATTTGCATATTTATAAAAATTGTCACCCGGCCGGATAGTGTTATTCATCCAGTCAAGATGTAAATTAATAGGCTCATTTGCGTTGGCAAAATTATTGGTCCATGTGGATGTCAGATAAATACAGATTATCAATCTAAATAGCATTCGCGTCATAAAAAACCTCTATCAATCGTGCATGGAATTATTTCGGTATCCTGCCATCTCAACTTGTTTTATCCCGAACCATCATGAATCCATTTCAATGGTCCACTTGATAATAGTCAGCAAATTGCTGCTTGAAAAAAAGTTGTCCTGTTTCGGCAATAATTTTATTATTAATATAGTTTCGTACCGGCCGCTGAGGACTTGGGCTCACAAAATATACCATGGATACCCGATTGTCTGTCGCATTGGTCACGCGGTGCAGCGCTGAATGACAGCAGCCGTTAGTCATTAATTCGAGAGCATTCCCAAAATTAATAACCAGATGCCCCGGCTTGTGCGGAATCGGAATCCACTGATTTTGATAATTTACTTCAAGCCCGTCTTCTTCGAAATACAAGACGGTAATCAAGCCAAAATCTTTATGCGCATTCAAGCGGATCTTATTTTTCTCTTCACCTGTCAGCGGGCAGCACTGAAATACCAAGGAACAGGCAGGATTCCCTGCCGCATCCGCATAGTCGTCCTGTGATAATCCGGCTTTCATAAATACGGTATGAAGAAGTGGTAAAGAAATCATGTTAAGAAATGCGTCATCGATCGCTTGAATTGAACTTGCATGCGGCACATATGGTCCAAATGGCGAATCAGGTTCAAAGAATATCTGCTCAACTGTATTCGTGTTTTTCGATTGTGACCTAACAACATATCCCTCATACCGTTCTCCTGGCAGCAGTGTTTCTTTAAGCCGCCATTTCGCTTTCTCTTCCGGACTGCCGCCAAAAAAATTCCGGGCCGTCTGCATACAGACATCGATTTTCTGGATAAGCGCTTCACTGGGCAGACGTACATAGCAAAAACCGATACGCATCGCATCATCCAGCTCTGATTGATTGATTGTTAAGGAAAAAATCGTTGGGATCTGCATAGTTCGCTTGCCTTATCATGTTTGTGTCGAAACTATACAGAATTGACCAACAAAGCTCAAACAGATTTGGCGCGAACAAATCCGCTACCTGAGTTGCCGGAATCTATGTGCTGGCAGTACGTAGATACTGGAAAAGTACTAGATATTAAATATGAATTGCTCCAACAACAAGACAATCAGCCACGATGAAAAAAACGAGGTCATCAACACCATCGCTATCAGAAAACCGAATTCGACGATCAGGCTACCACGAATATATTTTTTCCCGGCACCTAAAACGCGCAGCAACGAGTAAGTTAACTGCCTTTCGTCCATGCTGGCTTGCAGACCTGAGATAAAAATCAACCCTCCAGTCACCAGTGAAAAAATAAACAGATATTGAATTATCATGGCAACCTTGTTGATCAGGTCTTGCATCTGTCTTAATAAAACCGCTACATCGATAATGGTGACATTGGGAAATTGCTGCAATATCTGGTTTAGCAGAATCTCCTGGTTCGATGACAAATGAAAACTGGTGATATAGGTTGAAGGAAAGGTATCCAGCAATCCCGGCGGAAAAATCATGAAAAAATTCGGATGAAATGACGACCAGTTTAAATTGCGAAAATTGACAATCGTCGCTGATAATTCTTTCCCCCCAATGAGAAATGTCAGTTGATCGCCTATTTGCAATTGCAGATCCGTGGCAAGTGTCGAATAAACAGAAACAATGGGTTTGCCTGCATCTTTTAAAGTCCAGGAACTGCCTTTAATTATAGTGTTATCTGATGGAAAATCCCACATCCAGCTTAGATTGAGATCTCGATGCAAGGCATTGTTGCTGACCGCATCTTTTGGCACAGCTGTCAATATAGGTTTTCCATTCAGCGCGGTTAGTCGTCCTCTCACCATCGGATAGATATCCGCAATAGCGATATTGTGTTGTTTGAATAACGTTTGCATACTCGCAATATCTGATTTGGCAATATTGAATGCAAAATAATTGGGTGTCTGTTTCGAAAAGGAATGCTGCCAGTCTTTTACAATATCAGTGCGAACATATCCCAATACAATGAGTGAAGTCAAAACCAGATTAAATCCGATGAATTGCAGACTAACACTATTTGCATGATTCACCAATTCACTGATGCCTCTTCTGAATACTCCTTCCGAATAATAAAGAACCATCCGCAAGATCAGCATAAATATGTGGTTTAAAATATACAGAAACGCTATGCCTATTAATAATATTGCCAGAAAATATAGAATCAGCATCGAATAGTTCATGTACCAGAACGCCAAGGCGGTGATGACAGTTAACGCAATCGTAATAAATAAATTGCTTATAAGCCGATTGATTTTAATTTCATTACGCCATATCACCAAAGGTGACGTTTCAGGCAATTGAACAATGATCGGATAAGAAAATCCAAAGAGCAATACAACACTGGTAACAAATCCCAAAGTTACTGGTGCCATACCTGGTGCAGGCAGGATGATCGGTAAAATCCCTGAGTACTGGCTAACCAGAAAATATTGAACCGCAAAAGCAACAGGAATTGCGATACAACCAGCCATTAAGCCAATAATCAGTAATTGCCAGAAAAAGAGGAGCTTTATCTGGCGCTGTCTGGCCCCCAGGCAACGCCATAATGCCGCATGCGAATAATGACGATGTAAATATTGATTAAGGCTGAGAGCGATTGCAACACCACTCATTAACAAGCCAAATAGAAGCAGCAGCGTTAAATAATTTTCAGCACGTTGTAAAATATCCCTGAATCCTGATTGCTGGCTGAGTGCATCCTGAATTTGCTGCCCGGGCCTTAATTGCGGTGAGAGCCATTGCCGATACAACGCCAGCTGTGCCTGCTCGCCTGCAATCAATAAC
>Ga0070740_10003018_pt1 | contig 18619 bp, 18 predicted proteins | sample Coa_R2_FD_67286 | JGI IMG/M metagenome (GOLD analysis project Ga0070740, IMG submission 67286) | Surface soil microbial communities from Centralia Pennsylvania, which are recovering from an underground coalmine fire - Coalmine... | ecosystem: Environmental > Terrestrial > Soil > Unclassified ...
TGATCCGAAGGTTCGCGGGGTTCTGCACCCCGAGTCCTGAGCCAATCGGCGCGGCCAGCGGCATCACCGCCGCGCATCCCGCGTCGAGAAGCTTCTTCGCCATGATGAGGTCGTCGGTGAAGTAGGGCAGCACTGTGAAGCCCTCGCGGACAAGCACGCGCGCGGCTTCGAGCGTCTGCTCGTTGTCGGGGAAGAGCGTCGTCTGGTCGCCGATGACTTCGAGCTTGATGAGTTCGGTCTGCAAGGCCTCGCGCGCGAGCCGCGCCGTGCGAATCGCCTCCTCCGCCGAGTAGCACCCGGCGGTGTTCGGAAGGATTGTCAGTTCGGGGTCGAGGTGGTCGAGGAACGACTCGGTCTTGCGGTCGAGCGGCACGCGGCGCACGGCGACCGTCACCATCTCCGCGCCCGAAGCCCGGTGCGCGGCCTTCATCTCCTCGAAGCTCCGGTACTTCCCCGTCCCGACAATAAGCCGCGAGCGGAACGTGCGCCCCGCGACCTCGAAAGTCTCTCTCTTTTCGGAAACCGCTGTGGACATTTTCAGAAAAGCTCTTTCTCAGGAATGATTCCGCGCCCGCGTATTCGCGGAGCGACAGCGCTCAATTTACACCCGAACGACGCGAAAGAAAAATTAGACGCAGAAAACACTCATCCCTCTGTGACCTCTGTGAAATCCTTTGTGTACTTTGTGGTTAAGAACGTCTGACTTAACCACAGAGGGCACAAAGGATTTCACAGAGGTCACAGAGGGGTGGTTGAAGTGAAAGCCAGATGCTCTCAACCGCCGCCGACGAAGTGAACGATCTCGACGCGGTCGCCTTCTGAGAGTTCGACATTCGGCCACTCGTCGCGGCGCACGACGTTGAAGTTGTGCTCGATTGCGAGCCGTTCGGGCGCGAGCTTTAGCTGCTCGACGAGCGCGACGAGCGTCGTGCCCTCTTCAATCTCCTTCGCCTCGCCGTTGAGTGTGATCCGCAAGCTCGTCCTTGTTTACCGGAGAATGAAACTCCGCTGTAAATTATTGATGAATGATTCTACGCATCTCGATGGCGTCGTCGCCGACGGCTGCGCGGATGATTATCGCCGCGCGCCCGGCGGTGAAGCGCGGGAGCGTCGCGCGCACGATTGCGACGCCGCGCGCATCAGTGTCCGTCGTCTGAATCATCGGCCTGAAGGTCGTCCCCAGAATCTTGACCGTGACCGCGGCGTTCTCCACCGGCCTCTGGCCGTAAGCGCCGCGCCCGACGTGAACCTTGATCATCGCCAACTGCCCCGCGCGGAAATCGCCCTCGTCGTCGAGCAGCGTCAGGTAGAGTTCGTCCGACTCGTCCTGCGGCAGTTCTGGAATTTCCGCGGGCCGTGGCGGCGCGGGCGGCTCCTGCTCTCGCGCGACCGGCGGCTCTTCCTGAATCGGCTGCGCGACCGGCGGCGGCTGAAGCGTCGGCGCGTATGAGTTCGACCTGTCCCAAATCTCCGCGACCTGATCCATCAGCGACGTGAGGATGACCATCCCGTCTTCGGTCTTTCTCTCCGACTCGCCGTTAGACTCTACGTCGCGCGTCTCAGCCTTCGGCTCTCCGTCGCTCGCTTCGACAACCGTCGCGCCGCCGCCCGATTCAGGTTTCGCCGTCTCAATTTTCTCGGCGGCTTCTTTCGCCGCTTCGACGGTCGCGACCGTTTCGACGGGCGGCGCATCGTTCTTCTTTCTCCTGCCGGCTGCGGGCTTCACTTCGGGCTTAACTTCCGGGGCCGGCGCGTGCCCGTTGCCTTCGGCGTGCGACTCGTGCGAGCCGTTGTGCCCGCCCATGCGTTTGAGTTCTTCGACGCGGCCCGAACGTATCGCGGCGCAGATGAGTTTGTGCTGCCGCTGCAAACGCTCGGTCAGAACCTTCTCGTCGTAGCCGGACGCGACGAGGTCTTCGTAGGGCGTTCGCTTGCTCGCGATGATCGCGCCGCCGACGTACACGAGCGAGAGGATGAGGGGCGAGTCAAGCCCCTTGTCCTCCGTCTGAACGTGGTAAGTGACGCCCTCGAACTTGATGTCTGTGTTGAATCCGGTGATCACTTGGTCAACGAGCCGAAGCAAACTGGCGGCGTGGTCTTTGTCGGGGAGTATTCGGACTCCCCGACGGGGGTATTTTCAAGTTAGCACAGCCGTCGGAAGCCGGTCAATCTCCTTGCAATACAGCGCTTTGTGCCTCACCGGTCATCGCCTTGACACACCTCTATGCATGGACTAGGATTTGTTTGTGCCATGATTCTCAAACTACAAGACGGCTGCCCTGGGGCCGGATTTTCAGCGCAAGCTGACGGGAGGTAAGTGTGTTCAGCCTGTCCGATTACTTGCCCATCGCGCTCATGTTCATCGTCGCCATCGGCTTCGCCGCGGGCAACGTCCTGCTCTCGCAGTTGGTCGGCCAGCACAAGGCGACGCGGACGAAGACGATGCCTTACGAGTGCGGCAAAGACCCCGTCGGCACCGCGCGTGAGCGCTTCTCGGTCAAGTTCTACCTGGTCGCGATGATCTTCATCCTATTCGACATCGAACTGATCTTCTTGATCCCTTGGGCCGTCGTCTTCAAGTCGTTCGCGACGGGCGGGCGCGGCCTGAGCAATCTGATCTACGTCGAGATGATGCTCTTCGTCGTGCTGCTGCTCGTCGGCTACGTTTACATCCTGAAGAAGGGCCTGTTCGAGTGGAGCGACCGCGCGCGGCTCGAAGCCGAGGCGGAGGCGCGCGCCATCGCCGGGGCCGACGCGAAGCGCAGGGCCGAGAGGGCGGCGCGCGCGGCGGCGAAGGCCGCCTGACGTGTCGGCGACGAGCGAGGAGGTTTAAAGTTTTATGGGTTTGGAAAGCGTAATCGCCGACGCGCTGCCGGAGATCATCACGACCCGGCTCGACTCTCTGGTCAACTGGGCGCGCAAGTCGAGCCTCTGGCCCGCGACGTTCGGCCTCGCCTGCTGCGCCATCGAGATGATGGCGACCACGGACGCGCGCCACGACCTCGCGCGCTTCGGCTCCGAAGTTTTTCGCGCGAGTCCGCGGCAGGCCGACGTGATGATCGTTTCGGGCCGGGTCTCGCGCAAGATGGCTCCCGTCCTTCGGCGCATCTACGACCAGATGCCGGAGCCGAAGTGGGTCATCTCGATGGGCGCGTGCGCCACTTCGGGCGGCGTCTTCGACAACTACGCAATCGTGCAGGGCGTGGACAAGATCGTCCCCGTGGACGTTTACATCCCGCGCTGCCCGCCGCGTCCAGAGATGCTGATTCACGCCGTGATGATGCTTCAGGAGAAGGTGATGAAGGAGTCGCTTCGCGACCGCCCGGACGTGCCGCCGAGCGAGGCGGTCGAGGCCGTCCCGCCGGGCACGCTTCCGGCGACCGGAGTTTCGGCGACCAACGAGGCGGCGGCGCAAGAAACACCTTCGCGCCCGTACACAATCGCCTCGCGGCACGAGCGGCGCAGGTCTTTCTGACGTGAGCAGTGAGCGGTGAGCAGTAAGCAGTAAGCGACTACGCCGCCGCTCTCTTTGTAACTGCTCACAGCTTACTTTTTATCGTCATGGACATCGAGCGAGAGAAAGAGATTGCCAAGGGGGCGCGGCGCACGACCTATCAGGTTCCGCCCGCCGAACTCGTCAGCGCTTTGCGGGGCGAGCACGAGGGCTGGTTCACGGACGCGGTCGAAGCCTTCGGCGAGTTGACGCTCGTCGTGCCGCGCGAGCAGATCGTCGCCGTGTGCGCGCACCTGAAGAGCGCGCCCGGCTTCGAGTTCGACATGCTCTCGGACGTGTCGGGCGTTGACCGCGGGCCGGAGGAGGAGCCGCGCTTCGAGGTCAACTACCACCTGTTCTCGACGAAGCGCTACCACCGCATGCGCCTGAAGGTTCTCTTGAACCAGGAAGACCCGCACGTGCAGACGGTGACGGGCGTGTGGCGCACGGCGAACTGGCACGAGCGCGAGACGTTCGACCTGATGGGCGTCATCTTCGACGGCCACCCAGACCTTCGCCGCATCCTCCTGCCCGACGACTGGCAGGGCCACGCGCTCCGCAAAGACTTCCCGCTGCGCGGCTACGAGCCGTACAGCCTGACCTGAAGGCTGAACACGCGACGATGTATCAGCCACAGCCGCAATACGGTGGCGGGTTTCCTCCGCAGCAGCAACCGAAGGGATGCTGGGGCAGGAATTGGAAGTGGATCGTCCCCACCGGCTGTCTCGGTTTGCTCGTCGTCGTCGCGGCACTCGGCGTTGGCATCTACTTCGTCATCATGTCGGCGGTCAGGTCGTCGGACGTTTACCACCACGCGCTTGAGAAGGCAAAATCGAACCCTACGGTCGTTGCGGAGATGGGCGAGCCGATCAAGGATGGCCTGCTCGTGCGAGGCTCAATAGAGTCGAATGGGCTTTGGAGTCACGCGAAGTTCTCGATACCGATCTCGGGACCGAAGGATTCCGGGACAGTTTACGCGGAGGCATCTAGGAGCGACGACACTATCGGGGATTGGGTGTTCACAACACTTGAAGTCGAGGTCGCGGGTCGCGCCGACAGGATTGACTTGCGAGAGAAGAATGCGAACGGCGTCGGGTCTGAGGAGAACAATAACGCGAACGACGAAGGCGACGCCTCCGTTACGGGAGGAGACGAGCCTCCGCCTCCGCCGCCTCGTCAGCCGACACCGCCGGGTCATACGATCATTTCGGGCGGCGTGCTGAACGGCAAGGCCGTAAGCAAGCCTGAGCCGACATACCCGGCGATAGGGAAGGCGGTGCGCGCGCAAGGAACTGTAACCGTGCAGGTCACGGTTGACGAAGAGGGCAACGTGATTTCGGCGTCGGCGATCTCCGGCCACCCGCTTCTTCAGCCCGCGGCGGTCGCCGCGGCGAGGCAGGCGAAGTTCGCTCCGTACAAACTGAACGGCCAGCCGGTTAAGGTCACTGGCATTTTGACGTACAACTTCGTGCTCGAATAGCCACGCGTTTGTGAAGTGGCACGGGCACAATTCGGGACTCAAAGCCCAATTCGGAATCAAGGCATGAGCGTCTCAACCGGAAATCTTCCGCCGCAGTTCGAGGTCGTTGACCGCCCGCTCGACACGCAGATGACCATCTCGTTCGGGCCGCAGCACCCCTCGACGCACGGCGTTCTTCGCCTCGAACTCGTACTCGACGGCGAGATGATCGTCAAATGCACGCCCGACATCGGCTACCTGCACACGGGGATGGAGAAGCTCTTCGAGTACAAGAAGTACCAGCAGGGCATCGTCATCACCGACCGGATGGACTACCTCAACCCGCTCGGCAACAACCTCGGCTACTGCATGGCCGTCGAGAAGCTGCTGGGGCTTGAGATTCCCGAACGCGCGCAGGTAATCCGCGTGATGATGTGCGAGTTGCAGCGCATCGGCTCGCACTTGGTTTGGCTCGGCACACACGCGCTCGACATCGGCGCGATGACGGTCTTCTTCTACTGCTTCCGCCAGCGCGAGAAGGTGATGAACCTCATCGAGGCCGCGTCGGGCGAGCGCATGACGCCCAGCTACTTCCGCATCGGCGGCCTGATGATGGACTTGCCCGCGGGCTTCGAGCATCGCATGAGGCAGTTCACCGAAGACATGCCGCGCGCCATCTCCGAGTTTCACGACCTGCTCAGCGGCAACCGCATCTTCCAGCGCCGCACGAAAGGCATCGGCATCATCTCGGCGGAAGACGCGATTGACTGGGGTCTGACCGGCCCATCACTTCGCGGGAGCGGCGTGCCGATTGACATCCGACGAGTCAACCCTTATTCGGGCTACGAGACATACGACTTCGAGGTGCCGGTCGAGCAGGGCGGCGACGTTTGGTCGCGCTACATGGTGCGGATGCGCGAGATGACCGAGTCGAACAAGATCATCCGGCAGGCGCTCGACCGCCTGAGGCCCGGCCCCATCAAGGCCGACGCGCCGAAGGTCGTGCTGCCTGAGCGCGAGGCGATGAAGACGCACATGGACGCGCTCATCCACCACTTCCTGATCATCGCCGAGGGCTTCAACGTCCCCGCCGGCGAGGTCTATCACGCGATTGAAGGGTCGAAGGGCGAACTCGGCGTCTATGTCAAATCCGACGGCGGCCCGAAGCCCGCGCGCGTCCACGTCCGCGGGCCTTCATTCGTCAACCTCTCGGCGCTGCCCGTGATGACCGAGGGAGAGATGATCGCCGACGTGGTCGCCATCATCGGCTCGATTGACATCGTGCTCGGCGAGATTGACCGTTAGGAGTTCTGAGTTGAAAGAGCATCCGTTGACCATTCCCGAAATCATGCTGATCGGCGGAACACGCGTCGCGCTCGGCGTCGGGTTAGGGCTGCTCCTGTCCGACAGACTCAGCCGCGAGCAGCGTCGCGCCGTCGGCCTGACGCTCTTTCTCGTCGGCGCGGTCACGACGATACCGCTCGCGTTAAACGTCCTCGGTAAAACTTCGGGCCGACACATCGGGGACGGACGAAGTAAAGCTGAAAGCTGATTGCGGAATGCCGAGAGCTAAAAGATGAGCCAGCAGTTCACGCCGAACAACCCTCTGCCGCAGGAGGTTCACGTCCCCGACCGTGTAGCGAAATTCTCGCCGGAGGTCGAGGCGGAGATTGACCGCCACCTGGCGAAGTATCCCGTGAAGCGCTCGGCGATTCTGCCTCTGATGTTCATCGTGCAGCGCGAGCGCGGCTACCTCGACCCGCCGGGCGTCGCGTACCTCGCGGATCGTCTCGGCGTCCGCATCACCGACATCTGGGAGGTCGCGACCTTCTACTCGATGATCAACACCGAGCCGGTCGGGAAGTACCATCTCCAGATTTGCAAGACGCTCTCGTGCAAAATCATGGGCGAGCCGAAGATCACCGAGCACGTCTGCACGCGGCTCGGCATCAAGCCGGGCGAGACGACGCCCGACGGTCGCTTCTCGGTCTCGCTCGTCGAGTGTCTCGGCTCGTGCGGCACCGCGCCGATGATGCAGATCGGGTTCGACTACTACGAGAGCCTGACGACCGAGAAGGTTGACGAGATCATCGAGAAGTGCGAGAGCGACACTTTGTCGAACGGCGTTAGATAGAATCTATGTTCATCGGGGCAATCGGCTGCGAACCACTGCAACTCAGGCGCGTCGGGCTTGAGCGCTCGCGCACGCTCGACGTGTACCGCCGGAATGGCGGCTACGAGTCGCTTCAGAAAGTCTTGGACGGGATGTCGCCGGACGACGTGATCGGCGAGGTGAAGAAGTCGGCGCTGCGCGGTCGCGGCGGCGCGGGCTTCCCGACGGGGATGAAGTGGAGCTTCGTCCCGAAGGACTCGCCGAAGCCGAAGTACGTCGTCTGCAACGCCGACGAGTCGGAGCCGGGCACCTTCAAAGACCGCTACCTGATGGAGCGTGACCCGCACATGCTCATCGAGGGCATGTTGATCGCGGCCTACGCGCTCGGCGCGCGCGTGAACTACATCTACACGCGCGGCGAGTACCGCTACCTCATCGAGATCATGGACGCGGCGCTCGACGAGGCGCGCGCCGCGGGCCTGCTCGGCGAGAAGATTCTCGGCACGGATTTTAACTGCGAAATCTACACGCACACGGGCGCGGGCGCGTACATCTGCGGCGAGGAGACGGCGCTGCTGAACTCGCTCGAAGGCTTGCGCGGCCACCCGCGCATGAAGCCTCCCTTCCCCGCCGTCGCCGGACTCTACGGCTGCCCGACGGTCGTCAACAACGTCGAGACGCTGACCGCCGTGCCCGACATCATCAAGATGGGCGGCGAGGCTTACCAGAAACTCGGCACCGAGAAGAGCGGCGGGACGAAGTTGTGGAGCGTGTCGGGCCACGTCAACCGCCCCGGCGTCTATGAACTCCCGATGGGCTACGACGACATGGAGAAGTTCATCATGGAGGACTGCGGCGGGATTCCCAACGGGCGGCAGCTCAAGGCGGTCATCCCCGGCGGCTCTTCCGTTTACATCATGCCCGCGTCCGACATCATCGGCAAAGACGTGCGGATGGACTACGAGGGGCTGGTCGCGGCGGGTTCTTCGGTCGGCTCCGGCGGCTTCATCGTGATGGACGACACGGTTGACGTGTTCGAGTCAACGAAGAACCTGACCGAGTTCTACAAGCACGAATCCTGCGGCTGGTGCACGCCCTGCCGCGAGGGCACGGACTGGCTCGTCAAGATTTTCAAACGCATCGAGTCCGGCGGCGGACGCCCCGACGACGCGCAACTCCTGCTCGACCTCGTTGACAACATCGAGGGCAAGAGTTTCTGTCCGCTCGGCGACGCCGCGTCGTGGCCGATTCAGTCGGCGATAAAGAAATTCCCCGAAGACTTCCGCCGCCGTGTCGCCAACGGGACGAACGGCGACGCCGGTCTGCCGACCGCGTGAACGTTAATAATTTTAAGTAACAGGTTTTCTTAATGGCAGAGCCAATCAAAATAACTGTCAACGGCCAGGAGATTCAGACCGAGAAGGGCGCGCGCCTGATTGACGTGTGCCGCGAGAACGGCTACGGGGTTCCGAGCTTCTGTTATTACGCCGACCTCGCGCTTCAGGCGTCGTGCCGGATGTGCCTCGTCCGCATCGAGAAGATGCCGAAGCTCCAAACGTCCTGCACGATCACCTGCACCGACGGCATGGTCGTCACGACCGAGAGCGAGGAGATCGAAAAGGCACGGCGCGGGATGGTCGAGTTCCTGCTCGCCAACCACCCTCTCGACTGCCCCGTCTGCGACCGCGGCGGCGAGTGCGAGCTTCAGGAGATGGTCTTCGACTGGGGACAGCTCGAAGAGCGCTTCACCGAGCGCAAGAACTACTACCCCGAAAAATTCCTCTCGCCCATCGTCGCCAACGACTCGCAGCGCTGCATCCTCTGCAAGCGCTGCACGCGCGTCTGCGACGAGTGGATGGGCGAGGACGCAATCGAGGCCGGCGGGCGCGGCGCGCACACCGTCATCGGCACCTACGGCGGCTGGCTCAACTGCTCGCAGTGCGGCAACTGCATCGAGGTCTGCCCGACGGGCACTCTGCTCGACGCGACCTACAGGCATCAGACCAGGCCGTGGGAGCTTTCGCGCACGACTTCGACCTGCACGTTCTGCTCCGACGGCTGCCAGCTCTCGGTCGGCTCGCGCCGCGGCGAGGTGATGCGCGTCGTCGCGCGCGACCGCTACGTCAACGGACATAACGGCGAGTTCCTCTGCATCAAGGGACGCTTCGCGCACCCGTTCGTCAACCACGAAGAGCGAATCCGCACGCCGCTCGTCCGCTACAAGAAGGGCGGGCGGCTCGTGCCCGCGACGTGGGAAGAGGCGATCAACTTCGCCGCGAAGAGAATCCGGGAAGTCAAAGAAGCACACGGCGGCGGGGCAATCGGCGTCGTCGGAAGTCCGCGCCTGACGAACGAGGCGAACTGGGCGCTGCTCCGATTCGCGCGCGAAGTCGTCGGCACCGACAAGTACACCGCGACCGAAGCCTTCTCGCTCACCTCATTCTTCGAGAACCTGTCCGCGCCGATCTCGACGCACCTCGACATCCGCCGCGCGAAGACCATCGTGCTCGTCGGCGGCGAACCCGAAGAGTTGCAGCCGCTCGTCGGGCGACAGATACGCCAGGCCGTCCGCAACGACGGCGCGAAGCTCGCCGTCTTCAACAGCGTTCCGATTCGGCTCAAGCAGCAGGCCGCGCAGTTCGTCCACATCCTTCCGGGTACGGAGGACGCCGTGGTGCTCGCGCTCGCCTCGCCCGGCGACGCGGAAGTTGCCGCGCGCAAGATGGGCGTCGAGGCGGACGAGATAGCGAAGGCGAGTCAGTTAATCAGCGAGACGGCGGGCGACGTTGTCATCCTGTTCGGCGGCGAATTGAGCGCCGAGGCGCAGGCCGCGCTCGCGCAACTGCCCGCCGCGTTCGGCGACAAGGAGGGGCGGCGCTTCCTGCTCCACCCGCTGCCGCTTTTTAACAACAGCGTCGGCGTCCACGACCTCGGACTGATGGGCGGCGCGTTGAACCCGCTCGAAATTCTGGACGCGGCGGGCGGAGAGGTTCGCGCGATGTACGTCGCGGGCAGTTTCCTTCCCGCGCACCTCGAAGGCCGCGACGACGCTCTCGCGCGCCTCGACTTCCTCGCCGTGCAGGAGCTTTTCCTGACCGACACGGCGAAGCACGCGGATGTGGTCTTTCCCGCGGCATCATTCGCCGAGACCGATGGCACGTTCACGAACAGCGGCGGACTCGTCCAGCGCGTGCGGCAATCAATCCCGCCCGTGCACCAGTCAAAGCCCGACTGGGCGATCACGTCGCAGCTCGCCGCGGCACTCGGCACAGACCTCGGCTTTCAGATGTCTTCGAGCACGATCTTCCTCGACATCGCGCGCAACGTCCCGGCCTACGACGGCCTGCGCTACCCTTTGCTCAAAGATGAGTCGAAGCCGGTTCAGGTCAAACACGCCGTCGCCGGACGGCGCGACGTGTCGGCTCAACTCGGCGAGCTTCGCCAAGCCGTTTCGGCGCTCGAAGAGTCGGGCGAGAAGATTACGGAGACGCCACCGGTCGGGCACGAGTTATTCAGGCTCGGCGTCCTGACGAGCAAGGTTCCGCAGTTCCACCTGCTCGCGGCGGGCAACCCCGAACCCGAAACAGTTTTGATTTCACCCCTGTACCAGATCACGGTTGACCCCGCGCTGCGGCGTGAGGCCGTGGCGGGAGACTGAAGGCGATTTTGGATTTTAGATTTCGGATTGGGCGTGTGACGAGAGTCGCGCCTTCCGAATCCGCCGCCTAGTTCCGGCGGCGAGCCAATCTAAAATCCGAAATCTAAAATCCAAAATCGAATCATGGATTGGCTGTCTAATCAGATAGGAGCCGAGTGGGCGCGCGCCATCGCGCAGTTCATCGGGATTAACGTCGGGTTCGTCGTCGTGCTGATGATCGTGGCCTACACCGTCTTGGCCGAGCGGCGCGTGCTCGGATTCATACAGGGCCGTCTGGGGCCGAACCGCGTGGGGCCGGGCGGGCTGATGCAGCCGTTCGCAGACCTCCTGAAGTTCATCTTCAAGGAGGAGATCACGCCTTCGTCTTCGACGCGCTTCGTCTATTTCCTCGCGCCGATCATCGCGATCACGGCGGCGCTGATGCCGATCATCGTCTATCCGTTCGGGCCGGAAGTCTCGCTCCCGTTCGTCGGGCGCTTCCACCTCGTCATCGCGCGCTTCGACATCGCGCTGCTCTACGTCCTCGGCATCACGTCGGTCGGCGTTTACGGCGTGGCGCTCGCGGGCTGGTCTTCCAACTCGAAGTACAGCCTGATGGGCGGCCTGCGCGCGGCGGCGCAGATGATCTCTTACGAGTTGTCTTTGGGGCTGTCGCTCGTCGGCGTCGTGCTCATCTCAGGCACGCTCGACCTGAACGAGATCGTGGTTCAGCAGGGCGGCTGGTTCGGGCTGCGTTGGAACATCTGGGACATCTCGCGCGTGCCGCAGATCATCGGCTTCGTTACTTATTTGATTTCGGCAATCGCCGAGACGAACCGCGTGCCGTTCGATTTGCCGGAGGCCGAGACCGAGTTGGTCGCGGGCTTCCACACGGAATACTCGGCGCTGAAGTTCGCGCTCTTCTTCATGGCCGAGTACGTCAACATGTTCACGGTCTCGATGCTGGCGACGACCCTTTTCCTCGGCGGTTGGCAGGGGCCGGGCGTCTCCGTCTTCCCGTGGATCGGCGTCGTGTGGTTCCTTCTGAAGGTGTCCTTCTTCCTGTTCCTCTACATCTGGCTGCGCGGGACGCTGCCGCGCTTCCGCTTCGACCAGTTGATGAGCTTCGGGTGGAAGTTCCTTCTGCCCGTCGCGATTCTGAACGTAATCATCACGGCGACGATCATGTGGCTCAGGCTTTGATGAACTTAACACCGACGTGACGGCGAACGGGGCTTTTACTCTTCACTCGTCACCTGTCACTCGTCACCGCTTTTATGTTGATGATTCCACTCTTCATTCTCTTCGGCGCGATGGCGATAGGCTGCGCGGTCGCGATGGTCGCGCAGCGCAACCCGCTCTACAGCGCCATCTCTTTAATCGGCGTCTTCGTCTCGCTCGCGTGTCTCTACCTGACGCTGCAAGCGCCGTTCATCGCCGCCGTGCAGGTCATCGTCTATGCCGGCGCGATCATGGTGCTCGTCGTCTTCGTCATCATGCTTCTGAACGTCGAGGAGGAGGTGCGCCGCCCCGTCCGCCTACACTACCTGATTCCCGTCAGCGTCATCCTCGCCGCCGTGCTGGTCGCCGAGGCCGCGTTCATGCTTAAGCTCGGAAGCGGCGCGGGGCACGTCGAGCCTGTCACGCAGCCGGACTCCGGCGTCGGGCTGACCGCCTCAATCGGCACGGGGCTTTTCACGACCTACCTTCTGCCGTTCGAGGTCACGTCCGTTTTGATTCTGATGGCGCTCGTCGGCGCGATCACGCTCGCGCGGCAGACGCGCACGCCGCTCGCCGCCGTGCCCGGCAACGTTGACGCCTCTCCGTCCGAACTCGGCCCGCGCGGAGAGGTCTTGCTGCAACCCGGCGAGACCGCCGAGACGGGCCGCGCCTTCGCGCGCTTCCAGATCGAGCACGGCGAGGCCGCCGCGCCCGCCGAAACGAAAGGGGAGGGCGAGCGATGATTCCATTGACCTGGTATCTGGCGCTCTCGTCGGTGCTGTTCACCATCGGCGTCGTCGGCGTCATCATCAAGCGCAACGCCATCGCGATGTTCATGTGCATCGAGCTGATGCTCAACGCCGTGAACCTGACGTTCGTTTCGTTTTCGAGCTACTTCGGCGACGTGACCGGACAGCTCTTCGTCTTCATCGTCATGACGGTCGCGGCAGCCGAGGCCGCCGTCGGACTCGGCATCATCATCGCCATCTTCCGCAACCGGGAGTCGTTGGACGTTGACGACGCGAGCGTTTTGAAACTTTAGGAGTAGTGATGAGTGCTGAGTGCTGAGTGCTGAGTTAATAACTCACCCGCTCATCACTCATCACTCATCACTCATCACTCACTTATGACTAACAACCTGCTCCCGGTGATCGTCTTCGCGCCGCTGGCCGGCTCAATCATCTGCTGGCTGGTCGGGCGGCGCGTGCGAAGCGAACAGTTCATCGGCGCGGTCGCGTGCGGCTCGGTGGCCGTCTCCGCAATCGTCGCCTTCTACATCGCGTTCACGGGCGCGGGCGGCGCGGCGCTGAGGAATCCAACGGCGACTCCCGTCATGAGTCACCTGTGGACGTGGATTCAGGTCGGGAGTTTTCGGGCGGACTACGGCTTCGCGATGGATCGGCTGAGCGGGATTTACGCCTGCTTCATCACGTTCGTCGGATTCCTCATACACCTTTTCGCCACGGGGTACATGCACGGCGACAAAGGCTTTTACCGCTTCTTTGCCTACCTCAACCTCTTCATGTTCATGATGCTGACGCTCGTCTTGGCCGACAACCTGCTGTTGATGTTCGTCGGGTGGGAGGGCGTCGGACTCTGCTCGTACCTGCTCATCGGCTACTACACCGACCGCAAGGAGGCGGGCGACGCGGCGAAAAAGGCTTTCGTCGCGAACCGCATCGGCGACTGGGGCGTCGTCCTCGGCATCATGCTCGTCTTCTGGCTGACCGCGGGCGCGGGCCATCCTTCGATCAGCTTCTTCGACAAGACGCCCGCGATGATTGGCGGCGGCGACGGAGTCGTGAGCGCCCTCAAGACAATCGGCGCGATGCCGGTCGAGTCGTTCGGCTGGGGCGCAATCTTCGCGGGCGGCATCACGTCGGCGGCTGTGCTTCTGTTCATCGGCGCGACGGGCAAGTCGGCGCAGATACCTTTGTACGTCTGGCTGCCCGACGCGATGGCCGGGCCGACGCCGGTCTCGGCGCTGATCCACGCGGCGACGATGGTCACGGCGGGCGTCTATATGGTCGTCCGCTGCTCGGCCATCTTCTCGCACGCGCCGACCGCGCTCTTCGTCGTCGCGGTCATCGGCGCGGCGACCGCCATCTTCGCGGCGACCATCGGCATCGCGCAGAACGACATCAAGAAAGTCCTCGCCTACTCGACCGTCTCGCAGCTCGGCTACATGTTCCTCGCGTGCGGCGTGGGCGCTTTCGTCGCGGCCATCTTCCACGTGATGACGCACGCCTTCTTCAAGGCGCTCCTCTTCCTCGGCTCAGGCTCGGTCATCCACGGGATGCACCACGAGCAGGACATGCGCCGCATGGGGGGCTTGCGGAAATACATGCCCGTCACGTTCGCGACGATGGCCGCGGGCTGGCTCGCCATCAGCGGCTTCCCGCTGCTGTCCGGCTTCTTCTCGAAAGACGAGATTCTCTGGAAGACCTGGAGCAGCGAGTCGGCAGGCACGGCGGGAGTCGGAAAGTTTCTGTGGGTCGTCGGCATCGTCACAGCGTTGCTGACAGCCGTTTACATGACGCGCCTGATGGTGATGACCTTCTGGGGCGGCGAGCGCTTCCGCGAAGTCCACGCGGGCGGAGAGGCAGACGCCGCACACGCCGCCGCATACGACAAGGGCGACGCGCCGCACGACGCGCAACTCGCTTCGGCGGACGACAGGCCGCACCACCAACCCGGTGAGACAGTCGGCGACCACGAAGCCGTTGACACTCACGGCCACGGCGCGGCTGGCGCACTCGCGCCCGACGAAGACGAGGAAGAAGAGGAACACCACCACGGCCCGGTCGAGCCGCACGAGTCGCCGTGGGTGATGACCGTGCCGCTCGTCGTCCTCGCCATTCTTTCCGTCGTCGGCGGCTGGGTCGGCATCCCTTACGCTTTGAGCGGAGGCGCAGTCCCGAACTACTTCGAGCAGACGCTTGAGCCTGCCGTCGCGACCGCGCCCAAGGTCGGCGAGTTGAGCGCGCGTGCCGGAGGCGGCGTCGGGACTCGCACGGGAGAGTCCGCCGAGTCGCCCGCCGCGCACGGGAATCAGGGTGCGCTGCCGCAGTCCGTCGGCGAAGGCGAGGCGGGCCGCGTTCCTGCCTCCGAGCACACGCCCGACCCGTCCGAAGTCTCGACGGAGCGACTGTTCACAGTCATCTCCATAATCGTCGGGCTTATCGGCATCGGCATCGGCTGGGTCTGGTTCAAGAGCAGGCCGCTTTACGAGATGCCACGGCTGCTTGAGAATAAATACTACGTTGACGAAATCTACGACGCGGCGCTCATCGAGCCGATTAAGGAAGGCTCGCGCGGCGTGCTCTGGCAGTTCTTCGACGTGGGCGTGATTGACGGCATCGTCAACGGATTGGGCCGGGCGATGAGGGAGATGGGAAGCGTCCTGCGCTACCTTCAGCCGGGCTTCGTGCGCTCCTACGCCGCGATCATCCTGCTCGGCGCTCTGGCCGTCGTCGGCTACTTCGCGTTCAGCGCGTACCAACTCTTTTCGGTGAGTGCGAGATGAGTCAATACCTGCTCACGATTCTGATACTCCTGCCCGTCGTCGGCGCGCTCGCCGTAGCCGGCTACGGCCTTTCGCCGAGCGCGCGCGCGAAGAACTACCGCGTGATCGCGCTCGTCTTCTCGCTCGCGACCTTCGCGCTCTCGCTCCTGCTGCTCGGTGCTCCGGTCGCTGCTGGCACGACCAACACGTTCTACTTCGTGCAGGACGTTCCGTGGATTGCTTCCATCGGCGCACACTATCACCTCGGCGTTGACGGGATGAGCCTGTGGCTTGTGCTTCTGACGACGCTGCTCGTGCCCGTCTCGATCCTTTCGAGCTGGACGGCCATCGAGAAGCGCGAGCTTGCTTTCTTCGCCTTCATGCTGCTGCTTGAATCGGCGATGATCGGCGTCTTCGTCTCGCTCGACCTGCTCCTCTTCTTCCTCTTCTTCGAGGCGTCGCTCGTGCCGATGTTCTTCCTCATCGGCATCTGGGGCGGCGAGCGCCGCCTCTACGCGGCCATCAAGTTCTACATCTACACGGCGGTCGGGAGCCTCCTGATGCTCGCGGGCATCATCTGGCTCTGGCACCTGTCTTCGGCCATACCGGGCGCGAACGGCGCGGGCACGTTCGACTACGTGCAGATTTTCAACGCGCTCCAGACGGGGCAGATGTCGCTCTCTTCGGGCGGCGTGGCGACGACGACGCAGGCCGTCCTGTTCGGACTCTTCGCGCTCGCCTTCTGCATCAAAGTCCCGCTCTTCCCGCTCCACACGTGGCTGCCCGACGCGCACACCGAAGCGCCGACCGCCGGGTCGGTCATCCTCGCGGGCGTGCTGCTGAAGATGGGAACCTACGGTTTGCTGCGCTTCAACCTCGCGCTCTTCCCCGACGCCGCGCGGGCGTTCGCGCCGCTCTTCGTCACGCTCGCCGTCATCGGCATCATCTACGGCGCGCTCGTCGCGATGGTGCAGCCGGACGTGAAGCGCCTCGTCGCCTACTCGTCCGTGTCTCACATGGGCTTCGTCGTGCTCGGCCTCTTCACCTTCTCCGAGTGGGGGATGCAGGGCGCGCTCTACCAGATGCTCAACCACGGCGTCTCGACCGGCGCGCTCTTCCTGCTCGTCGGGATGATCTACGAGCGGCGGCACACGCGCATGATCGACCAGTTCGGCGGGCTGTCGAAGCCGATGCCCTTGTTCGCGACCTTTTTCGTCATCACGACGCTGTCGTCCATCGGCCTGCCGCTTCTCAACGGCTTCGTCGGCGAATTTTTAATCATGTTCGGGATGTGGAACTCGACCGCGAGCGTCTCGCACAACTGGGTGACGACGATGCTGGCGGCGACGGGCGTCATCTGGGCCTCGGTGTACATGCTCTGGATGGTGCAGCGCGTCTTCTTCGGGCGGGTGACGAGGCCGGAGAACCGCGGGCTTCTCGATTTGAACTGGCGCGAGATCGGGCTGCTGCTGCCGCTGCTCGCGCTGATGGTTTACATGGGCGCTTACCCGCGCCCCTTCCTCGAACGCTCGCGCGCCAGCATCGAGCAGGTTCGCGCGCGCATCGTCGCGGGCGAGACGCAGGGCGTCGCCGAGGCGCGCGAGGCGAAATGATTTCTCTCCGTGCCCTCTGCGAAATCCTCTGTGTCCTCTGTGGTTAAAGAATCCGAACTTAACCACAGAGGCCGCAGAGGCATTCACAGAGGGACACAAACTTTTTCAATGATGCGAAGGGTCGCTGCCATTCTCGTGTTGACGCTTCTGCTCGCCGCGCCCGGCTCCGGCGCGCCGGCGCAGCAAGGTATCGTCACGTCGAACGACGTGTTGAAAGATGCCGGGTTCAAGCTGAAAGGACTCGACGGAAAATTTTACGACACGTCGGAGATGCGCGGCGACGTTCTCGTCGTCTCGTTCGGCTCGACGTGGTGCGTGCCGTGCATCTCGGAGCTGGTCGCCATCGAGGAGTTGAAGGAAGAGTACGCCGGCAAGCCCGTCAGGTTCATGTGGGTGAACATCGAAGACCCGCGGCGGACTTCAAACAACATCCTCAAGTACTTCGTCAAAGAGCACCGGATGACTATCCCCGTCTTGCGCGACCCCGGCGGCGAAGCCCTCGGCCAGTATTCTTCGGGAACGCGCATCCCCGTCATGGTCTTCTTCGACCGCGACGGCCACGTGAGCGCGCCGGTGAACCACGGCATGATGCAGGACATCACGACCTACAAGCAGCACCTGCGCGAACGCGTGAACGCGCTCCTCGCCGCGCGCGCGGACGCGCCGGCGGCTTCGCCCGCCGCGAAGTGATTTTTTGAAGCGCGTTTCCGAGACGCGCCGCTTTCGAGCCGAGATGATGAACCTTAGTTTAGCCACACTGCCCGCCGCGCCGGACGTGAACCTTCAAACGCTCTCGCCCGAACTCATCCTTTCGGTCGCCGGCATTGTCGTCATGCTCGTTGACGCTTTCACGCGCCGCCGCTCGCAGCGATGGGTGACGGGCGCGCTCTCGCTCGCCGGGATTGCCGCGGGCGCGTTCGCGACCGTCTGGCTGTGGAACAGCCCGGAAGGCGCGGCGGGCGGCCAACCTTACGGCGGCATGATCGCGCTCGACACGATGCGTCTCTCGTTCACGCTCGTCTTTCTCATCGTCGCGGCGCTGACCGTGCTCGTCTCGATGATCTGGGTCGAGTGGGAGGGCCTGCCCGCGGGCGAGTTCCACACGCTTTTGCTGTTCGCGACGGTCGGCATGATGCTGATGGCTTCGGGCAACGACCTCGTGATGATTTTCCTCGGACTCGAAATCCTCTCCATCGCGACCTACGTCATGGCGGGCTTCCGCCGCAGCGACGTGCGCTCGAACGAGTCTTCGCTCAAATATTTCATACTCGGCTCGTTCTCTTCGGCCTTCCTCCTCTTCGGCATCGCGCTCATCTACGGCGCGACCGCCAAGGACATGGGCGCGACCGCGGGCCACGCGATCATGCCGGGCACGACGAACGTCAGCGTCATCGCCGAGCGGATAGCCGACCCCGGCCTTCTCTACCCGTCGCTCCTGTTCGCGGGCGCGGGACTTCTGATGATCGGCTTCGGCTTCAAGGTCGCGACCGCCCCGTTCCACGTCTGGACGCCGGACGTGTACGAGGGAGCGCCGACGCCCGTCACCGCGTTCATGGCCGCGGGGCCGAAGGCGGCGGG
>Ga0070740_10003019_pt1 | contig 18614 bp, 16 predicted proteins | sample Coa_R2_FD_67286 | JGI IMG/M metagenome (GOLD analysis project Ga0070740, IMG submission 67286) | Surface soil microbial communities from Centralia Pennsylvania, which are recovering from an underground coalmine fire - Coalmine... | ecosystem: Environmental > Terrestrial > Soil > Unclassified ...
AGATAAAATAAAGGAAGCATGATATTTATCGTAGCCTTTATGGCTTTTTAAAAATAGCTTACCCTTAATTTTTCTTTCTTCATAATTTATTAACTTAACGTTAAGCTCGGTTGCCTGGATTGAACTTATTGCAAGCAATGCTACTACAAACATTCTGTTAACAATTTGCATATACACTCCCCTAATATTGAATATGAAACACACCATTTACAGAATAGAATGAGCAATAGAGATTTTGCAATAATTGGATCTTAAAAAAAAGTAAGGATAATATTAGCCCCCACTCTTTGAATCACTACTATGATGGTTACAATTTTGTATATTTGGTCGAACGACCTTTTGCTTTTCCAACCGGATATTTTTCAGCAGTAGCCACAAATTTCTTTTCAAAAGCTTGTGCAAGATCTATGTTTGCAGCATTGCAAAAACAAAGTATAGCCAAAAAAACATCTGCCAACTCATCTTCAATTTCTTGACGGTTATCCTCTAGCGCATCGAAAGATGCCTTAGAATCAACCCATAGAAATTTTTCCATCAATTCTGCAGCTTCAATACTAATATTCATACTCAAATTTTTTGGAGAATGAAATTGATCCCAATCACGCTCTTTAACAAATGCGGCTACTTGTGCTTTCAATTGCGCAATTGTTTTTGTAGTATCACTCATGCTTTTCCTTCAATTTTTCTCACCAACGGTTTGCTCAGGTCAGCTTCCAGAGCATTGGAACACTGTTTAATATGCTTTAACGCATTTTGGCGATCAGCATACCACTTGTCGCAGATGCATCCAAAGGGTTTTTCTTTATTATGAGCTACCATATGTCGGTCAAGTACTGATTTTTCCGCAAATTGCCGCGTACATCCTGGCACCAGACAATGAAATGGCTTAGCACCAGTATGTGTTTTCAAGTGGCGCTCAGCAGAAAATTTGGTCGAAAATGATTGTGAACATTCTGAACAGCAAAATTCTCTATATCCATTCACTCTCGTCTCGGTAACCTTTGGTTGGTAATCTGACTTTTCATCTTTATATTCTGAACGTACTGAAAGTCCCACTGTGTCAGATTGAGGAGGCGGAACAAGATTTGCCGGTGGCAATACAGGTTGAGCAATCGGTGCTCCAACATAAAAAACTGGAAATAAATAAACCGGAACTACAATCGTTGCATTTAAAGCAACTTGGTGCATCGTAAATATGTATGGGTAGTTCAACATACATGCCAAAATAGCTATTTGTATCTTCATGCTCAATTCCCTCTGCCTGCAGTTATTAGTTATTGCTTACAATAACAAGTATTGGCCAAAATTGACAAGTTTTACTACACAAAATAAATGCCCACTGCTATAAAACAGTGGGCATTAGTAAATCTAAAATGTTATTTAATAAAAATTATTTTTTGAAAGCTTGAATAATCTGATCAGCATGATTGCGCACATCAACATCTTGCAGGATTGCAACAATAACACCGCCATCAAGAAGGAATGTAATGCGATCAGCCATACCAAACCAACCTTGAACACCAAATGCTGCTATAGCAACTTTGTCTTCATCACACAACAAGGTAAAAGGCAATTGATTGCGCTCTTTAAATTTCTTTAAATTTGCTGTTGAATCGTTACTCACAAAAACGACCTCTATGTTCTCTTTTTGCAAATCAATAAAACCGTTACGGATACTGCACGCTTGCTCCGTGCATCTGAAACTAAGTTTATGCGCTTTGGGAATAAAATTGATTGCCATTTTTCTGCCAGGTTGAGAAGGAATACTATACATAGTTCCTTTCTCGTCAGGAAGCATAATAGCCGGAACCTTATCGCCAACCTTCAATGGAGTAGCCATGCATAATGAACCTGAACTTACGAATAACCATAGAAACGACTTAATCTTCATAATATCCTTTTACAATAATTTCTTTAAATAATGGCCAGTATGGCTTGCTGCCGATGCCGCAACTTGTTTTGGCGTTCCCTGTGCTACAATCATACCACCGCCATCGCCACCTTCTGGACCTAAATCGATCAGATAATCGGCGGTTTTGAGTACATCAAGATTATGTTCAATTACTATCATTGAGTTGCCTTTATCAACCAACCTATTGAGCACCTGAAGTAATTTTTCTATATCGCTGGTATGCAACCCAGTAGTCGGCTCATCAAGGATATACATAGTATTATTGCCTCGTTTTGCCAATTCATCAACTAATTTGATACGTTGCGCTTCGCCACCAGAGAGCGTCGTAGAAGGCTGCCCTAACGCAACATAATCAAGGCCAACATCACACAATAATTTCAATCTTTTGGCAATCGTGGTATGAGCTGCAAAAAATTCGAGCGCTTCCCATGCCGTCATTTTTAATATATCGGCAATATTCTTGCCTTTATACTTGATTTGAAGCACTTGGGAATTATAGCGGCTACCATTACATGCTTTGCAAATCATGATCACTTCAGGCAAAAACTGCATTGCTACTTTAATGCTACCATCTCCCTTACAGTCAAAGCATCGTCCATCAGGAACGTTGAAACTGAAATGCCCTACACGATATCCACGGGCATTACTTTCTGGCAAACTTGCAAATAATTTACGGATATCATCAAATATGCCCAAATAGGTAGCAGGGTTAGATCGTGGCGTTAAACCAATTGGTGTTTGATCTATTACCACCATTGCCTCGATAGTTTCCGCACCCTTTAGATCTGAGTGATTATTCTCCCCCTTGCGAGTTCCCATAAGCTCTCGATGCAAAGCAGGCTCAAGTTCTTGCATAATCAAACTACTTTTACCTGATCCAGATACACCAGAAATACCACACAATACACCGAGTGGGAATTTAACCGTCACATCTTTAAGGTTATTTTTAGTAGCATGTGCCAACGTCATATATCCTTTTGGTGTACGCACTTTCATGGGCACTTTAATTTCTTTGCGTCCTGCAAGATATGCTCCAGTCAATGAAGCGCTATTCTTGCTGAGCTCTTGAGGAGTACCAACTGCTGTTACCATACCGCCATGAATACCGGCTGCCGGCCCCATATCAATCAGATAATCTGACTGCTGCATGGTATCAGCATCATGCTCTACCACTACCACTGTATTGCCCATATCACGCAAACGCTTGAGGGTATTGATCAAACGATCATTATCACGCTGGTGCAAACCAATACTTGGTTCATCTAATACATATAATACGCCACTTAATGCTGAACCAATTTGAGTAGCTAATCTGATTCGCTGACCTTCTCCACCAGATAAGGTTCGTGCTGGACGATTTAATGATAAATAATTTAAACCAACATCAGATAAAAAGGTAAGACGATTAATGATCTCTTTTATAAGACCAATACCAATAGTATGTTCTGTGCTTGATAAGGTAAGCGTATTAAAGAAATGTAATAAATCTTTTATTGAACATTCGCCCAGATCATAAATATTTTTATCACCTATAGTAACCGCTAATGCATAGGGATTTAAACGTTTTCCATAACATTTATTGCAAGATATTTGCTTTGCATATTTATCACCAAAGAAGTCAGGATAATTTGCTTTCCAAGCATCGGGGTCTCCATCTTTCCAAGGCCATTCATGAAGAATACCCAAGCCATGGCAATTATCACAGGCTCCAATAGGTGAATTGAAAGAAAAACAACGCGGTTCAAGCTCGGGAATTGATTGCGCACATTCTATACACATGCGACTTGAAGAGTAGCGATACTCTTTTGAGCCGACAATAACCTTGCACACACCACCGGCGAGCGCAAAAGCTTTTTCTACTGCTTCTTGCAATCTCGTTTTTTCATGTGATTCCACTTCGATCGCATCTATAAGGATATCGATGGTATGCTTGTATGTTTTTTGCAACTTCAGTGCTTTAATTTCCGCCTCTGAACCAAATCGATAAGACATACCGTCAATTCTAAAGCGGTAATATCCTTTTCCAAACAAGCCTAATAACTCATTAAGAAACTCACCTTTTTTTTCATTTGCCAAAGGTGCAGCAATGGTAATTGTTTTGTGAGAAAAACTTTCTACCAACATTGTGGTGATATTTTCTGGAGATTCAGCTTTAATTCTCGTTTTGCAGGTTGGACAGTGCACAGTCCCAATACGAGCAAAAAGGACTCGTAAATAATCATAGATTTCGGTAATCGTGCCTACAGTCGATCGTGGATTATTACCCACCGTCTTCTGTTCTATGGCAATGGAAGGACACAGACCATCAATGCGATCTACCTCTGGCTTTTTAGCTATACCTAGAAATTGGCGGGCATATGAAGATAAAGACTCCATATAACGCCGTTTACCCTCAGTATAGAGCACATCAAGAGCTAAGGAGCTTTTACCTGAGCCTGAAGGTCCGGTAATTACCGTTAATTTCCCCTTAGGGATAGCAACATCTATATCTTTTAAATTGTGTTCTTTTGCCCCAAAGACCTTGATCCAGTCCCCCTGAGCTATTTTCTTGGTATTCATATCGTTATTTTTCTTCGGATTCATATCAGATACCCCCATTTAATTAATCAATCTATAATACCATAAAAAATGAATTTCTGTAACGGGGGATATCTCCTCCCTTTAAGCTAAGCTTAATAGAATATAGGTATAAGTGGATTCTTTGTTTTTTATGATTTTCTTCAAGTCTTCTTTGATTTTTAGCCTAAAATCCGTATACTGTTGCTCATATATCAGCAATGTATGGTGAATGTAGCTCAGCTGGTAGAGCACCAGATTGTGGCTCTGGTGGCCGAGGGTTCGATCCCCTCCATTCACCCCAAGTCTTCGCCTACGGGGGATAGACCTTGAAGTTCTAACTACGGCTACGCCTGGCTTCGCCAATCTTTTTAACGGAAGGACAGAAGACTGTCCGTCGTAGCTGAATACACCCTGAGGTTTTACTTCGAAGTAGGAGCGTAGACTGGACCACTTACAACCTGTAGATAAACATTCTATACTTTATTTTCATACTACCTTGAAATAAATTTATAACTTCGGTTGGATCCAAAATAAAATTAGGAAGAAAGATTGTCCAACTAACCTTACAACTCTTAAATTAACATGAAATCTATGACCATCGGCATGATCCTCGGCATTATTCTTATACTCAGCGGCTTTTCAATGATATTAAAAACGTTTGGTATTGATATTCCACTCGTTAAACCATTCTTTGCTATCATTTTAATTTACATAGGTATCATGCTTATTGTGGGCTTTAATAAATCATCTCAGCCCTATGTAACAACACCTTTTCATCAAACAACAACCGAACGTTCTATTGTATTTGGTGCTGAAACAATCTCACTGTCTTCATTTAAGAACCTGCACATGCCAACAACTATTACCCTCAATGTGGTGTTTGGCAAAGGTAAATTGATATTAGATCCTTCTATTGCAACTACTATTAAAATAAACAGTGCATTCAGTAATGTTCAATTACCTGAAGAAACGATTGTTGTGCTTGGATCGAATACATTCAAGAATCATGGACCTGAAAAAGAATCCCAGATCACTATTTTGGCAAATGTAGTATTCGGAAACCTTGTTGTTGTGTAAAAAATAATACAGGTATTGCTTGCATTTAGAGTAAAAAAATATACATTACTACTATCTAGTTTGACACTTTTTCTGAGATCGGGGCATGGCGCAATTGGTAGCGCACTCGCTTTGGGAGCGAGGGGTTGTCAGTTCGAGTCTGGCTGCCCCGACCATTTTTCCAATTCCATTTATTATTGTAAGGCTTGAAGCATGATTAACTCAGTACGTTTATTCATGATCACTCTTGTATTCTTACCATGCTTTGCTCACGATAATGTTACTCAACTGTTCTCTGATAAAGATTTATTACTATATAAAGAAAGTGCCGATACTTGGCTATCAGACTATGCATCTCAATTAAATCCTAAGGAGTTGCAACTGGTTGCTAATACATTATATCTTTCACATCAGTTTGGTCTTATAGACTCAACAGTACGCACTCAAGCGAAAGTGTTATTACAACTCTCATCCCATGCATATATTCGAGCAATGGCATCACAGTATGATAATAAAGTAACTGAATATCTCACTCCACTCGCTAATAACTTCAACATATCTTGCCAATTGCATCAATCAGTTCTTCTTGAATGGAAAGCATGCATCGATTATGTGGATACCTTTAAAGACTCTCAACTGGAAAAAACTATTAGTTCATTTCAAGACAATGTTATTGAGGCAATGGCCATGTATATGCATACTCATGCTCAAGACTTGAATGAAATTTTCATTAGCAATGTTGAAGTCATTAAAGATGGCGATGCAACGCTTAATGAGATTACCCAAGCATATAAACAACTCATTCAAGCACAGGGTAAAACCTCCAATCGATATGAACATAATTATATACATTTGGATCTTGCAACTAAGCTAGCATCTGAAATTACTCGTGTTGCTCAGAATTTAGTTGAAACAACAGAACCAGTGTTTGAGTATGCAAATAAATTGCAAATTATAGGAAGTACCCTCTGCAATCTTTATTACTCAACATTATATACTTGGATGCAAGAACATAACCAACAACCAATGGTATTATTTAATGAACATGGTTTTATTGAAGAAGAACAAAGAAACACACCATTACCAATCATTCAATAAATATACTCACAAATATAGATTTACAGATTTAAAGGCACTCCTCACGGATGCCTTTTTTGTTTAATAACATAGATTTTATTACCGTTGTAGCATAACATCGCACCATTCATTGACTCTTTCTGCGCAACTCAAGCATACTAGCTTTAACTAAGGGTTAGTGGGTAATGGGGACGCATAAATGCTCAGGGACAATAAGGCATTATATTGCTGTTTTTTTATTAAAAGCATCATTATTATATGCTGTGCTTTTTTTTTATATGCTCCTACAATATTAATCGGTGCAGCAAAAACCAAGTCACTGGCTACTAAAAAAGTAACCACTCAAAAAGCAGCAAAAAAAACCACAAAGCAAGTTCTTGCACAAAAAAAAGTAGTAGCAAAAAGGCCACAAATAAAAAAAACTATCAGACCAACAAAAAAAGCTGCACCCCAAAAAAGATCTATTCCTGCAAAAAAACCTGTATCAAAGACCACACCCAAAACGGTGGCCGCTCAAAAACGATTGCAACCGTCTAAAACAACCCCAAAACCTAAACCCATCGAGATTCCTACCGTTGAAACACCACAAGAAGAAGTAGTACCATCACAACCCGTTGCACCGGAAGTTCAACCAGAACAGCCTACATCAACTGAACAAGCAGTCGGCGCGCCAATTACTCCAACAAAAAAACCTACGGCTCCGGTAGTACCAGTCAAAAAAACAGTTACACCGGGTGCACCTGCACCCATGCAACCAGCACCAGTAACCATCACACCAGCACCAACGTTGCCTGAAGAAAAACTCGGAAAACCTGCTCCCGTTGATTTGACCAAACTAGTAGTTAAAACGCCAACCGGAACAACAACTGTAACAAAAAAGCCTAAATCAGTTCCTGGCGAACCATTGTTGGAAGATTTTCCTTCGGTCGAAGAAGAAGAAAAAGATGAATTAAAGAGTTTAATTGAGCAAGCAAAAGAAGAAACACCGCCTACGCAAGAAGAAGTAGAATTAGGATTGCCTATCGAGTTTCCAACCATCGGAACGGTATACCTTTTACCCTTTAAAGATCCAGAAACAAACCAAAAAGGACTGAAAGCTCAACTTGCTGATAAAGCCAAAAAATTTATTAGAGGACCATTTACCTTTGATGATTTCACGGTAAGTCTTATTGGTAATACATTTTCAGTTACTGGTCATGTTGAAGCTTTTGGATCAGAAGCAACATTTGGTGTATTAGAACTAACGCTTTCGGAAGATAATCAGGCCATTGAGCGTATGGTTTTGGGACTCAATTATTCAAAGAAACCTTCGGTTGAAATTTGGGCAGGCAAATCAATTATCTTAGACTCCACCGAATTTGTTCTTGAAAAAGAGAAGCCAACGGTTATCAGGGCAGTAACAAATATGTTCGGCAAAAAAGTGTATATCGGACTATTACCAACTTCTACTCGCCTTACTGGATTTATGGGATTGCCGCCAGATGTTAACCTTGTCGATATCATTCCCAGCGTTGCAAATACCCCTTTAGATAAGGGTATTATTAAAGAGGCAAAAATAACTCTAAATAATATATGGGTAAAAAAAGGAACAGAAGAAGAAGCCGAAGAACCGGGCAAAAAAGGAATTTTGCAAGAGGAAGAAGAAACTACTCCTGAAAAAGAAACAGTCACTCCTACCAAAAAAATGACACCGAGCAAAGCTGCAACACCACCATCTAAAAAACCGTTAGCAGCTGCAACTCATCTTGATATTAACAACGCAACAGTTAGTAATGCACCAAATAACACTCAACAAAATAATGCTCTATCGTCTGCTCAAACGAACAAACCAACCACGGTAACTCATAAAGATTCAAACATATCAGCCAAACCAGAAGCTGAAAACAAGCCTGCAACTACCACATCAAAAGAGGGAGAAGTAACAGAGGAGCATGCAGCAACAGAGCATGAAGCTGAAGCGGCAGTAAAAACTAAAAAAGCAGGACTTAATGCCGTACTGAGCGGCATTATTAATTTAGGTGATTCAGAGATTTCCAGCGAGCCTGAAGATTTAAATAATCTTACTATAAACTGCACAATATCGCGCCAAGGCATTATAGCAAAAATAGATGCTCATAATTTCCCAATGCCTGATATAGGCATGATCAAAGGGGCCGGCATTACTATAGATACCACAAAAAAACCAGCCGTTATGATACTGACTGGTCGAACCAGCTTTGATATTTCTGATATTGGTCCATTAGAAATTGGTGTTGAAGCAGATATTACCACTCATGGTGTTCTATTTGCTGGTGAAGTACTGAAAGAATTTAACTATGCAAATATTACGCTAAAGAAATTTAAAGCAGCATTTGATACTGATACAAAAACAGTTGTGTTGAGAGGCAACGTTGTAATAGAAGATCTTACTTTAGCAGCTCGATTAGCGTTAATGCCTGATGCAAAAAATCCTGGCAAGAAAATTATTTCTTTCTCAGCCAATAGTAAGACTAAAGAATTTGCACCGTTTGAAAACATGACTGATTTGCCTTCTGTTTTTACCACCTTCCATATCACTGACTTTGATGCAACCGTTCAGATAGTGCGTCGTGGGGGAAAAACTATCCCTTCTCTTTCTTTAAATGGCGATATTTACATTCTAGGCAAACATATTAATGGCTTTGTACATCTCGTGCAGAATGATGAAGGCAAAAAAGGGGTTTACATGGAAGTTCCCTTTACGAAAAATCAGAAACTTTCTGATTTCTTGCCAGAACTTTCAGGACCTATTTTTGATGGCATAATGTTTAAAACTGCATCGTTGATTGCAAGCAGTATCAATTTTACTGACGAAGATGGCAGAGAAATAAAAAAGGGAATGGATTTCTTTGCACAAGTACCATTAACCGGTTCGTTAGCAGATGCTGGCAAACTGCTTGGCGCTGGCAACAAACTATTTACCATGTACGGCACACTGAATGTTGAAAAGCCCCGATTAAGTGAATTTGGCATTTTACTTTCGCAAGGCAAATTAGATCCTAATGCAAAATTTTCATTGGGAACAATATCGGTAGACGTCACCGGCCAACCATCGTTGAGTATTGATGGATCTGTTATTTTCCGTCCTAAGCCAGAACAGCAAATGACATTCACCGGAAAATTTGAATTTGAAAAAACTACCGTTGATTTAGATGTAAGCATGACTGGTCAATGGGCTAATCCGTTTGATCTGGCCGGTTGGGCATTAATCAATCCTGCACTTAAATTAGGCATGACCTATGGCAGTCCAAGCATTCCTACAGAAATAGGTGGCAATGCAGAATTGAAAATTAAAGATTATTTAGATCTGCGTATCGCATTTCTTGCTGATATTACCCTGAAAAATCTGGCCTTTGAGGGCTCACTCAATACAGGGCAAGAAGAAGTTGCGCGATCAGGCATGGATATTTTATTGGGTATTGGCCAATCAAAAACTACCCAAACTCCTGATCAAGGAATTACTTTTGAAACAGTATGTAAAATTGTACGTGATATAACCCATGTTAATATCCCTCTCATTAATATTCCTGATCTGATACTTTATGATTTATATGTACGCTTTGCAACCCAAGATACCGTAATTGGTGCAAAGGTTATTCCACAAGGCATTGCTGCAAAAGCACAAGCAGATATTTTTGGTGAGAATGTTCTGATTGATGCATCACTAGATATTATGGGCTTGAAAGCTCTGGGAGTAATGGATCCTATTGATATTCTTCATATATTAAAAGTTGAAGGCCGTGGACCAGATAAAAAACCGAAGATTGATATCGAATTAAGTCTCATGCGCCAAATATTTTATATTAGTGGCCTTTTCGATCTAGCAGGCATTTATAGCACGGAAACATTCTTTTCTTTCACCACAAAAGGGGTGGAATTTAACTTTGAAGATAAAGCTGGTGGTGATCGATTTAATTGGAAAAACCCTGCTGATGGTAAAACCTATCCATTGTTACTCTCGAAAGTGCACGGTATCTCATCAGGCAGTATAAAAAATCCTGAATTCATGATAGAGATCGATTTTGAACAATATTTCAGACAATTTTTAATGCAGCAAATTGATAGTGCATTCAATACCGCAAAAGCTGAAGTTGATAAAGGAATTTCAGATGCCCAAAAACAAATCAGCACTATAGATAAAACAATTGCCGATGCTGATCGGCAAATTCAAGATGCAGAACATCAAGTGGAGGAAGCAAAAAAACAATTGGCAGCCATTGATAAGGCAATTGATGACGTAAGAAGACCTATCGATGATGCTCAAAAAACTGTTGATTCATTACAAAAACAAATGGATGACCTAAAAAATTGGTACTACAGCCTGCCAAAAGTATAAGGAAGTAACATGAATAAATGGTTAAGCACATTGCTCTTGTTACCCATTACCATACAAGCGGGTTGCCCGTGGTATGACCCTTTATGTGTGGGAGAACAAATTCAGGAACATGTGTTTAATCCAATTGCCCAAGCAGCGGAAACTGCTGGCAGCGCTATTAAAGGTGCTGCCGAACAAGCAGGAGGTGCAATTAAGGGTGCCGCTGAAACAGTGTATGAAAAAGGATTAAAACCTGCCGGTGAATTTATTGCCGCACGTTTTCAAGATACACAAACCACGAGAGCAATAGACTTTGGCATTAGATATGCTGCGCTAGAAACAGCACATGCGACCGCTACTGCTACATTGCAATCTGCCAAAGCAGTTGCTACAGGACCCATGATTGCTGCACGCGAAACCGCGAAGGCAGCATTGAATGCAGCTGAAGGTTTTTTAGAAACAGTAGGCAAAAATGTTTCTCGTGGCGTACTTTCTGGATCAGCAACCGCTGCAAAAGGAATATTAGAAGGTGTTAAACAGGGCACTGTTTGGACATTGGAAGGAACGCGGTTTGTTCTTACTCAAGGTCTTGCTAATATGTTTGATATTAACAGAATTTATTATAAAGAAAGTTTGAGTGAGCTGAAAAATGGCGTCTTGGGAAATGTCAAAATAGATTATTCCATCTTTAATCAATCGACTTCGGCATCCGTCACTATTGATGCAAAAGCCTCGTTTGATGCTTTTACTACAGCGGTAAAACCTTTTATTGATTCTGTTGTACATACACTACAAGATAAAGTATTTAATCCAGTCAAAAATGCAGTTGAGCAAGTTCATGATATATTAGCACCAACTCAGCATGTTACGGTGCAACCAATTACACCTCCTGCGCAATTAGCAGCACAATTGCAAGCTGCGAAACTAGCGGCCCAGCAAGCACAACAACAAGCTGCTCAAGTTGCTGCTCAGCAACAACAATTAACACAGGCCATCGCACAAGATATTAATGCAGAGACAAAAAAAGCTGATCAAGCATTACAAGAAAAAAAGAATGAGTTCCAAAAACAAGCTTTCACTCAACTCTTGTCTAATCCTTTACTGTTGAGTGAGCATAGATTGTTCTTTCATTAAAGGAATTATATATGGCGTTTTATATCACCAAAGCATCTGGAGAAAAAGAATTATTTGATATTGAAAAATTTAGAAGATCCCTTAAAAGATCTGGCGCAGATGACGAATTAATTAATACGATAGCAAAACAGATCGAATCAATGAAAAATCTACGTACTACGAAAGAGATTTATCATTTCGCCATGGAACAATTGCACAAACAGTATCCGGTAATTGCTGCACGCTATAATATTAAACAAGCAATAATGGCACTTGGTCCTTCTGGCTTTACGTTCGAAAAATTTATTGGAGAACTATTCAAAGATCAAGGATATACAATTCAAGAAGATCAAATGGTGCAGGGATTTTGCGTGCAGCATGAAATTGACATTATCGCGCATAAAGAAAATAAGAATGTGATGGTCGAGTGCAAATTTCATAATCAACAAGGTCTCGCGTGTGATGTTAAAGTCACCTTATATTCTAAAGCACGGTTTGATGATATTGATAAAAAGTGGAAACAGCACCCAAAAGAAAATGAACAAATTCACAAAACATTGATCGCAACCAACACTCGATTCACCACTGAGGCAATCGATTATGCTCAATGTGTTGGGCTCGATTTATTAGGCTGGTCTTATCCGGAAGGGAACAGCCTTCCTGATCTAATTAAAAAATATAAATTACATCCAATCACTGCACTCGTTTCACTCACCAACAAAGAAAAAAATGCGCTCATTCAGCATGGGTTTGTGTTATGCCGTGATGCTCACCAGTATGCAAAGGTATTAGAGCAACTTCATTTTCCTAAAGAACAAGTGCAAAGATTGATTAAAGAAGCTGAACAAGTATGTCAGGTTGAGTAGTAGACAAAAGCGCGCTATAGTAATTACTAAAGTAACTGTTGCATCACCTACGAGATCTTATGTTTTTAATTGATAGAAGATATTTCCGCTCATTCGATTGGATAAGCTTTCTTGTAATGCTTATTCTTGCATGTATCGGTCTAACTTTTATTTTTAGTGCCACATACAAACCTGAACAACCCTACTCCATTTTTTTTAAAAAACAGCTCTTTGGCGTTATTTCAGGTCTCATCATTTATATTCTGTTTTGTGCCATTGATTACCGAACATTAATGCGATGGGGTTATTTTATCTATTTCGGTGTTATAGCATTGCTTATCTTCACCATCATTAAAGGAAGCATTGGCATGGGTGGTCAGCGCTGGATCGATTTGGCCTTCGTTCGCTTTCAGCCATCGGAACTTGCCAAATTATTTTTCCCTGCTTTTACTGCATACTATCTGTACACGCAGGAAGATACAATATGCCCACCATTTAGAGACTTTGTACCCATTTTACTTACCATGGTTGTCAGCTTTTTGCTGATACGCAAGCAACCAGATTTGGGCACTGCATTGATTGTCTTGATCACCGGTATGATTATGATTTGGCTTGCGGGTATAACACGATGGTTTTTTATCATTTTGGCGCTCACGTGCCTTATTTCAGCGCCAATTTTGTGGCACACATTGAAGGATTATCAAAAACAAAGAATTTTTGTTTTTTTGGGTTATGGCAATTCCCAGAAAGAACGATATCAGATTGAACAGTCCAAAATAGCAATAGGATCAGGGGGATTAAGTGGTAAAGGATTTTTGCAGGGCACACAAAATAAACTTAATTTTTTACCAGAAAGCAGAACTGATTTTATTTTTTCAGTTATTGCAGAAGAATTAGGTTTTGTTGGTACTCTTTCTATTATTCTGTTATTTATCATTCTTTTCTGGCGATTTTTTGTCATTATCCTAAGTATTAAAACACCTATTGTTCAGTTATTGGCCATAGGCATTATCTTGCACATTATTATTTCAACCATCATTAATATTGGAATGGTTATAGGATTGCTCCCCGTAGTTGGTATTCCACTTCCGCTTATTAGTTATGGTTTGAGTAATTTGTGGGTTGTTTTTGCAAGCCTTGGATGGTTTAATGGTATTGCCATGAGAAGATTTTATATTAAAAAGTAGAGAGCGAATCATTCAATTCGCTCTCTTATATCATTTCTTATCGAGATCTAGATTGCTCCTCTAATATTTTCACCGCGTAATTATACCCTTTCACATAAGCAATCTGATGAACATCAGTCCATCCACTTTTATATCCATCTGTAAATCCACGAACCCATTCTTGTTGCTCGTGATCATTATTGAATTCTCTGTTCCCTATATAATCATCAACAGGTACTGTTGTTGGTTCAGTTTTCGCTTTGTTAGAAACAACAGAACCTTTCCATTCGGCATCCGCTACTTTTCTGCCATCCATTTCACCTTGAACAGATCCATCAACCTTACCTGCTTTGTAACCAGTTTTATATCCTTTGTTATACGAATCTGCATATGTGCTGCTGCTACCAGTTATAATAAACATACAAATGAATAGATATTTAGCATTCATAGTTCTCTCCTTCATTAAAATATTTCTCAATGTTTAAGATTTACTCCCTTTGGGAGATGCCTCAATATTTTTTAACGTAAAAGTTCCTTTACATATAGGACAATCATCTCCTTGCCATTCATGAACGCAACTGACTGAGGCAACTCTACTCAATCTTGGTAATTGAACTTGGGCTGGGGCTGATGTTGCAGCCAATAATGGTGATGATGCAGGTGTAGAAGATAAAGATGAGCTTAATGACGAAGCTGAAGATAGACTTGAGCCAACCGAACTTGGTGTAGTTCCAGCAGATTCCCTTACCACAATATCACTTGACCGAGCAACTGGTGTTTGTTTTTCTTTTTTTTCCGATGCATCCAGATCTAATGCAAAAAAAACAAAGAACATGATAATGAACCGTTCCATTTTCCCCCTTTTCTTATAATTTGTTGTATGTACAGCGGCAAAAGATACACAATATTTCAGTAATCATGTATTTTTATGCTAATAAATATAGAAAAAAAAGAGATCCCCATGCAAGAAATGCAATCATTACAATTATTAACTTTGGAAGAAACTGCACAAGAGCGTGCCCATGATTTTGTGCCAACTTCCTTTGATGATTATTTGGGACAAAAAGAGCTCAAAGAAAAACTGAAAGTATATACGCAAGCGGCCAAAATGCGTAACGAAGCGCTTGACCATCTATTATTATTTGGACCTCCAGGACTGGGCAAAACAACATTGGCACAAATTATGGCGCAGGTAATGGGAGTTGGCATAAAAATTTGTAGTGGACCAATGCTTGAGCGCACCGGCGATTTGGTAGCAATCGTTTCAAGCCTAGAGCAACGCGATATATTATTTATTGATGAAATTCATCGCATGCCATCCACAGTGGAGGAAGTATTATATAGCGCCATGGAACATTTCAGAGTTGATGTGATTATTGGCCAAGGTGCGGGAGCAAAATCAATTAACCTGCCGGTCAACCCTTTCACGCTTATTGGCGCAACTACCAAAAGTGGTATGATTTCTGCACCCTTGCGTAGCCGTTTTGGTATCACCGAACGATTAGAATTTTACGATGACGAAGATTTAAGCGAAATTGTGTTACAAAGTTCTCGTTTTTTAGGGCTAACCATTGCAAAAGAATCGGCGTTAAAAATAGGTGCTGCCGCCCGAGGCACTCCCCGAATTGCAAAAAAAATAATACGCAGAGTTCGTGATTTTGCTCAAGTTCATAATCATAATGTTGCCGATGAAGCATTAGTCAATCAGGCATTAGCCTTTTTGGGCATAGACCATGAAGGATTGACTAAAATGGATATACTTCTATTGCAGAAAATAATGATCAATTTCAATGGCGGTCCTGTTGGCTTAGAAACGCTTGCATCACTCATTGGTGAGGATAAAGATACTATTGAGTTGGTATATGAACCGTTTTTAATGCGCAAGGGATATTTGGAAAAAACTCCCCGAGGTAGGCAAATTCCTCACACGAAATTACCATTATTAAAACGGCGCTTTTTGGGCCAAGAAACATTACTAGGATAGGCTCTGCATCTGCAATATCGACATCTTTAAAAAGAGCGCTAAACTGATACATTATTATCAATTAAAATTATAAACTCACCAATGATTCCCAAGGAGATTGAGGTATGTCCGGTCATTCCAAGTGGGCGACGATTAAACGCAAAAAAGCTAAAGAAGATGCCAAACGAGGCAAGGCTTTTACTAAAGTAACGAAAGAAATAACCGTGGCAGCTCGCCAAGGTGGCGGTGATCCTTCAGGCAACCCTCGTCTGCGTCTCTTGATTGAAAAAGCTAAAGAAATTAACATGCCTCATGAAAACATTCAGCGTGCTATTAAAAAAGGTACTGGCGAATTACCGGGCCAAGCATATGAAGAATTTACTTATGAAGGCTATGGTCCTAATGGTATTGCAGTTATTGTAGATACGTTAACCGATAATAAAAATAGAATTGCATCTGAGCTGCGGCGTCTTTTTAGCACCAAGGGTGGTTCATTGGGAGAAACAGGCTCAGTAAACTGGATGTTTGAAAAAAAAGGGGTAATCAAAGCAGAAGGCACCTCAATCACTGAAGATGCATTGCTTGAAAAACTTCTTGATTATGATGTTACGGATGTAGAAAGCGGTGAAGGCTGGTTTTCCATTTACTGCGAACCCAAATCTTTAGAAAAAGTAAAACAAGCGGTATTGGAATTAGGACTTAAAATTGATACAGCCCAAATTGAATGGGTACCAAAAACACCACTCTCATTACCTGCTGATCAAGCTGAAAAAGCATACGATTTTCTTGAAGCGCTTGATGATCAAGATGACGTTCAAAACGTGTATACCAATTTAGGATAAAAAAGGAGTTTATGCTACGAAGCATGACGGGCTTTGCCTCAAAATCAGTTACAGTAACCTCTAATAGTTCAAAAACAACTATTACAATCAATTTAAAATCATTGAACTCACGTTTTTTTGAATCAACCTTTAAGCTTCCTTATCAACTGAGTAGCTTAGAGCTTGACCTTATTAATTTGCTTAAATCTCAATTACATCGAGGACATATCTATTTAACGCTCTATGCCAACAATCAAGATATGTTCAAAGGTACCGTAGAACCTTCACTCCCTACTGTTGAAGGATATTTACATGCAATTGATAAGATCAAACTAAAATATTCTCTTGAAGGCAATTTAACCGTCAGCGATTTACTCCGTTTGCCTGATCTATTCACGGTAGAAGAAAAATCGATTGATGAAGCAACCAAAAAAGCAATTGTAGAAACTACCAACGCACTCATTAAAGATCTTATTGCTGCCCAAACAAAAGAAGGAGCAGCGCTCAAGCATGATATTGAACAACGCATTAGTATCATGGAAAAAGAAATTGATATGATTGCAACCGCATCTGCAACCTTAATGGAACAACAAAAAGAGAAAATTAAAAAAACGTTGCAAGAAGTTTCTCCTAACGAACATAATGCCATTGATATTCAAAAACATGCTGCTTATGTATTGCTCGAGAAAATGGATATTAACGAAGAAATCGTCCGTTTCAAGAGCCATTTAAAAAACTTAACTGCAACCTTGAATTCAGAAGATATTGAAAAAGGCAAACGATTAGATTTTACCTTGCAAGAAATGGCACGTGAAATTAATACAATTGCTGCTAAATGTTCTGATGCAACGATCAGCTCAATAGCCATCAATATTAAAGTTGAATTGGAAAAGGCACGCGAACAAGTACAAAATATTGTTTAATTAGCTGCCCATTGCCGCTTGCAAACGATCGATAACTTCTGGCACACGCGCAATAACGCCATGCACCATGCGCATAGTTGCATAATCTAAAGCCGTTCTACCAGCTCGGTCTTTTTGTTTTGCATCAGCGCCATGTTCTAACAAAAGATTAACTAATGTTGCTGAAGGCAATTGCGCTGCAAGCATCAGCGCCGTTTCGCCAGAATCGTCAGTAGCATTCACATCTGGATTTTTATAAAGCAGCTGTTGCGCAGTGGTAATATCTCCATAGCGAGCTGCAGAGATTAGTGGTGTATCGCCATGACGGCCTCTAATGTTAATATCCACAGCACCTTGCATAAGTTTATCATATAATGTTGTATTTAATTGATGCACTTGTTCATCTGAAATTGAGTAGAGGCTATTCGGTTCGAATACCAAAGCATTGAGAGAAACATGAATGACCAAAAAGATGAACAGAAATTGAATTCTTATCTTCATAATTATGGCGTGCAACGGCCAGGGCCAAGAGATTCGAGTGGTCTGATCACAATTGTATCTGGATCTATTTCATACACTAACAGATCACACGGATTATCGCACCCTTCATCAAAATAAAACTCTGCGTATCTATAATCAGCTTCAAGTTCTATTTTGGTAAGCTTGCAAAATTTTTGAATTGGAATGCTAGATATACTTGATCTGGAAATACCATTTATTCTATCTGGCTTGCAAGGATATTCGTAGTATAACGTACCGCCATCAATATTGCGGAGCGTACCATTCTTGATTTGAATAAGTTCGTCAGCTTCAGCATGGATAGTATTTGCTAGCGCCAATAATAGACTAGTTAAGATTAGTTTCTTC